>Ga0208814_1000694_pt1 | contig 18551 bp, 9 predicted proteins | sample MalvirAntarct_55_FD_184253 | JGI IMG/M metagenome (GOLD analysis project Ga0208814, IMG submission 184253) | Marine viral communities from the Global Malaspina Expedition - Malaspina viral metaG Antarct_55 (SPAdes) (version 2) | ecosystem: Environmental > Aquatic > Marine > Oceanic | place: South...
TGAGCACCTACGAGTCCTTTTGCACCTAAGTCTCCTTTAAGACCTGTATCTCCTTTAGCACCTGTAATACCTTTAAGACCTGTAGTACCTTTAAGACCTGTAGTACCTTTGTCACCTTGAGCACCTACGAGTCCTTTTGCACCTAAGTCTCCTTTAAGACCTGTATCTCCTTTAGCACCTTGAGCACCTGTAATACCTTTAAGACCTGTATCTCCTTTAACACCCGTGTCTCCTTTTTCACCTGTAGTACCTTTAAGACCTGTAGTACCTTTAAGACCTGTAGTACCTTTGTCACCTTGAGCACCTACGAGTCCTTTTGCACCTAAGTCTCCTTTAACACCCGTGTCTCCTTTAGCACCTTGAGCACCTGTAATACCTTTAAGACCTGTATCTCCTTTAAGACCTGTAACACCTTTTTGGCCTTTATCTCCAAAACCTCCCTTCTCTCCTTTTTGGCCCTGTAAGTAACCACTCACAGTCCAATCGGCTAAGGGTGCTGCAGTTATAGAAGGGGATACCGCACTTGCAATATAATATACAGTTAAACCTGCAGTGGCAGTATACCAGTTTGTTACAGTACCGTCCGCCTGAGTTAATCTAAATGCACCACTTACAGCACTAGAACCTCCGTTCATATTAGGGGCCGTAGGAGAGTTCGAAGTAGTAACTGCAGCGTTGCCATCTAAATTATCTGCAGCAGTACCATTATAGTATATAATAAATACATCTTCTCCTGCATCTCCTTTAAGACCTGTAGTACCTTTAGGTCCTGTGAAACCTTTTTCTCCTTTGTCTCCTCCGTCTCCTAAAGTACCTTTGGGGCCCTGCCCGCCGACTACTCCCTTAGCTCCTAAGTCTCCTTTTTCACCTGTAGTACCTTTAAGACCTGTAGTACCTTTAAGACCTGTAGTACCTTTGTCACCTTGAGCACCTACGAGTCCTTTTGCACCTAAGTCTCCTTTAACACCCGTATCTCCTTTTTCACCTGTAGTACCTTTAAGACCTGTAGTACCTTTAAGACCTGTAGTACCTTTGTCACCTTGAGCACCTACGAGTCCTTTTGCACCTAAGTCTCCTTTAACACCCGTGTCTCCTTTAGCACCTTGAGCACCTACGAGTCCTTTTGCACCTAAGTCTCCTTTAACACCCGTGTCTCCTTTAGCACCTTGAGCACCTACAAGTCCTTTTGCACCTAAGTCTCCTTTAACACCCGTGTCTCCTTTTTCACCTGTAGTACCTTTAAGACCTGTAGTACCTTTAAGACCTGTAGTACCTTTATCTCCTTGTTCACCGACGAGTCCCTTTGCACCTAAGTCTCCTTTAAGACCTGTATCTCCTTTCAGTCCTGTAATACCTTTAAGACCTGTAGTACCTTTGTCGCCTGTAGTACCTTTATCTCCTTGTTCACCGACGAGTCCTTTTGCACCTAAGTCTCCTTTAAGACCTGTCTCTCCTTTCAGTCCTGTAGTACCTTTAAGACCTGTAGTACCTTTGTCGCCTGTAGTACCTTTATCTCCTTGTTCACCGACGAGTCCTTTTGCACCTAAGTCTCCTTTAACACCCGTGTCTCCTTTAAGACCTGTAGTACCTTTGTCGCCTGTAGTACCTTTTTGACCTGTAGTACCTTTATCTCCTTGTTCACCGACGAGTCCTTTTGCACCTAAGTCTCCTTTAAGACCTGTCTCTCCTTTAAGACCTGTGACACCTTTGTCGCCTGTAGTACCTTTTTGACCTCCCGCTCCTTCCTGGCCTTTTGGTCCATCAATACCTTTAGGTCCTGTTATGCCTTTTAGACCTTGATCGCCTTTTTGCCCTACAAGACCTAGCTCACCTTTTTGGCCCAAGTCTCCTTTGAGACCTTGATCTCCTTTAGGGCCTACAAGACCTAGCTCACCTTTTTGGCCCAAGTCTCCTTTGAGACCTTGATCTCCTTTAGGGCCTACAAGACCTAGCTCACCTTTTTGGCCCAAGTCTCCCTTGTCACCTTCATCTCCTTTAGGGCCTATCTCACCTTTTAAACCTTTATTACCTTTATCACCTTTTTCACCTTGATCTCCCGACCATTGTACTACAGACCACGAATCCGAAACACTCCAATTCCCTGTAGAGCCTGGCTGAGTTACAGTAGCTGTAGCTTTCCACACGTCCTGACCTGAGGGAGGCGTAGTAGCATCTACATACCAGTTTCCTGTTTGAGCAGGTAAACCAGTTGACACGACAAAGCCCAAAGTGTCCGCAGGAGCACTTGGAGCGGGCGCAGCTTTATTTTGGTATAGATTAATTTCAGAAAAAGCATCTCCAGGTCCGCCTTTTGGTCCTAAAGCAGATTCCGCAACACCCTCAGTACCTATTAAGTTATTAGGGGCAAACTCTGAAAAAACTGTTTTTAATTTGGTAGAATCGCCTGAGGTAGTATCAAGCCTTACAGAAGTATGCCTGATCCAATAGTATCTTGTAGTATCTACTGTTTGTCCTACGGTAGAGTCCCATGTTGTCACTCCGTCTCTAACAGTGCCCATTAGCTCACAGTCAGTAGTTACTCCTGTGGATATAGGGCTAGACTCTGACATCCATATTTCTGTAGTATCGGTTAGCTTGTCGTGGCCAGCGCCTGCGGTCCAAGAAAGAGTTACAAGACCTGCTTTATCACTAGAAGTTTCAAAACTCTGAGGTTTTATAGGCGTATTTCTATTTGGAGGAGAAGGGTTTTCTATGACCCCGCTTCTGCTACTATTTTTGTTGATTCCTTTTATTATAAAGGCACCATCGTTATGCTCTTTTGCAGTTACGCTAACTAAACAATCTGTTTCAAAGCGTAAAGACGAAATTCTAAATACTTTATTAACCCAGTTAAACCTAGGATAGTTTATTCTTATAAGGTTTCCTGCTAATAATAAGGAACCTTTCGGCATAGTTTTAAAAGAAATATCTAAACCAAAACGTGATTCAGTTAAGTACTGAGCCACATTAAGTCTAGCATTAAAGTAGTTTGTAATGCCAGGTAATCCGTATTGACCTTTTCTAGGTATGCTTTTGTCTTGTTTCAGAAAGTCTGATCGGAAAAAATTAATACTTCTAGTTTCGTACTTAATTTGAGGATCACGTATAGTACTAGAAACACTATTATAGGTTCTTTTAGCTCCCCCATCTTTTATAGAAATCTTTCCTAAAATATCCGATTCTTCTATAGTTTCTACTGCTTCCCAAGTTGTGGGGGCTTTGGACTTTATATCTAGCTCGTACTTACCTTCCTGATAACGAAGTATTCCATCAAACTGCTTTAACATAGTATTAATATTATCAAAAACAGGACTAGATGTAGAAATTACTTGATTCATTTGATGCCGAGTAACGTTACGCTGATCAATACTATCCCAACCTAAATATCTCCAATATTTCGCATTATCAGAGTCATAAAGACTGTAGCCTGAACCTAAGAAAGCCCCATACTCTGTAGTACCAACTGTATGTTGATAAACCCAAGATTTAACAACAGGATTCCCTTCTCCGCTTTGAGTAGAGATATCAATAGGTATTTGAGCTGCGGACAATGACGCGCCCGTTACTTTGCTAAGAACTAAACTAGTTAAGGTAGTACCTGCAAACGTACCCATAACAGTAGAAGATGTAGGTGTTTTTATTACGCCTGTAGAGTTCCATACAGGAGTACCGGGACTAATAGTTTCCCACGTATTATGCTTTTTGCCTAATTTACCTATTACATTATTAAAGACTACCTCATAGTAGTCGAGATTAGAAGTAGCATTTCCTATTTTCCGAGGAGTCACACTAACTACTGATCCCTGAAAAAGCAAATTACCTGCAGTATCTTCATACTTAAACACGTCTGCTGGAACTGTAAACTGAGCATTATTACTTACAGCAGAAGCTTTAACAGCAATTGTAACATCTGCTCTTTTATCACAAGCCCTCGCTGCCGCCTTAAAGCTATCTAGGTTTATATCTAAGTCTAAGTCTAAGCCTCTACCATAGACCTCGCTAGTCATGTAGTCTAAGAGTTGCATTGCAGGATTAATTGATACTCTTTTGTCTGTCTTTCCTAAAATTATAGTATACTTATCGCCTACAGCCGGCAGATAGTTAGGGTTGAAGCTTCTGTCAATTTTTGCAAAGTTATGCGTACCATCATAGTCTATAATGGTATACTTTTCTTGGTAAGGAGCACCTGTAGCGTCAAATCTCGTTAGTAGCAAATCCGAACCGTTATAGTAGTTATCTGCTTCACTATCTGCGCTATTTAAAAATATAATATCTTTTAAGATAATACTAGTATAGATAGCGCTTAAAGATGCAACAGGAATTCTAATATCAAAAGTATTAGTACTGGCAGTATAAGACGTATACTGGAAATTAGATCTATTAGCAGGACCTAAGGTTAGAGTATTAGAGCTAGCTGCTGCTGCTTCAAAAGCGGCAGTAGGGCTTGTAGCTACTACATTTACTCCCTGAGGACTTGATGCCTGATAGCTGGCATTAGTTGCTGATAAGTTTAAAGCTGTTTCTGCTACAGAGGTTATTGTATTTTTTACTCTTGCACCTTGATTTATCTGAGAATTCATATGCCACTTAGAAGCATCTGATGCTTTATAATAAAAGTGAGTATCAGTAATATCTACAGTATAAGTTGTACGAAAACGGTGCTCTAACGATCCGTCGGAGCTGTAATAGCTCCACTTATCAATTATTTTGTAGCCTGCAGCTAGTCCTATAGCCACTTCACTACCTGATACAGTTTTATGTATAGTGACCGTATCTCCTAAGTTAAAATTAGCCGCACTATCACTAGCGCCTGTAACAGCATCGTGACTGTAAGATTGATCGTAGCTGTGGCACTCTAACTCTTTTCCTCGGACTACAAAGTCTAACTCCGGTATACTTGTTTCACCATCTGATATTTTAAAATTAGCAGTTACATATGCAGTGTCTAATAACCTATGGTTCTGCGTCCAATAATCATCCTTTTCTCCTTGGAAATAATCATTTTGTATTTTAAAGGTGTTCGCAAGAGACTTTTGCACAAGTCTTGAATCAGCGTCTTGATCCTTTTTACCTGCGTGAAAAGTGAATTTAGCATCAATAGGATTATCGAATTGAAATCCTCTACCGTGTAAAATACCTCCTGGGCCTACTCGTACAGTATTTCCCATCGTTGCTAGGAACTGATTTACAGTCTGAGCATAGAATACAACTCCGTTATTATCAGTAATTGTAACACCTTCGCCTCCTCCTATATGATTAACTGTGTAACCGGGAGGCAGACGATTTGGTCCAGCAGTTGTTGACTGGCCTGCCGTTGTACTAAGTACCTCGCCTTTATCCATACGTCCATAACAGGGAACACTAACAGCGTCGGGATCTGTAGTATTTGCGGTAGGGTTTCTTAAGTCTTCATCTGATTTATCGTTACATATAGTACTTTGTCCGTCTATATGTACATCGTATAAACCTGCTACTTGTCCTTCTGAAATTGCATAAGCCACCCAAATATCGGCACTATCTGTATTATCCGTGTCTACAAAGACAGGTATAGAATCTACCTTATTTACTCCATAAATAACAGGTAAGTATCTGGCACTTAGGTTAAAGTCGAGTTCCGTAGTTCGAGGTACGTCTACTTCATACTCTTTTATTCTTTTACCCCCAAACCAGCCTCCATTAATGTCTACCTGTTTGTATCTTTTTTCTTTAGTATTATAGGTAGCTACTACATTAATTGCCTGATTAGTGTGTATAAAACCTAAATCATCGGCATAATCTGTTCGAATAATTGCTTCTAAGTCAGGATTTCCTGAGCCATCTAATGCTCTATGACTATCATCAAGAGTCATACGTCCAGTTACTCTAGAGAAATCACCCCAGTGACTAGACAATGACCAGTTTATAGAGGAACCTTTTGTAGGGTCTTCGTTAAGAGTTCCCCCAGAAATTATTCCTTTGAATAAAAATAAAGGATCTCCTACTATATCTCCTGCTTCTAATACGATGGAAGAGTCATCAGGATTTGTCCACTTTTTAGTTGCTATAAGTGCTTTATAAATAAAGACTTCTCTGTTCATGTAAGTAGTAAAATCAGTGGCTTCTTTTGAATTAGTTAATGCTCTAATCTCTTCAGAAACTAAAGAAATTGTCCAAGTATTAGAGTCATTAACAGCTGCCATAGTATCAACTACTATGTAGCTAAAGCTATAAGGACTTTCAAATTTATTTATTGTTACTTCATTATTACGATTATAACTAGAAGCACTTGAAGAAGTTAATAGTACTTTGTCTCCCTCACTAAAGCCCTCTCTAGGTAGATCTACGTCTGAAGATAGAGTAACCAAACTAGTAGTTACATTGCAGAGAGTGCTAGTAGCTGAAGCTCCAAGGGCCTCTGCACTTAACTTTATAGAAAGTGAACTTGCTTTAGCGTCTACTGTTTCTGTTACAGCTCCAACAGATAAAAGCTTGTTTGCTATATAGGTCTGTATAAGGTTGGCAGTATCGTCTGCAGCAATGCTACCATCATTAAATCGTATATCAAAAGCGGAATCTGTAAGATACGCATAAGTATTTGCTTTCCGAGAGGTTTTACCTCCCACGCTTGAGTAAGGACTAGGTTTTTCAAACTTTACAAGATGAGCGTAAATAAACTCTTCATTCTCTAGTAGAAACTTTTTGGTTGTACTATGTAAAGATCTAGTAGACATTATGACTGGCTCTCCTCTAGTTTAAGAGAGAACGAATATAATCCGTCTACATCTAAACTGTGCTCTTGTACATCTGATGATAGTACAACTCTAATTTTAGGGTTTAAAAACTTAATAACAGAATCGTTAGTAACACTTTTTACGAGTGCTGGTATAAAATGTATAATTCGTTGATCACTACTTGGTGCTGAAGAGCCTGCAAACGTTCCGGCCGTAGAAGTCTCTACTTGTGTAACTTTATATGCTTTTGTATGTCTAGTATCAGAAGGGTCTGTTATAGTAAACATATCACCCGGCTCAGGGGCGTAGGAAGGAGTAGAAGGCATTCCATCTGCACTTAAAGAAGTTCTACCTGCAGCCAGTACGCCTCCGTCTCCTGGATGATAAACAGAGATAACATTACTATTATTTAGATGAGTTAAAAAACCTGCGTTCTGAGGCTCTTTATGCTGAGGTAAAGAAACAAAAAAAGAATCAAAAGATCCTCTCTTGTGCATTAAAAAAGCATTTATAGGTTCAAACTCTTCTCTAGTCATAGGATTATAGCTTATTGAAATATCCCATGAGTGTAGACCATTACTTCGTCTTACCATTCTTCCAGAATTAGTAATACTTTTCATAGTCTTACTCTTAGACGAAAGTGCGACGCTTCTGTATCCAGGACCGTTTGTTCCAGTATTTTGTCCAGCATTTCCTATAGGATTGCTTGGATCTGGTAATGTATCTTGATAATTTATGCTCATTATTTATCCCTATTGCGTATAAGATCTTTCATCTACGCTCTCTAAAAAGAATTCTCCATGTTCGTTAGCTGCTTCCCTAATCATTCCTATAATCTTACCTCTTTGTGCACTCAGTAGATCTTCTACTCCTGATGCATCAACAGTACTAATTTGGAATGTTACGTTAGTTGCTCCTCCCATACCCTGTCCTGAAGGAATTATGTCTCCAGGTACTTCTGGCATAAATATCTCGGGGCCTTGCTCTCCTACAATATAGCCACCAGATGCTCTATTCTTATATCCAGAGAAAGCACCTGTAGGCTTAAAGTCAGAAGCATTTCCAGTTCCTTGTGCCCCTCTCATATAAGCTAATTCACCTGAAGCATTGTTGCCTTTGGCTAAGTCTACCGTATTACTTCTTTCTCCCATGCTAATGCTTGAAGGAGAGCCTCCTGCCGCCGAAGAGGAGCCGCCCCCTTGAAATGTCATTCCGGAAATAACTGCTAATTGTGCGGCTCCCATTGCCCCAAACATTGCAATACCAGGTATAGCCGCAGGAAAGCCTTTTTCAGCTTCTTTCATAATTGCAGTTGCGGTAGAAGTAATAACTTGAGCCATATTAAGCTTTTTCTTTGTATTAAAAGCTTTTCTCTCTACTGCTTCCTTTTTCTTTTCCAAGGCTTTAATTTTATTTATAGAGGCCGCAGATTTTCCATCTCTTTTCTTTTCTGCTTCTATTTCTTTATCTATAGAATTTACTTTATTTGCTGCGGCTCCTGCAACGATTGAACTCAAACCTCCAATAGCAGCTCCTATATTTTCCGCACTTAATCCTCCGTCTTCAAAAGCACCCATCATAGTATCCATTCCAGACACCATTTGAGCTACTCCAGCGCCGTCGGGTCCTAAAGCTGCCATGTCTTTCGCCATGCCTTGTAGAGCTCCCCTAACCTCCCCTATTTTTGGTAGATTGCTTAAAAGACCTCCGGCACCTTCTTCTGTCGTTGTTGCTGTATCTACAGCTTTAGGAGTAGTCGGAGCATCAGGATCTTTCGCAACCACGCCATCATCGGTAGCCTGGCCTGTATCTGCCGTAGTAGGTGCCGGAGCAGGTGCTGGTTCAGGTGGGGGAACAGGTATGCCTGAACCTAGCTTTACTGCAATACTTTTAAGAGTCATACCGTTTTCTTTAGCTATTGTATTTGCTTCATTACGTATTAAATTAGCTTTATCTTCGGTTGTAGTCATGTGAGCAATAATCGGATCTTCTTCAGTTGTTTTTGCACTTTTTACAGCACCTTCGACAGAGCCTGCGGCTGCTGTACCGAAGATAGAAGCAATAGCCCCTGCAAAGCCTCCTGCTTTACCTGCTGCTGAATGAGCTGCCGATTCTTCCATAGCAATTCTATCCGCAGTAAGTTGAGTTTCTAGTTCTGCTGTTTCTATTTTTGAGTCATTTAAGTCTTGCTGTAATCTCATAGCAGTACGAGAGGCATTCAGTACTGCAGCTTCTTGTTTAGTTATTTGCCCTCCAGATGCAGCCATTTCTGCATACATTAGATCCCATTTGGCCGCAAGTAAAGCACTTTCTGCTTTTAAAGTTTTTCGTGTTAAAGTTTCTTGTGCTTTTGCAAAAACAAGTTCTGCGGCTCTGTTCTCTTGAGAGATCTTTGCGGATTTAAAAGCACTTTTAATATTTCCCGCACTATCTTTGTTTGAAATTTCTTTTATACTTTGACGTATATCAAATTGCTTCTGTTGCTCTCCTAGAATGCCTTTTTCCGAAGCTAGCTGTCCCTTTTTAATCTCGTTTACTTCTATTTCTTTTTGTAGTCTCTCTTTCGTTTGCATACTTATAGTAGAAGTAGTATTTGATTGCTCAGCTAAAAGCTCTACGCCTAAAGCTAGTCCTTCATCTATATCGTCGATCAGGCTGGTATAAGTGTCGCTCAAGCCTGTCATTACAGCATCTAAGCCGGATAAGTCAATAAGAGCATCACCGGTTAAATTTGCATCAACTCTTTTTGCATTAATGTTCTGTGCTTCTGCTTTTAGAACATTTAGATTTAGTTTTGCCATTGTCTGCTCTAACTTCAGAGAGCTTTTCTTTGTTTTTGCTTCTAGAATAAGTCCTCTTACTTTTCTTTTCAATACTTCATCGTCTTGCTCAATTAGAGCAATCTGAGAAGGTAGAAGTTTAGAGTCTAAGCCAGCTTTTCTATTAGCTATGCTTTGTCCTAGTTTTGCAATCTTTATATCTTGAGAAAGTCTAAAGGACTTTTGCTTATTTATTTTCTTTTCGATATTGAGTACGGCTTTTACAACATTTTCGTTCTCTTTTCCTGAAGCTAAAAGTGTTTTTTGTAAGTTTACTTCTCTCTCTGTGAGCGTTAAACTTTCTGCAATAAGTATAAGTGTTTCGTTATTTACAGCGTTTATTTGCTGGCCTAAAACTAGAAGTCTATCCTTTGTAGCTTTATCTTCTTTCCCACTTTTCTTTAATCTTGATTCTTCATCGCTTAAGAAAGCAAGTCTACCTTGAGCATCTGCTATTTTTGCTACCGTAAGTGCATCTTGTGCATCTTGCTGCGCGTTAAGAGATGCTACTGTATTTGATTTTTCAATCTGTGCTAGTGAAAGCAAATGTTTTGCATTTCCTATTTCAAGCTTAGAAAGCTGTAAGCGTTTTTGCTCTAATAAGAAAAGATCAGTAGTTAACTGAATTGCGTCAGTTATACGTTGAGTTGCAGCTCCGCCTTCCGTTTCTATCCTTGCTGTTTCAGCCGCAAGATTCTTCTTGAGGTCTAAGATAGTCTTATTATGTGCTTTTTGGCCCATTGATCGAGCGTTCCAGCCTAAGTTGCTAAATCTTTTTTGTTCTTTATCGATTGCTTCTTGAGCAGTTTTCTGGTCTGCAACAAGCGTATCTAGTAGCTCCTTTTCTGCGACTACATTGAATAAAACAGCCGTATCACTCGTAAGAACGTCTTGTAGAATCTTCGAAATGTCTCCCGACTCATCTATTATAGGAACCATTTTTATCTTACCTTCGGAATCGGTAGTTAGTAAACTATTTCTTATTTCTTCGATACCCCCTACAACAGCATCAATTTCTGTTTTAATAGCATTTTTATTTAGAAAATCTGTCAAAGGTTCCTTTGCACTTTCAAAAGCGGATGCAACACTTCTTACTGCTTCTGCCTCTAATTTAAGTGCTAATATGCTTTCCTCGACTTGTAGTATCGCCGCTTTTCCTTCAGCAGTTCGAAACTGTGCTGTTGCTGCTGCTAAGTCATCTAAGCCGGTTTTCTCTTTTACTTTTTGATTAAGCATGCCACTAGTGCCTATTAAAGCAAGCATTGCATTACGTTGTTCTTTTATACTGCCATTAAACCCTTTCCCTGAAGATTTCAATTTTTGGTATGCACCATCAAAAGTACTTAAGACATTATGTAAAGCAGTATAAGCTCCTGTAACACTAGTTATTTTTCCTGTTCCATCTTCAAAGAATTGGTTTACTTCTTTAACATTTTCTGACAGTTCTTTTGTAACTTCAGATATTTTTGCTACTTGTTCTTCGTAGTTTTTATATGCATCACTTTTAAAGAAATTAATTAGAGCTTTTACTCCGTCCACAAGCATCATTATAGCCATTACAGCCATACCCACTACGCCCATCATACTCATAATTGCGGCGCCAGCTGTTTTTGCAGCCATAGCTAATCCGCTAGCTGCTATACGTGCAAAGTTCATAGCACCTGCGTAAGTCGTTACTTCTCTTTTTGCAATTTTTAAAGCATTGATTTGTAGCATTAAAGCTCTTTTAGTATTTTTAAGAGCTACTCCGTATCTACCTTCTGCAAGTGCTGCCTGTGCTTTTGCTGCAGCTAACTGAGCTGAGCTATTACGTCCTTGAGATTGGGCAATGTTTAACCCTGACATAATTTTTTTAGAATTTTTTATTCTTTTATTGTACTGGTCTTGACTTATACCTGTTTTCTTTAGAGCTTTACCAGCTGAATCTGTAATTGCTACGCCATCTGTTTCTAGTTTTTGTCTTTTAGTTAGTAGACCAAGGTTTGTTCTTTGCGACTGTATTTGTCCATTCATTGCAGCACTATATTCTTTACTAGCTACATTACCATCTTGCATAGAAAGGACAACATTATCTAAAGATTTAGAAGATAGGTTCATCGGCTTTAAAGATCTTAAAGTATCCGCATTAAGTTTTACCATATTTTTAGAGTTGCGAGCAGTTGCCGCTGACATATCAGTAAGACTTCCTAAAACCTGACCTGAAATAGTTGCTGCAAAAGCTGCTAGTACTCCTACTAGAGCTACGGGACTAGAGGCTAAATAGCCTACTATAGGACCTAATATAGATGCTAAAGCTCCTATACCGCTTTTCGTAATATTCGCAAAAGATGCGGAAAGTTTATCATAGGGGTTTACATCGACATCACCAAGGGCTCCAAATTTCTTTTCGCCTTCTGCTAAAGTAGCATTTAGAAATGCTTGACGTTTTTGAAAACTTGTTAGTTCAGATACGTTCTTACCTAAGCTATCCGCATAGGTTTTCGAAGCTTCATCAAGACGAACCATAATACCTAATTCATCAAGTAGTTCCGGCTCGAGTTTTGTAACACCTCTGGTAAGTCGACTTATCGAGTCGTTTACATCTCTACCTAAAGCTCCTGCCGCTTTCTTAGCAACTTCACCAAAGCGTTCAATACTGGAAGGGTCTATGCCTGCACTTGTGATAAGTGCAACAGATCGCATAGCTTCCTCTAAACTTACAGCATTTCCAGTAGCCGATACTAAACCTTGAGACAAGCTGTTCATAGCAAGACCAGAAGCCTTACCCATAGCAACAAGACCTTCCTCAAGCTGAGTAGCACGAGCAGCACGAGATAAAGCACCAAAAGTAGCTGTTAAAGCGAAGATGTTAGCAGCAAGACCTGCATATGCACCTACTAGACCGCTGCCTCCGCCTCCTATCTCATTACGCATCTTTGAGAAAGCTTTAGTACCGTTCATACCCGCTTGAGCTACGCCTTTCTGACCTTTATTATAGCGGTCAGTAGACTTTCCTGCTTTGTCAAGTTTTCCCGCCGTTTTATCTGCGTCTTGGCCTAAAGCTTTGAGAGAGCCATCTTCTGCAATTTTAAACGTAAGCGTAACTGTATTTGCTGCCACTATTTCTTTCTCTTTAGCTTATCCCTCTCTCTTTTCATGTTCTCATGAGATTGGTTAATTGCTCTTGACTCTAGCCACGTTAGAATCTCTAAAAATAAATGTTTATTTTCTATTCCGTAAAAATCCATATAGTAGGGTAAGTTAGTAAAGTCTTTACCCATGTAACCTACGTCGGGTACTAATCTATCTCCTAAACTACTGAAAGTGTTGAGTGCATCTACTACTATATTCGGAAAGTCCTCCATGTCTGGAGGGATTTCTTTTGGATCGGGTTCTTTACCAAGTTGTTCGCACATTTTAAAATAGCGCTCTCGCGTCATTTTTGCATCACTGTTCTTGAAGTACTTTTCCAGTCTTTCTAGGAGTTGATTCCTTTGGCTCTGAACGAAAGTTGTCAAGATCGAAGACTACCTCGTTGAGCCATGTATCAAACTCTGATGAAGAGCTGACTAAAGTTTCTGCATTATCGCGAGAATACTCTAACTCTTTTGTACGGTCTTCTTTACTAATATCTACTAATAGTAAAGTTTCTAGATGCTCTAACGTTAAGCCTTTCCAGTCTTTGATAACTGCATTTGTAAACTCTGTTACAAATTTGTCTTCGTCTAGGCTTTCTATTGCTTGACGTGTTTTTCTGTCAAACTTTGTAGTTGTACACTTCTTGCGAAGTCCTGTTAATTCTTTTCTTGAAAGGTTTGCTACTTCTACCTCAAATCCTTTCAATCCGGGAAAGTCGATCCATGCTGCTTTTGTGTCGACCATTAATTTTTTTAAGTCCATTGTTACTCCTAAGTTTAAGTTAATGTAATTTTTGTGCCGAGATCGGCGGGGTTGTCGTTCATTCTCCAGTCATATGTCTGGGCGTACACTTCCGCTGGTGTAATTCTATTTGTAAAGGTGCATTGAGATAAGTCAAACTTAAACCCTTTGAAACTGCCTGTAGCTGTCCCTGCTTTTATCAAAATATTTATACCTTTTTTCCACTGCAGTAAATCACTGTTAAAATCACTAGTAACATACTGACTTATGGAGCCGGAAAGAGTTCTTTTATTTAGAGTAAACTTAGAGGGGTATATAGACGTCGAAGCGTTAGTAACAGATAAAGACTCCTGAACAGTACCATAAGGCACCCAGGCAATCTCATTCTGCAGCTCCACAGTTGCATTGTATACGCTACTAGTTAAAGGTATATCATCTACCTCTATTTCCAAACGCTCTATGAGCTGGTGTGTTCTAGTAGTAATGGTGCTACGAGTCATACTTGTAGCATCTTGTTTAGTCAACTTTGTACCTTCCCCTGAAAGTGTTATTTTGAGATTCTCTAATTTCTCAATTACGAATGTCCCATTAGTTATAACACAGTTTTCAATTTTGTACATTGTATCATCATCTACTACAAAATACAAAGTAAAAGTATTCAAAGTATATGTATCTGATTTAAAGTCCACTAATAAGTCTAAAAGACTTTGTGTAACTGCCTGCTGCAGGTACGGTATAGTAAATTTAAAATTAGCAGGATTAGCTTTTTTTATATTCGAAGCTTCGTGTAACTTAAACTGCTCATGAATAGTTTTTTGAGTATAAGTTTTATCCGTGAAAGTTTGACCAAAACTTATATCTGCTGTTACGTCTATCCTGAAAGGCCCGCTTCCTGTATCAACGTATACCTCAGTCAGTTTTTTAAATTGATAAGTAGTCATTTTTCTCCGTATAATAAAAGGGGCTCAAAAAAGAGCCCCTTCTAACTTTTTCTACTTCATAGTATAGTCCAAAAGACCTCCTATGTCAAGAAATATTTTTACGTACCTTCTACCTTACACAACATCCTTACCGAAGTACTTAATAACAATTTCATCTGTAAGATCAATCGCACTAGGTAGCGCATGGAATGCAGTCTCCAGAGAGATAACATCATCAATCGCGTGTGATGGTAGCTCAAGGTGACAAGACGCCATAGACATCTGTACTCTAGGTAAATTAGGAGTAATACCGCCAATATCAAACTTCAAAGTATGATTGTTTGTAACTGTAGTTCTATCTCCCAGTAAGTCTTCAAACAGCTCTGCGCTAGAATCAGTATCATTGTTTAGGTAACACGTAAAGCTACCTGAAACAGATCTAGAGCCAGTAACGTGTCCTAAGGGCTGGTTTACAGTTCCGAGAGTTTCAGGAGTTAAGAACGTCATATTGTTACTAACAGTAATATTACCACCTGTTAATACGAGTCCGTACTCACTCTCTTGTTGGGCAGTACCATCTCCAGTAGCTGCTGTAGTATTAGCAGTAAAAATTTCTCCTACTGCGGGGCTAGCGTCAGCACCAATAGCCGTCCAGTTAGTTGGAGTACTACCAAGTGCTGTGATTTTGTACCTTCTTCCTGAGATAGGTTGATTTGCAGCACCTGCTCCTATTGTCTGTGTCGTATTAAATACTCCATCTTTAATTGCAGTAAGAGTAGTAAGACGGTTACGAATAAAGTTATTCGTAGCAGTAACACCTTCTGTAATAGTAGAAACAGGAACGGTACTTCCTTCGTCACTAATAATGGTGCCCATACCAGACCAAGCTATTGTAGCAATACCATCAATATCAAAGTCTGCAGAAGCTTCGTTTACTACGCAGTCTGCGATTTTGTAAACTGTTTTAGTATCGTTAGCTCCACCCATTACAAAGAAAAAGTCTGCAGTACCTAAAGTACTCTTGTTAGATTGTGCAAAGTCAATAGTTGAAGAAGTTCCATCATGATCAACATAAACGGTTCCTGCTGCCGCAGACTTAAACTCATCTGTTGCCGCATCATAGTACCCAGGACCTGCTAACATTGCCCATAATACTTCTTCTACTGCGTGATGATCTCCATCAGTTACCGAAGCGAACTTACCTGTTAACTGAGCAGCTGCATCTGCGGCCCCAACTGAAGTAAATGGACGCATGTAAGTAGAGAAACTCCACTCTGCAGGTGCGAATGAGTCAGTAAACATTCGTCGTCCTCGACGGCTTGAGCCCGTTGTTCCTGACATTTCGGACAGAGTTACCTCTGACGCGTTTGTTGCTTGTGAGAAAGAAAATCCATCAAGTACAGGCATCTCCCAAATTGAAGTACCTATTTTGATGAATACTTTCGTGTCTCTGCTAAAATATAATTGATCAGCCATAGTTTATCTCCTATGTTATCTTGAAAAGGCTAGGACGTGAGCGTTTGCTCGTGCCTGCATTTTCTAGTATCGAACCTCTACAAGCATCTCTCCGACGCCTAAAGGTTCTAGTACACCTTCATCAGTATCAATACTAACGATTGTGATTTGGTGGGTAAATTGGCTCGTATTAGTACGATCCAAATACATTAAAGTAGAATTTTCTTCTATTACAGTTTCGACGTCTTCAAGTAGTTCATCGAGTGCCATTACGGAGTCTTCCGACTGTACATAACATCTTAACGTAAGAGACAAAAATCTGTCCTTGTGTCCGCCGCCCTGATACACTCTGGTTTCAGAACCGGCATTTAGGTGAACTGCAGGAAACTCCTCCACCTCATCCCAAAACTTTAAACGAGGAGAAACATTACCACCTAAATCACTTAGATAGTGCCCTCCTCCGTTTATTTCTTTTAACTTAGTTACAAGAGCCTGTACAATGCTAGCGCGTCTTGTAGTATATGCTCTTTGTGTCATTAAACTCTCCTAGTGTAGAATCTTCCTAAAGCCATGGCTGCAGCAATCTCTCTTACAGATTTATCTATCAGATCTCGAGGGTCTCTATTTCCATCTGCCCAAGGAGCTGCTCCCATTCCTTCTTCAAAAACCTGGTAAGGATCTCTTTGGTAGCTATAACCTACACTTGGAAATCCTTTTGGTGTTTGGATAATGTTTTCTACTTTTACACTATCTGCAAACCTTCCTGTTCTATTATTAAGCCTAGGGCTTGTCATATTTTTTCGTACTACTGTCGGTAGCTGTCTATTAAACTCGGCAATAAGACGTAAAGGAGAAGAAGAAGGTCCTTCAGTAACTTTTCTATCCCTTTTAACTCTTCTTGCTTGAGAACCTGCGCCAAAAGCGATACCAGCGGCAGATGCTTTTGTAAGTTTAGCCTGACGTTTTTTCTTTGCTCTACCTGTCGAGGCTTTGGGCTCTCCTGTACCATTTTTTACTTTTACAGTTAAGCTTTTACTTGCTTGCTTAGTAACAAAAGCATTTATAACTTTAGTAACAGCTTTTTTCTTTTTCTTAGTATTTATACTGTCCGAGCCTTCTAAACCTGAGAGTCCTACTCCATATTTTTGTGCTTTCTCTAATTGTGCAATAGCTGTTTTTAGTTGCGTAAGTAAAGTAGTTCTAAGTTTAGATACGGAAACACCTCCGCTTTGTCCTTGAGTATTTAAATACGCTGACTCAATTCCTATAGTGTGACTATCATCTGCATCGTTTCTTACGGCATACAGTAAACTTGTCATTCCTAAACTTTCTAAGTCTTTTTGAGTAGCTCCTGTGTCTAAATTTGTAGAGGAGGCAATACCTTCAAAAACATCTCTCATAAAACTTTCAAAAATACCCGCACCTTTTTCGTGTCCTGCATGAAAAACTCTTCCAGCACCCTTTCTTGTGCTACCGCCTTTAGTACGCATACTTCTGTTGATCATTCTACCGCTTTCCGGGTTGACTTTTACTGTACTTTTTAAATGATCTTGAACCGCATTAAAAAAAGTAGACAGAGCAGGTCTATAAAAAGATTTAACTTTGCTAAAAACATCATCTGCGGCAAATTCTATAACCTTACCGCTGCCTAAAGTTATAATATTGTTTGTTGCCGTATTTACATCAAATTTTATACTTACAACATTCGTAGACTTTTTATACTTTAAATTAGTTCCGTTTCTGTTAGTAGACCTAACTAAAGTTTCTAAGTTTTTACCTAAAGTCTTTCTCATCTCTTTTGCTTCTGCATTAATTACTTGTCGGTCTGCTTGAGTAAGACCATCGAAACTGGCGTCATTTTCTAATGCCTTTTTCATTTGATCTGCCATATCCAAGGCGTTAAACCTAAATACATGTGTTCGTTTATTTGCTACTAAGTTCCTATAAAGTTGTGAACCCTTTTTTGAGTTCATTGTATCATGTAACTTATTACAAAAATCTAATAGGGAACCTGTACTCATTAAAAGTTTTTGTATAGATCCAAGACCCTTTTAATATGGTCTGGGAACGCTACGTTGTCACGCTGAGTTGACGACGAGTTATTTTGTATACTTGCCCCTGCTATTGTTTGACGAGCTTTGTGCTCGTTCTTTAGATAGTAGGTAATCAAGTCAATTATAGCTAATTGCAAATCTGGAGGACATTCTGCATACCCAGCTTTGTAAGTAATTTTGACAGCACCGGGACCTTTAGGCCAGTTCTTCTCAGTACCTGCAGTAGTTACTCTATATATACTATCTGTAGTAGCATCGGTATAATAAGCCGTTGCAGGAACAGTAGTATAGCTGTCTGCAAAGCTGGCTCTTTCCTCTACGGAAACTACACTAGCCAAAGGAGTCTCTGTTAATTGTACTAGATTAGTACTCCAGTTAATGCTAAATTCTTCTACTTTATTTGAGGAGTAATAGTCAACAATACTATTACCACAATAAGTTTTTACTAATTGACTCACAGCTATAATTAACGAGGCTATACGCGAATCGTTCCCTGTAGTAGAGATGGTTTCGGATATTTTATATGTATCTATATCTATTAAGTTTGCCATTTATAAGTCCATTAGTAAAAACTCAGGGGAGATAAGCTCCCCCTCGTTTCTATACTTTTAAGTATTAAGCTACGTAATCAATCTTGACTACTGGCTCAGCACCAGTTGCACCAGCTACCAACTCTTCAAATCCAAGAGCCTGGCTAGCAACGATTACTCGACGCTGGTTCATAACTTCGTAATC
>Ga0208814_1000696_pt1 | contig 18522 bp, 19 predicted proteins | sample MalvirAntarct_55_FD_184253 | JGI IMG/M metagenome (GOLD analysis project Ga0208814, IMG submission 184253) | Marine viral communities from the Global Malaspina Expedition - Malaspina viral metaG Antarct_55 (SPAdes) (version 2) | ecosystem: Environmental > Aquatic > Marine > Oceanic | place...
GCAGGAATTTTTATTTTTAAAGAAAAACTTATAAGGAAAAATTGGATTGGAATAGCGCTAGCAATTTTAAGTATTGTTTTAATATCGATATAATTGGATAGTAATATAGATTCATACAAAACGATAAAACAAGACTCAAAAGAAGGACTATTTAAAGATAGAGGTAGTAAGTTTTATGGCTATGCTTTTCCAGTGACTAATGAAGAAGAAATAAAAGAAAAAATAGAGCTTCTAAAAAAACAACATTATAATGCTCGCCATTGGTGTTATGCATGGCAGCTTGGAAAAAACTATGATCATTACAGAGCAAATGATGATGGTGAACCATCAAATAGTGCAGGTATGCCTATTTATGGCCAACTACAGTCATTTAATGTTACAAATGTATTAGTGGTAGTAGTTCGCTATTTTGGAGGCACAAAGCTTGGAGTTGGAGGTTTGATAAAGGCTTATAAAAATGGCGCAAAATTAGCTTTAGAAAATTCGATAATTATTCATAAAACTATTAATGAAGTATTTTTAATAAAATTTGAATATCCAGAAATGAATACGATAATGCGTATAATCAAGGATGAAAATATTTCAATTATCAATCAGAAAATGGAATTCAATTGTCAATTTATAATTTCAATACGAAAAAAAGAAGCTAAAAGAATTTTTAAGCTTTTTGACAACACCTATAAAGTATCCATTAAAATTGTATAAAAATAATTACAACTCTTTCAATTTTTTTAATAGATAATCTGGTGCTTTTATCAATTTTCTAGTAATACTATCTAAAAACACTAATTTGGTCGTAGCGGTCACTAAAAGTTTATTTTCCTGATTGTGAATTTCATAATAAAATTCAATTTTAATTGAGGGAGTCTTTTTTAGGGTAGTCGTTATTTTTATAACATCATCATATTTAGCTGGATACTTGTAATCTATGGTTAAATTCACAACTGGTAACATGACTTGATTATCTTCCATAAACTTATAAGATAATCCTAATGAGCGCAACCATTCTGTACGTCCTTGTTCTAAATACTGTGCATAATTACCATAATATACGACTCCCATTTGGTCAGTTTCCGAATATCGAACTCTTAATTTAGTAAAAGTTTTTTTCAAAATAAATTAAGAATATAAGAAAGTTTTGTTGTAGATTTATCAGGACCTTAATATGAGAAAAAAAAAACATATATTCAATACCAAAAGTGTTTTTTTTATAACTTTTTTGTTCACATATTTGCAACGTTAAGAAGTCGTTTGAGGGATACTATCTTTCTTAATAAATTAATTATTAATATTAACTATTCATCTCTATATTTACTATGAGCAAAACAGCTGACCTGGTTTGGAATAAATGCTTAACTTTTATTGAAGACAACATTACCGCTCAAGCATATAAAACTTGGTTTGAACCAATAAATGCTGTCAAATTAACAGATGATGCACTTAGCATTCAAGTACCAAGTAAATTTTTCTACGAATGGCTTGAAGAACATTACGTTAAAATACTAAAAGTAGCATTAACCAAAGAGTTAGGGGAAAAAGCCAAATTAGTCTACATTATTAAAATGGAAAATACTTACGGAAATAAACAACCGTTTACAGAAAAAATTCCTAGTTCAAATAGAAATCATTTACGATCTCAAGAAGTAGACGTAGCTATTAAGAATAAAAACCCAATGCTTAAGAATCCCTTTATAATTCCTGGGATTCGAAATGTAAAAATAGAATCACAACTCAATCCAAATTATAGTTTTGATAATTTTTTAGAAGGAGATTCTAATAGATTAGCTAGGTCTGCAGGTATGGCGGTTGCAAACAAACCAGGAGGAACGTCATTTAATCCACTATTAGTTTTTGGAGGAGTTGGATTAGGAAAAACTCATTTAGCACACGCAATTGGTGTTGAAATAAAAGATAAATATCCAGAAAAAACAGTTTTATACATTTCTGCAGAGAAATTTACTCAACAATATATTGAATCCGTTAAAAAAAATAATAGAAATGATTTTATACATTTTTACCAAATTATTGATATTTTAATAGTCGACGACATTCAATTACTTTCCGGTAAAGCTGGTACTCAAGACGTTTTCTTTCATATTTTTAATCACTTACATCAAAATGGAAAACAAGTTATTTTAACTAGTGACAAAGCTCCTGTTGATATGATTGATATTGAACAAAGACTATTATCCCGATTTAAATGGGGCCTTTCAGCTGAATTAAATCATCCAGATTACGAAACTAGAGTTGCCATTATTAAAAATAAACTATATAGAGATGGCGTAGAAATGCCTGAAGTTATCGTTGAGTTTTTGGCTAACAATATTAAAACTAATATTAGAGAATTAGAAGGAGCTATTATATCATTGATAGCACACTCTTCTTTCAATAAAAAAGAAATCACAATTGATCTTGCTAAAAGAATCGTTGATAATTATGTAAAAAACACGAGCCGTGAGGTCTCTATAGATTATATCCAGAAAGTTGTTAGTGAATATTTCCAAATGGATGTAGATACTCTTCAATCAAAAACGAGAAAACGTCATATTGTCCAAGCAAGACAATTAGCAATGTTCTTTGCTAAGAAATTAACAAAAGCCTCTTTAGCATCTATTGGGTCACAAATTGGAAAGCGTGATCATGCAACAGTTTTACACGCTTGTAAGACTGTAGATAATTTATCTAGCACTGATAAACAATTCAGAAAATACGTAGAAGATCTTAATAAGAAACTAACCTTATAAAGTTAGTTTTATTTATTTAATTTTTCAGAGATGAAAATAAAAATTCTCATGGTATGTTTGGGAAACATATGCCGTTCCCCATTAGCAGAAGGTATTTTAAAATCTAAAATTGATTCTAATAACATATTTGTAGATTCAGCAGGAACTGGACATTGGCATATTGGAAACAAACCTGATCCACGAAGTATTGAAGTCGCAAAAAAACATCAATTAGATATCACCGATCAACGAGGTAGGCAATTTTCTAAACAGGATTTCGATGATTTTGATTATATTTTCGTGATGGATAATGCAAATAAAAAAGATGTTTTATCTATAGCTAGGAATGATTCAGATAAAGAAAAAATTTATTTAATACTAAATGAAATATTTCCAAACGAAAATATGGATGTTCCGGATCCGTATTATGGAGGTAGTGAAGGATTTCAAAACGTTTATCGAATGTTAGATCTATCTTGTGATAGCATTGCCAATCGTCTTTAATTTATTATTTTAGTGAAAAAAAAAAACTATGAAAAATAAAACGCTTACTTTACTATTATTATTAATTACTACATTTTCTTTTTCACAAGATATTTACACTATTTTATTCGCAGATGGTTTTTCAAATCCTGTAGAAATGCAAAATGTAGGTGATGACCGATTATTTGTTGTAGAAAAACGTGGAGTTATTGAAATACTTCAATTAGACGGAACGACTAACCCCACCCCTTTTCTAGACATACAAAATATTGTTTTAACACCCGGAGGTAACTATGATGAAAGAGGATTACTGGGTTTAGCTTTTCACCCAGATTATATTAATAATGGTTATTTTTATATTAATTATATCGATAATTTTGGAAACACACAGATTTCAAGATTTTCCGTAAGTACAAGTGATTCCAGTATTGCAGATCCAGATTCTGAATTCCAAATTCTAAATGTTGAACAACCCTACATTAATCATAATGGTGGCTGTTTACGCTTTGGACCAGATGGATACCTCTATATCGGCTTAGGTGATGGAGGCAGTGCTGGTGACCCTGAAAATAGGTCACAGAATTTACAAACATTATTAGGTAAAATGCTTCGCATCGATATCGATAACACTGATGGTAGTACTAATTATGTGGTTCCTTCTAACAATCCTTTCGTTGGAGATCCCAATGCTTTAGATGAAATTTGGTCGTATGGATTAAGAAACCCCTGGCGCTTTTCTTTTGATTCTGAAACAGATGAATTATGGATTGGTGATGTAGGTCAAGGTTCTATGGAAGAAATAAATAGAGCTCCAGCGGGAGTTTCTGGTCAAAATTACGGATGGAGGTGTTATGAAGGCACCCAAGAATACAACACATCTGGATGTCCGAATCAATCTGAATTGACTTTTCCAATGGCTGAATACACTCACTCCGGAGGTAATTGTTCAATTACTGGCGGATATGTTTATCGTGGAGAAATTTATGGAAATTTCTTAGGTATCTATTTTTATGCAGACTTTTGTAGTGGAGAAATTGGAACCATTGATCAATCAAATAATCAAATTAATCACGGGTCATATAATGGTTCTTGGGTTTCTTTTGGAGAAGATAAAAATAAAGAATTATACATAATTGATAATTTCGGATCCATTTATAAAATTGAAGGGAATATTTTATCAACTACAGATTTTAATATAAATACTATTTCCATTTACCCCAATCCAGCCTCTAACATCATAAATATTAAATCTTCTAACAATAGTTTTATCAAGAATATAAGTATTTATGACCTTAAAGGGAGTATTGCTCTAACAAAAAATATTTCAAGTCTTACTGAAACCAATATTTCAATAAATTCATTACAATCAGGAATATATATGGTTAAAGTTACTTCTTCAAAAGGTACATCTATCATTAAAAAATTAATAGTAAATTAAACTAAATGCAAGCACAAGGAAATTTATTTTTAATACCCTGTACTTTAGGAGATACAACTCCTTTAGAAGTATTACCACTATTAGTAAAAAAAACTATTGAAGATATTGATATTTTTATAGTAGAAAATGAAAAAAACGCAAGAAGGTTTATTAAAAATATTTGTCCTAAAAAAAGTCAACCAAGTCTTCAATTTAGTGTAATAAATAAATACACAGATACTACTGAAATTCCTGAAATGCTAACACCTTGCTTAAAAGGTCAAAATGTTGGAGTCATTTCTGATGCTGGTTGTCCAGGAATCGCAGATCCTGGAGCTGCTGTAGTTATACAAGCTCATATCAAAGGAGTTAAAGTTGTTCCATTAGTTGGTCCTTCCTCAATTTTATTAGCAATGATGGCTAGTGGCTTTAATGGCCAAAATTTTTCATTTAATGGCTATTTACCGATAGACAAAGGAGAAAGAAAATTAGAAATAAAACGCTTAGAAAGACTTTCTATAGAAGAAAATCAATCACAATTATTTATTGAAACCCCCTATCGAAATAATCAAATGTTAGAAAGTTTGATCAACACATTACATCCTCAGACTCATGTTTGTGTTGCTTGTGATATTACCTTAACAACTGAGTATATTAAAACACACAGCGCTAACAATTGGAAAAAAATAAAAGTAGATCTTCATAAAAGACCGACCATATTTATTATTCAAAAATAATATGTTTTAAGCTTTTGCTCTTTTATTAGCTACAATAAAAGAAGTATCATAGCCGGAAAACTTTTTTAAATAATATTTAATAGAAGTTCCAAAAGCATCATTAAATTCTAGAGTTCCTCCACTTCTTAGGTATTTCTTTACATTTCCTGGACCTGCTAAATGTGCAGCGGCTAACATACCAGACTCGGTAATTTTAATACCTCCGATATATCTACCTTGGAATCTTTTAATATCTCTTCTTAAAATCCATTTGTTCCTGGAAGTATTTGCAGAAAAAGCTTGTTCTTGTAAATAAGAATTACCGATAAACCCTTTAGTATCTTTAATACCAATTAATTTAAGAGTGCCTTTTCCAAATTGATATTTTCCCAAATAACCATAGATATTAATAATAGAATAATCGCCTCTAGATTCTTTAAAACCAATAGCTTCTTTAAAACCTAAATATGACTTTCCTAAAAAAATATAATAAGATGGTTTTTCGGTATGAAGTAAATGCACTTCGTTTTTATTAGGCACTTGATAACAAAGCTCCACATCATTAATCAGATACTTTGAAAACCCAGTTGTTTTCTTAAAAGTAAAACCGGATGTTATACCAAGCATAACTGCTAGTAATAAAATGATTTTAAATAAGTTACTTTTCATTCTGTCAAAATTTAAAGTTTGCAACCACAATTTATTTTTGGAATGCAAATGTACAAATTCTTTAATTTATAATAAATCTGATATTAAAATGAATTATTGAAGGTAAATAAATTCAAAAAAAAGCAACGAAATGTTATCGAATTACTTTTTGTTTAGAAATCCAACGGACGTATTCATTCTTATTTCTATTATGCTGTGTTAAATTTTTTGCAAAATTATGATATCCAAAATTTGTGATATCTGCTACAAAATAATAATAATTATGATGTTCATAATTCAATACTGCATCAATAGACGAAATATCGGGCATTGTAATCGGTCCAGGAGGAACTCCTGCATACTTATAGGTATTATATGGAGAATCTAACTTTAAATCCTTATATAAAACTCGCTTAATTTGTTGATTAAAATCATTATCCAATAACTTTTTTGAATAGATTACGGTAGGATCTGCTTGTAAAAGCATTCCTAGTTTAATTCTGTTTATATAAACTCCTGCTACTTTTTTTCTTTCTTCAATTTTTGCTGTTTCTTTTTGAACAATTGCAGCTAGACTAATGACTTGTTCTTTGGTTAAATCAATATTTTTAGCTTTTTCTATTCGCTTATTATTCCAAAACTTATCAGACTCCTCAAACATTTTATTATTAAAATTTTCAGGAGAAATATTCCAGTAAACCTCATAACTATTTGGGATAAAATTACAAAGCACAGTCTCTTTTGTTAAACCATTTTTTTTAAGAAATTGTTCATTTTGCATTGCTTTTAAAAACGATAGGCTATCTGCTTCTAATTGATTTGCAAGACTTCCAGCTAAATTTTCTATTCGTTCTTGATTGTTAAATTTTACAATAACAGGAATATTACCGTTCCGAATCGCATTTACAATTTCATTATTATTCATTCCCTTATTAATAATAAAATGTCCTGCCTTAATATTAGATGGATATCCTTTTTTATAAGCAACTGTATTAAACGTTTCTAAATCTTTAATTAAAGGTAATAATTCCTCTAAAACATCATTAAAGTTAGCACCTGTAGAAATATAAATATGTGCCTTTTTATTCTCAAATGAAGTGTTAGGAACAAAAATATTATTGTAAACAAAATAAGCAAAACCAGCCATAATAAGCAAGCCTAACATTAATGTTGCTACTATTGTTTTTTTTAAATTACTCATTGACTAATTGATATAATAATTCGTTTTTAAATTTCCCGAAAGAGTAAATCCAATCTAATTTTATTCCTACCTTTTTAAATTTAGCATTTTCAAATAAAGAAATACTTGGTTTATTATCTTCAGTTATATTAGCATAAACTTGATGTATGTCTAAATGTGTAAAAACATAATTACAAATCATTTTTAGTGCCTCAGAAGCATATCCTTTTTGTAAATCTTCTTTCGATGAAATAATCATGCCTACTCCTACTCTTTTATGCTTTGGCAGAAAATCAAATAAATCAATACAACCAATTGGCTTATCCGAGTCTGAAATACAAATTACCAAACGTAATTGCTTAGCTTCAAAAATATCTTTGTAAGAATTTTCTAAATATTGTTTTAATATAAAATTTGAATATGGAGTCGAAGTATTACTGACTTCCCAGATTAATTCATTATTCTCTAACTCATAGAGAAACTCTAAATCCTCCGGCTCCAAGGCTCTTAAATATATGTTTTTTCCTTTTAAAGTTACCATTTCCATTCCCCTTTAAAAACTTGTTTAGCTGGACCTTCTAAATAAACATCATAATAAGCATCATTAAATTTATTAAAATGCACTAACAAATTACCACCCTCAGTATGTAATTCAACACTATTAGTATTAATTCTATTAGTCTCAAAAAGTGCAATAGCAACTGCAGTAACCCCTGTGCCACAAGAAAGTGTCTCCGCTTCTACTCCACGTTCATAAGTTCTAACAGCAAATAGATTTGTTCCAATTTTTTCTACAAAATTAATATTAGAACCTTCTTTTCCATAGGTTTTGTTCCTAATAAGAGATCCATTTTCTGCTACATTATAATTCTTTAAATCTTCTACCATTTCAATATGATGCGGAGAGCCTGTGTTTAAAAATACCGAATTACTATTGACATTAATAGCAGCTACATCATTCATTTTAAGAGATATTATTGCATTGTGAATGGATGCTTCATGCAGACCATCAATAGCTTCAAAAACGATATTCTCATTAATAATGTTCAAAAAATTTGCAAAATGAACAATACATCTCCCTCCATTTCCACACATAGATCCTAATTTTCCATCAGCATTATAATAAGCCATGGTGAAATCAACTTTACTATTATTTTCTAATAACAAAAGTCCATCGGCTCCAATTCCATATTTACGATTGCAGATTTCTGCAATCATTGAATGGTTATCTTTTGGGAAAAATCCATTTCTGTTATCAATAACTACAAAATCATTTCCAGTACCTTGATATTTATAAAAAGTCATCTCCATAAGAAGCAAATATATTAAAAGCTATGCTTTATAAAAATCTTATTGCTCTGTTAAATACGAGTTAAAATCAATATTTATGAAAATATATTTACAAGTTACTAGTTAATAGTAGAGATCACGGGCATTAATTAATAAATCAATACACATGAAACAAACTTTCAAATTAATGATAGTAGCCATATTTGCTGGTGTATTCACACTAACAGGCTATAAATATTTTATAGAAACTAAAGATGTTATGCTAGCTTTTAAACAAGAGAGTCCTGTACTATTCACGACAAGTAATTCAAATCCTGTTAACACTACCAATAATTTAGATTTTACGGAAGCAGCAGAAAAAACAGTCAATGCAGTTGTACATGTTAAGAACACTATTAGTTCAAAAACTTTAAATAGTGATAAAAAATTCTTCTTTAAAGGTTTAGAACCAACAGAAAAGATTGGTACTGGTAGTGGTGTAATTATTTCTGCAGATGGGTACATTGTTACAAACAATCATGTTATTGAGAATTCTTCTAAATTAGAAGTGACTTTGAACAATAACAAAACATATGCTGCAGAATTAATTGGAACTGATGCCAATACAGATATTGCACTTATTAAAATTAATACTAACGAAGAACTTGCTTATATCCCATTTGGAGATTCCGATAACTTAAATATTGGAGAATGGGTACTAGCTGTTGGCAATCCATTTAATTTAACATCTACTGTAACTGCAGGTATTGTTAGTGCCAAAGCACGCGATTTAAACGAATTTGATGGAAATCTTCAATCTTTTATACAGACTGATGCTGCAGTAAATAAAGGAAATAGCGGAGGAGCTTTAGTAAATTCAAAAGGAGAATTGGTTGGAATAAATACCGCTATCACTTCTGAAACAGGATCATATATAGGTTATTCTTTTGCAGTTCCTTCTAATAATGCAAGAAAAATCATTGAAGACATTATTGAATATGGTAACGTTCAAAGAGTCATTTTAGGGATTGGTGGTAGAAATTTAAATACAAGATTTGCAAACGAATTAGGGATTAATGAAACTGAAGGAGTTTATATAAATACTATTGAAAAAGGCAGCGGTGCTGAAATTAGTGGTGTTGAAAAAGGAGACATCATAATAGGTATTGATGATCAAAAAGTTAGTAAATTTTCTGATTTAGCAGGATATCTTGGTTCTAAACACCCAAATGACGTTGTAAATTTAGAAATTTTAAGAAATAGTAATAAAAAAAATATCGCTGTTAAGCTGATTAAATTAGAAACCTATAAATTAGATTATTTAGGATTAGAAATTAAAAATTTAAATGTAAAAGAGTTAGAAAACTATGGACTTGAATATGGTGTTAAAATCAGCAGTACTTTAAATGAAAACCTAAAAGAATATGGTTTGGAGGGTACTGTTATTATAAAACTCAATGATAAGAAAATAAAAAACATTGAAGATGCAAAGTCTATTATGGAAAAAAGAAATAATAGAGCTCCAGTTAAAATGACATATATAAATAAAAAAGGAAAAATTAATTCGTTTATTTTTAGATAGTGTATTTCAATTAAATTGCAGTAAACCCTCAAAAGCTTAATCGATTCAGAGGGTTTTTTATTTTTATTATTATCCTTTATTAAACTCTTTAAAAGGAGTATTTTTGCGAAATATTTTAACTGTAAAATTTAAAAATTATGAGTATTGTTGACGTTTATGAAAAAGAAATGTCTTTTCAAACTGATCGCCGAAAAGCAACAGTTGAATTTATAAAAATAGCAAGTAACCTTTGGTATGATAATTCAATTGAATTAGTGCTTTTTAGAAATCAATTAATAGATCGCAGTGTAAGTGACATTTTAAATCTTCACAAATATGCAAATGACTTTGTAGAAAAGCCTATTTCTATTTTTTTATCTGTTGAAATTGCGCAAGCTATTCAATCTTTAGACTTACCGCCTTCAAAATTAGATATCGGAAAATTAACTTATGAATATTTTCTAGAACAACAGAATTATGAAAGTGCATTATCATTTGTAAAAGACAAGCTGAGTAAAGCTTATGATACTGAAACCTTAATACCCAAGGACGTTGTGCTTTATGGATTTGGTCGCATTGGTCGTTTACTAGCTAGAGAGTTAATGAGCAAGACTGGTAAAGGTTCCCAAATGAGACTTAGAGCAATTGTAACAAGAGGAAAAGTTGACGCTACTATTTTAGAAAAAAGAGCTTCTTTATTAAAAATGGATTCTGTTCACGGAGATTTTAACGGAACCGTTTCAATTGATGAAGAAAATAATGCCTTAATTATTAATGGTACTACTGTTTATATTATTTCTGCTAATGCTCCAGAAGATATTGACTATAACACATATGGAATTAATGATGCTTTAGTCATAGATAATACTGGTGCTTTTAGAGATGATGTTGCTTTAGCCCGTCACTTAAAAGGTAAAGGGGTTTCAAAAGTTTTATTAACGGCTCCAGGTAAAGGTATTCCAAATATTGTTCACGGTGTTAACCATTTAGTTCATGATCCAAATATAGTAGATATTTTTTCTGCAGCATCGTGTACTACCAATGCTATTACACCAATTTTAAAAGCTGTTGAAGAAACTTTTGGAGTGGACCACGGCCACTTAGAAACAATTCATGCATATACTAATGATCAAAACCTAGTAGACAACATGCATAGTAAGTATCGAAGAGGACGTGCTGCTGCTTTAAATATGGTCATTACTGAAACTGGTGCCGGTAAAGCAGTTTCAAAAGCATTACCCTCTTTTGAAGGAAAACTAACTTCAAATGCTATTCGTGTTCCTGTACCTAACGGATCCTTGGCAATTTTAAATTTAGAATTAAATAAAGAAACAACTAAGGAAAAATTAAATGCAATAATTAAAAAATATGCAATGCAAGGCGATTTAGTGGAACAGATCCAATATTCAATAAATAATGAATTAGTGTCTAGTGATATTGTTGGTACTTCTGCTCCGTCTATTTACGATAGTAATGCTACTATTGTTGCTGAAAATGGTAAAAGCGTTGTTTTATATATTTGGTACGATAACGAATATGGTTATAGCCATCAGGTAATTCGATTAGCAAAATACATCGCACAAGTAAGACGTTTTACATATTATTAGTAGTATGTAATTTTTAATAAAAAAAAGCCTTCAAAAATGAAGGCTTTTTTTATGCATAAAAGATTAACTTTACTATATGAAAATCATACCAGCAACAATAGATAACCTAGAAAAACTCCTTCCGCTATTTGAAGGATATAGAAAATTTTATCAGCAAGCCCCAAATACTGAAGTTGCAAGTAAATTTTTAAGCAATCGTTTTAACAAAAAGGATTCAGTTATTTTTATTTATTATGATGATAATGAGGTAACTCATGGGTTCACCCAACTTTATCCGAGCTTTTCTTCAGTATCTATGCAGCACACTTTTATTTTGAATGACTTATTTGTTCATCCCAATTACCGTGGAAAAAGAATTGGCAAAGCTCTTATGAATCATGCTAAAAAATTTGCACTAAAAGAAAACCGTAAAGGATTAACTCCGGAAACTTCAATTTACAATCCTGCACAGAGGTTATACGAAAGTTTGGATTGGAAAAAAGACACCGATGAATTTCATTACACTTGAGAAGCTTAATTTAAATCATTTAAATGTATTTTTGCATTTTGAATAAAATTTCTTCAAATGAGAATTGATATCATAACCGCATTACCTGAATTACTTAAAAGTCCATTTGAAGCCTCTATATTAATGAGAGCTATCGAAAAGAATTTGGTGTCTGTCCATTTTCATAATATTAGAGATTTTTCAACCAATTCTTATAATCAAATAGACGATTATCAATTTGGAGGCGGTGCAGGTATGGTAATGATGATTGAACCTATAGATAAATGTATTTCAAAATTAAAATCTGAAAGAGATTATGACGAAGTCATTTATATGACTCCAGACGGAAATACTTTTAACCAAGGAACTGCAAACTCTCTCTCTTTAAAAGAGAATATTATTATATTATGTGGTCATTATAAAGGAGTTGATCAAAGAGTTCGTGATCAATTTATAACTATGGAGATTTCGGTTGGTGATTATGTATTAAGCGGAGGTGAATTAGCAGCTGCTATTGTTTGTGATTCAGTTATTCGTTTAATTCCTGGAGTTTTAGGCAATGAAACCAGCGCATTAACAGACTCTTTTCAAGACGGTTTATTAGCTCCCTCGGTTTATACTCGACCAGCGGAATACAAGGGTTGGAAAGTACCAGAAATATTGCTAAGTGGACATTTAAAAAAGATTGAAGAGTGGCGAGAAGATGATGCCATTAAAAGAACCGAACAAAGAAGACCAGATTTATTAGAGTAACACATGGATTCAGAATTAATAAAAATAGAATCGCATCAAGTTCCTATATTAAATAATAGATTTCGCCTTTCAGATTATACTCCTGGTAAATTTAATTCCGTCTTTTCAAAAAAAGGAATTAAAAAAGCTATAAAAAAAGGGTATGTGAGTATTAATGGTGAAATAGGTTATACTGCAGATTATATTAATGGTGGTGAATTATTAGAATTATATCAACCAAAAAGTCCTAAAAAAAGACCGTCTATCACAATTTTATTATCAATTATTTATGAAGATGATTATTTGGCAATAATTAATAAGCCTGCTGGTATACTAGTTAGTGGAAATAAAAAATATACTTTAGAAAATGCATTAGCTACTAGTTTAACAAAAAGCAAACAGAAAGATGCTTTATTTTATCCGGAGCCAATTCATCGATTAGATTACCCTACAAGTGGCGCTATATTAATAGGAAAAACAAGTCAAGCTGTTATTTTTTTAAATAAAATGTTTGAAGAACAAAAAATTAAAAAAAAATATAAAGCAATCACTATAGGTAGTCAAAAAGAATATGGAATTATTGAATGCCCTATAAATGAAAAACCATCTAAATCTGAATTTAAAAGTATAATGAGTATCCCTTCCAGAAAATATGGTTTTTTAAATTTAGTTGAACTAATTCCATACACAGGAAGGACTCACCAGTTAAGAATTCATATGTCAACGATTGGAAACCCAATTCTAGGTGATTTAAAATACGGAAAAGAAGGTCTAATTAGTATGGGTAATGGACTTTATTTACAGTCTTCAAATATCAGTTTTATTCACCCTTTTACAAATAATGAAGTTGAAATAGCCATTCCACTTCCAAAAAAATTTAGTAAAATGTTCCCAAACATTTAATATACTGATTAGCTATCTATTAGAAGCTGTACATAAAATACTTTAATCATTGCAAGTTAAATAAAAATGATTATTTTTGCAGCCGTCTATATATATTAATATAGTCTCAAATTTATTCCAACCTCTGGCGAAAATCGTGAATGTTGTTTTAAATGTTACTTTAATAAAAATTAAAATGGAAGAGTTAGTAAAATTTGTTCAAGACGAATTTATAGCAAAAAAAGAATTCCCAACATTTGGAGCAGGTGATACCATTACTGTGTATTATGAAATCCGCGAAGGGGAAAAAACAAGAACTCAGTTCTTTAGAGGAGTAGTAATACAGGTTAAGGGTACAGGTAAATCACAAACATTTACGATCAGGAAAATGTCTGGTACAATTGGAGTTGAGCGTATATTCCCTATCAATTTACCAGCTTTACAAAAAATTGAAATCAATAAAAAAGGTGATGTTCGTAGAAAACGTATTTATTACTTTAGAGGTCTTACTGGTAAAAAAGCAAGAATTAAAGAAAAAAGAATTTAATACCTACATTTATAATATTGAAAAGCGACTCCTACCGAGTCGCTTTTTTTATTAACAAAAGTTAATAACCTTGGTTCGTATCAAGTTAATATCTAAATGGTTACGGTAGTTGTTTTTATTGATTTCTATTTTATATTTGATCTAACAAAACGAAGTAACAATAACAATCGTTTTATTAAAGTAACGTTCTTTAAACATTTTTTTAATCCAAATAAATTAAAGCTGTTTCATCGTGAGGTAATATGAGTTTTAAATTTAATTGAAGTGACTTTCTAATTTTATTCGAGAAATCGAATAAATATTAGCCTCTTAAATTTAAGAGACATCTTAAATTTAAGAGTTATTAATTTCGGTTTAAGCTTGACTTAAACAGATTTAGACTTTTGATACATTTCAAAAGAATCCTAATCAAGAAACGAAAATACTAAATGGTCTGCTATAAATCCAAAGGTTTACCTAGAGGATAAAACTTAAAAAATTAGCTTCGGCTAATTCATGCAAGTAATTAGATAACCAGAAGTTATGGACACAAGAAATTTTTATAAGCTTAGTACATTGGCAATCTTAATAGAAAGTAAATGTATTGATTAAAAAAGGAGTCGAATTTTATGATATTTTCTAGCTTAGGCTGAGAAATTATCGATTAGGAGACTTATTTGAAACATTTTACGACTGCAGGGCTATAATAAGCTTGCTTTAAATCGTAAAGATTAGTCGGTAAAAATCTGTTTCACAAGAAGCCATATCAAAGTAGAAATACAATGGTATGGCTTTTCTTGTTTTAAATAATTCTAGTAAATTATAGAAGCTTTCCACTTTTTTAAGCCTATTCAAATTTGTATATTTGCAGGAGGAAAAAACGGACTCTTTTCGTTTTATTTGCAGAATAAAACACTACTTCTTATGTCAAAAATGGCAACTATAATTTATACTAAAACAGATGAAGCACCTGCATTAGCAACTTATTCTTTTCTTCCAATAGTAAAAGCATTTACAGCTTCATCAAATATCAATATTGAAACAAAAGATATTTCACTAGCAGGTAGAATTTTATCTGTATTTCCTGAATATCTAAATGAAGATCAAAGAATAGCAGATGACTTAAAATATTTAGGTGATTTAGCACAAAAACCTGAAGCAAACATCATCAAATTACCTAATATTAGCGCCTCTGTTCCACAATTAATGGCAGCCATAAAGGAATTACAATCAAAAGGATTTGACATACCAAATTATCCGAGTAATCCTAATAATGAAAAAGAAATAGAGGTCCAAGCTAAATATAATAAAATTAAAGGATCTGCTGTTAATCCAGTATTAAGAGAAGGAAACAGTGACCGTAGGGCTCCAAAAGCTGTTAAAAACTATGCGAAAAACAATCCTCATGCTATGGGTGTTTGGAGTAAAGATTCAAAAACTCACGTAGCGACAATGACTCAAGGTGATTTTAAACATAATGAAAAATCATTAACCTTAGATAAAAATAATACCGTTTCTATTATTCATACAGATGTAAATGGGATAAAATCGACTTTAAAAGATTGTTTACATTTATTAGAAGGCGAAATCATAGATGCTTCAGTATTAAGTAAAAAAGAATTACTTTCCTTTTTAAAAGAACAAATTAAAGACTCCAAAGATCAAGATCTTTTGTTTTCGTTACATATGAAAGCAACGATGATGAAAGTAAGTGATCCAATTATTTTTGGACATGTAGTACGTGTTTTCTTTAGTGATTTATTTAATAAACATGGAAAAATATTTAAAGAAATTGGTGTTGATGTTAATAATGGTTTTGGAGATTTAATAACTAATTTAGATAAACTTCCTACTTCTAAAAAAGAAGAAATAGTCGCTGACATTGAAACTATATTCAATAATGGACCAGAAGTTGCGATGGTTAATTCAGACAAAGGAATTACCAATCTTCACGTTCCAAGTGACATTATTATTGATGCATCAATGCCCGCAATGATTCGTACTTCAGGAAAAATGTGGGATGCTAATGGAAATTTAAAAGATACAAAAGCAATAATCCCAGATAGTAGTTATGCAGGTGTTTATAGGGCTACTATTAATTTTTGCAAGAAACATGGAGCTTTCGACCCTACCACAATGGGGACTGTACCGAATGTAGGCCTTATGGCTCAAAAAGCTGAAGAATATGGATCACATGATAAAACCTTTGAAATTTCAGAAAATGGTACGGTTCAAATTATTGATTCTAATCATACAGTTTTAATAGAACATACTGTAGAACAAGGCGATATTTGGAGAATGTGTCAAGTTAAAGATTTACCTATTCAAGATTGGATTAAATTAGCAGTAAACAGGACTAAGACGACAGGAACTCCCTCTGTTTTCTGGTTGGATAAAAGAAGAGCACATGATATTGAATTAATTAAGAAAGTAAACAAATACTTACCTACTTATAATACCGAAGGATTAAACATACAAATACTTTCTCCTGAGGAAGCAACAGATTTTACTTTAAGTCGAATTAAGAATGGGAAGGATACTATTTCTGTTACAGGAAATGTATTAAGAGATTATTTAACCGACTTATTTCCAATATTAGAATTAGGCACAAGTGCAAAAATGCTTTCTATAGTTCCTCTAATGAATGGTGGAGGATTATTTGAGACAGGAGCTGGAGGATCGGCTCCAAAACATGTTCAACAATTTTTAAAAGAAGGTCATTTACGTTGGGATTCTTTAGGTGAGTTTTTAGCTTTGGCAGTTTCATTAGAGCACTTAGGCACTACAACTAATAATAAAAAAGCAATTTTGCTCTCTGAAACGTTAGATGATGCAACGGAAAAATTATTACTTAACAAAAAGGGACCGTCACGTAACGTAAATGAACTTGATAATAGAGGTAGTCATTTTTATTTAGCGATGTACTGGGCAGAAGCATTAGCTAATCAAAATAAAGACGTTGAGCTTAAAAATAAATTCTCTGTTATATCGAAAAGATTAAATAACAATGAAGACAAAATATTAAAAGAACTTCTAGAGGTTGAAGGAGAACAAACTGATATTAAAGGTTATTATTTGGCTGATACTTCTTTGATTTCACTATTAATGAGACCAAGTAAAACTTTAAATACTATTCTTGGCTAATTAGATTTTAATAAATATTAAAAAAAGCTATCAGTTTCTGATAGCTTTTTTGCTATATAAAACTATTGTAAATTTGTGATATGAGTTTTATAAAAACAACAGAAGAAGATTCCAATTACAATCACTTAGAGAAAATGTCAATTTCAGAAATAGTTGAAAATATTAATTCCGAAGACAAGACAATTCCTTTGGCAGTAGAAAAAGCTATACCGGAAATTGAAACTTTAATTCAAAGAATAGTTATTAAATTAAAAAGTGGTGGACGATTATTTTATATAGGGGCAGGTACAAGTGGGCGTTTAGGAGTTTTAGATGCAAGTGAATGCCCTCCTACATTTGGTGTTCCACACGAATTAGTAAATGGATTAATTGCTGGAGGAGATAAAGCAATTAGAATTGCAGTTGAAAATGCTGAAGATTCTATAGATCAAGGATGGTTAGATTTAAAACAACTTCATATATCATCAAATGATTTTGTTATTGGAATTGCAGCTTCTGGAACTACACCTTATGTGATTGGAGCCTTACAGGAATGTAATAAAAACAAAATTGAAACTGGTTGCATTACTTGTAATTTAGGAAGTCCACTAGCAATTACCGCTAGATATCCTATTGTTGTGAAAGTAGGCCCAGAATTTTTAACCGGAAGTTCAAGAATGAAAGCCGGTACCGCACAAAAACTTGTATTGAATATGATATCTACTACAACAATGATTCAATTAGGGAAAGTTAAAGGAAACAAAATGGTGGATATGAAACTGAGCAATGACAAATTAGTAGATAGAGGTATTAAAATGATAAGGTCTAAACTGAACATATCAGAAACTGAAGCTCATAAATTATTAATGAAGTATAAAAACGTAAGAGCAGCAATTAATTCAAAATCAAAATGAGTCAAAAACATACAGATACTAAGAAGCTTGCTAAAGGAGTTAAATATTTAGCTTTTACACTTCCTTTACTTTTTTTAAGCCCTTATATATTAACCTTATCGTTTCTCAATAAAGATAATTTCACTTTTTATATTTTTTTAATAGTAGGAATACTAGTAGGTATTTTAGCTGTATTTTTATTTTTCAGAGCATTAAGGACGATTCTAGATTCTATATTTTAGAACATTCTTTTCATTAAATCTTTTAGCTTCCCT
>Ga0208814_1000698_pt1 | contig 18466 bp, 29 predicted proteins | sample MalvirAntarct_55_FD_184253 | JGI IMG/M metagenome (GOLD analysis project Ga0208814, IMG submission 184253) | Marine viral communities from the Global Malaspina Expedition - Malaspina viral metaG Antarct_55 (SPAdes) (version 2) | ecosystem: Environmental > Aquatic > Marine > Oceanic | place...
GATTCCTTATACGGGGGTGTCCTAGTATTAGCTGAACTACTAGCAAGAGGCCTCCGCTTATCACTGTCCGCGAGTCGCTGCCGGACCTCATCCCATGATGACGCCTTGCTGCCATCACTAGAGAACCTGCCAAGCTTTAGCAATTGATCACTCACCCTGCACCCCCTCCATCGACTACCCGCTTGCGTGAGTCTCGGCAACGTCTGCGTGTCTGATCGGTGCGTGAGTTGGTAGATCTCAGGCCGAACTCAGTCTCCAGCTCCTTTGCCATCAAGCGTACAGCCTCGCGTGTCAGGCCAGCAGATCGTGCAATGCTGGCATAGGATGCGACGTGCTCAAGGTCTAGGTTAAGCGCGACAGCTAGGACCATTGCCCTAGCTCCCACGTTTGCGGCCTCTTTGCTTGAGTGCATCCATAGAACCACGCGAACCAGCGCATCGGCTAGGTCGCCACGCTCGTCCGGTAATGGTTCCATGTGATCTACTGGATGATCTTCTACCGCTGCGTCAGCGTCCCTGAGTGAGTATGTGCTTTCCATAGTGTATTAGTAACCGCCCCAATCTTCTAAGAGCTGAAGCTCTACGCCCTCAAGAATGAGATACGTCTTTGATTTTCCTGTACGTCCGGCTGTCTCGTCGAGCCGTTCAATCAGCGCCACAGGCATTCGAATCGATACCATTTTGGTGGTCTGCTCCTTATTCTTTTTCTTATCCATATCGGCAGTCAATACTACTTTCGAGCACATGTCAATACGATGCCACACAACACAAAAAAGCCGACCCTTTCGAGTCGGCTTGGTAGTTGGTCGGTTTTCAACCATGTTCTTTAATGTCCATTAAGTTTTCGACAGCTTCCCGTCTTGCCTCTGTGCGACTAGCGAAGTATGTAGAATCGACCAATACACCGTGGAAAGGGTGCGTGGCTGTGTAGTAGTCCTGTGAGTCTTTTGAGATTTTAATTTCTGATGTTTTGAATGTGTTGATTTGGCTCATATTCTTAATTTTTAGTAATTTGCTCGTCGCGTGAACCGCTTCGATATGAAGAATATCGCACCCCATCCGCATAGTGTCAATACATCCTTTAAAGAAACTTTAAAAAAGCCGACTCTGTTTGTTAATCAAATTTCAAGCTTTATGATTAACAAGGTGACTCAGTAGCACCCCTCGCAACTCCTTATTGATAATGCGTCTCATTATCACGTTGTCTAAGTGAACGCCTAAAATCGCCCATTTTGGCTGTCTAAGTGCCATTTTTGATATCTGTCTACCCTTGTATGTTATCTTACTTATCTTACTTATCTTAATGTATTAGGATAGAGCAAAGGAAGGGTATGGCGTGAAAAGTGAGATTCCAGTCAGACAAGATAGCGAGTTAGCGAGAGGCCAGAAAACGACTGTCTTAGCCCTATCTTAGTGAAAACAAAAAAACGCTCTCATTTCTGAGAGCGTTGATTGATTAAGCGATTTCGTAATAAGACCCGCCGTTTCTTGTGCTTGATATTTTAAAGTAAAAGGCATATTTGACAAGCACCTTCTCCCTCTTCGATCGCGATCCAGATTGAGGCGTGTTGAGCTTTCTTTGTGTAAGATGAGATCTAGTGATGTCCTTACCATAGTTTTCAGATAAATATTTAAGCATAAATTGCAATGCTTCACTTTCTCTAGGGTGGTCAATTAAATGATCCTCAACAGATACACGCCAGACTCTTAAATCATGATCTGTAAATCCCCATTTTAAAAACAAATTATCCGAAACATTGTTTCTCTCAATTACTTCTTCTACGACCAAATCCCATTCTTTAGGATCTTGCGTAGCAATAAAACTGTCGCCTATCTCCATCTGTTTAAAAGGATACTTCTCAGCGTCCTGCGGTTCAATCGGTAGTGGTATATTTTTATCTATTTTGAACATAAATAACAATAAAGATAATATTCCCGCCCACGTCAACTATATGCCACGCAATAGACACAAAAAAGCCGCACCCCTCGCGAGGTACGGCCTGATAGTGAGAACGGGTAGGCTAGAAAAACTCCACCAGCCTATCACGCTCGCCGAGCACAGGATCGAAGATAAACGCTTCAATGGCCTTCTTGCCTCCGCTGTACCCTTTGCGACTGTGCCAAGCATCCGTGCCGGAAGGTGAGCGCAGATACTCCACATTGACCCGATCAACGTCGCAGGCGTTCGTTTTGCACTGGATTACAGTCACATCGCTGTATTCCTTCTCGATCTCCATCTTGACGCCTTTCTGATAGGCATTTTTGATCTTATGGTGAAGGTGATGACAATAAAAATGCTTATGCTCTGCGGTCGCCCAAGCCGATTTTGCCTCGTCAGCCATCAAGTTAGGCAGCTGCGTCTCTTTTGCACCGTCGCCATGAGTGAAGCCAAACAGACAGTTTCCATAATTGACATATTTGCGGTGCGCGTTGGTAACGTCGGTAGTCACATTGTCGTCCTTCCAAAAGTAAGCCGCAACTGTCTGTGCAAGGTGAAAACCGCTCTGATAGTCGTGATTGGACGGACAGTGTACAAAGTGTACAGGACAATGTTCAGAGAGCGCCGTGATCAACTCAGCGCACGCCTGCCATGCTAGAGTGTAGTTATCCCACCACATTCCAGTCGTGTCCTGTGGCGTGCCTGCGGTCGTCTGCCTGTTTGGAGTGTCGATGTGTAGCATATCGTTTCCACCGACAAAAATTATTTGGTCTATTTTAGTAGTTGCAGCCGCTCGGCGATAAAGCTCGAGCACTCCTCTTTTCATCCGGTCCACCGCCATGTCGGAGTCGTAGTCGTTGCCCGTCTCTGATTTGACGGCCAGCTTGCCGATGTGTACGTCAGCGGGGTCGATGATAAGACAGTTGCCGCCTTGGTATGGCTCGGCCAGTGCAGGCCGATAAGGTGAGATCGCTTTAATCTCCTCGATATGGTTCGACATCAGCTCCTGCACATTGATGTCAGCACCTCCTCGAACCATTAATGAGAACTTCTCGGATTTATACCAATACTGCTTTACATTCTCAATCGGTATGCCGGACGCATCGCATTCGATCTTTAGCGCCTTGTGCTGAGTAATCCAGTCGCGGAACTGATCGCGCAGCTCATTGGGAACGGTCGCCTTGAATGTGTCGCCGTCGCTTTCGTCTTTTCGGACATCGGTTTTTGACTCAATTTGAAGAATCCTAGTTCGTACCGTTGATCGGCTGACTCCTAGCTGCCTTGCGATCTCTGAAAGGTTGACATTCGCGTCTAGTAAATCCTGTACTTCCTGCTGTTTTTGAGTAAGTGACATAATGTTGTAGGGGTTGTGGTCTGTTAAATTAGCTCTTTTGATAAAATACGCCATGCTGTTTCAGCCAAAACTGGATCTTGTCCATTACCAATGGATTTAAGTTGCTCCATCCCTCGGGCCATCTCATCAAGATTTCCGCGCATTTCGGTGTGATACTTTTCATTCCAAGTTGCGCCAATTGCTCTGCTAAATTGCCGTTTGGATGATGCGGACGAACCAGGCTGGATAGCTTGAATTGAGCAAACCTTTTCCCGTCTGAAGCAGTCGGCCTTTGTAGCGTAAATCCAGATCCTTTTTCCGTCTGTGCAAGATCCGGTTTCGTGGCCTCCCAAAGTAACCCATCGGCAAACATACCCGATTTCGGAAAGGTCACGGATGACTCGGCCAAGTCTTCTTCGAACAAGCATTGGGCTGTTTTCCACGAATGCGATTCGGGGCTCCATTTCAGCAATAATTCTTTTCTGCTCAAACCAAAGGCCGCTGCGTTCGTCATCAAGCCCCTTTGATTCGTCGTTTGCAATGGAAATTCCTTGGCAGGGGAATCCACCGCAGACGACATCAACAAGTCCTTTCCAGGGCCCACCGTCGAGTGTGCAAATGTCGTCCCATATTGGGAACTCTGGAAAGATCCCGTCTCGCTGTCTGGCAAGCAAGACGTCGCGAGGGTATTTTTCGATCTCGCAAGCTCCGACTGGATTGTGTCCAAGTAAGAGGTCAGCGAGAATGCCTCCGCCGGCTCCTGCGAAGAGGTGGAAGGTGTTAAGTTTGTGTGCCATGTCATTATTATATTTTGTTATTATTGATTACCTAAGAACTTGACTAAATTACCCTCTGGCCGCTCGTCAACAAAATAGTTCCAGCCGCCGTTGCCACCCTTCGACCGTCTCCATTTAATATCCATGTATCGAGTTAGCACCTTTTCGCGTGTCCCTCGCGATCCGGTGGCAGGGTCGCCGAGGTTGTTTTGACATAGACCGCTGTGCGAAACTGCACCTTCGGCCATCGTTGCGAGTAGGTAGTCAATAACAGGCTGGTCTTTGTCAAGCTGTGCGTCAGCTAAAGCCTTGTCAGCATTCGCCCTAGCCTCCTCCTCGCCGACCTGTTTCACGCTCTGATAACGTCGATGCCATGACTTCTTCTCGCCTGCGTCATATTCGAATGTAACCTTCATCGAGTTGGGTCCGCGCAGCTTCGTATTTTCAAATCGAACTGTCCGCATCGCGCCTTCCGTAATCGCCGCTACCTTGTCGATAGTGTAAGCGCAGTCAAAATCGCTGTGGAAGTCTCCTACACCTTCGGCGATGCTTTTACCGTCCGCATCCTTGCTCTTGTTTGTATGCGCCAAGGCAATCAGCGTGCCGCCTGCCTGCGTGAATGTACGGACCATAATGTTAAAGATCCGCGCATCGTTTTTGTCCATCGTGGAAACGAACTTCTTGAGCGTGTCGAGAATGAGGACCATTCGACCGCATGCGTCAGCCTTGATCGCTGCTTTGATTATTTTACTCAAGTCGTTTGGTTCGAACCCGTTTTGATTGGGAATCAGTGTGTTGATACCTTCGCCGCGCAGGATTTCCATTTTCTCGATTCCACCGTTGAAGCTATCGTCCGCGTTGATGTAAAAGATTTGCAGGTGTTCGGTCGCCTTTTTATTGCGCCGAGATAGTAGCCAAAGAGTCAGCAAGGTTTTACCTGTGTTCGGTCCTGCGTTGAGAATCGTGCAATCTCCCACCATCGCGATTTCCGGCAGGATAAACACGGCATCCTGTGCGCGCTGTTTCATTTGCTCAATGTTTTCAGGTGTCGAGGCTACCAGTTTGCCGAGTGCCGCAAGGAACTCATCGTCTGCGCTCATTGCCGCCGATTCGATGACCGCTTTCGCTTCGTCTATCTCGTCGGCTACGTGCTGCCATGAGTCGTCAGCTTTTTTGAGAGCATTTGCGACCATTGATGCAATTGACTTTTCGATCTCTGGCGATACGTGCGGCGCCGTGTCGCCGTAGCCCTGCTCCATAAGATCCGATGCCGCCGCTTTAAAATCGCCGCCGTGATAGAATGCAGCAAATAGTGCGAATGGTGAATAAGACGAATTAGCCTCCAGTGGCGCAGCGCCGGACGTCCAGCAAAAGAACTTACGCTCGCCGACTACTCCGAACGTGCCAGATATACCATGCGACTTCCCTGGCCGCGTCCAATGCTTGCCATTGCTGGTCGTCCATCCTTGAGACTGAAGCATTCCCTCGACATCGCCCTTGAGGTCGAACTGATCGCCGGGGCTGTCGCCCGATACGGTCGCCACTGGTTGCGCTTGCCAGATTGGAAGCGCCGCTTTCGGTGCATCTTTAGTCTTGATAACCTTTGCACTTTTGCGCAGCCATGCGTCAGGGTCATGTGATAGGAAACAGAGCCGACTAACGTCAGAGCATGCCTTGTCAATGACTAAGCCGTGATGCTCGATAAACCAATCACGGACCGAGATGAACGCGGCCTTGTGCGTCTCTGAGTCCTTGGCTTGTATAAGCACCCCAACTTTTAAACCACCTGAAGGAGATTCGAAGAGAAAATGCACTTGCAGATCCGCGCATAACTTATTGCGAGTCGCGGCCATTTGCTCGCCATCCATGAGCTGCGGATTGTCGTCAAGGTCAAGATCGGCTACTAATATGCCGCTGTGCTCGATAAGCGCCGAGGCTGCGCGCTTTGAAAACGTGCCTGATGCCGTGACAGCCGGCAGCCGCGCTTTCAATTCGCTGCGCGTGTCCTTGTCAGGTGCGCTTCGTATGGCGTCAACGTCGGCCTTATAGTATGCACCTTTGACTGTGCAAATTAAGCCTTCGGCGTTTTGGTCGCCGTGCGGAGCCGTGTCTTTCACGGTTTTAAAAATTGAGAATAGTTTCATGTTATTTTTAGTTGTATTTGCAATGACTGCAAATGTTAGGTGAATATCTGCCCTTTACGCTTTTCCTTCCCCTGTCTCCGCAAATCTCGCAAGTGTATCGCCTTAAAGGAATCGGTAGAGCTTCTTTTAGTAAAGCGTCAAGCTGGTCTTCAAGCTCTCCGCCTTCTTCTCTCATTTCGTCTTGGTCAATCATGCTAAATCCTCGTGTTTATCCGACCAAGCGTTAATCCACAATAATGAACCGCTATCCATTCTCCTATTGCAAGACAATAATTCGTCGCGGGTTAGCTCTCTACTGCCTACCTTGCCCATTCTCCAATTTGTTGTTTTAATCGTTGTCCCAACGGGTAGCGGTTCATTATTTCTAATCAGTTTCTGTATGTGTGTTTTCATAGTATTTTGACTGATTCGTAATGTATTGCATCCGAGTCGGCCTGCAAAAACTCGTAAAGCCCTTCTCCTGATTCTTCGCCTTGTAGCTTGTCAGTGAAAGCTTGTGCGCCCTCTTCAGTTCCAATAAAAACGCATTCTGGATAGGCGTTATTCTCCCACGCCATCGGATGACTATCAAGAGTGATGATGAAAGTGTGAATGTGGTTCGGTATTGATAATGTTTTCATGTTATTTGTTTGCTGATATTACGTCCATGTGTGGAATTGTCTCTACCTTGGTTATCGCCAGAGCTGGCATTGCATCCCACTCGCGGCCTTTTGAGTCAATGTATCCCAATGGCTCGTCTTGGTATGGCAAATGACTTTTTAGTATTCGCTGAAACCCCCTATCTAAAAGTTCTCGCACCATTTGAGCATTGCTATAAGTTTGAACCTTTTGGCTCACGTTTAGCTCGTCGCATTCTATTGTCCATGTTACCATAATTATTCCCCCTCGTTAATTTCCAGCTGGTCCTCGCGCACTTCATAACAATTGTGATTTCTGTCAGTTATTAAGTGATATCCAACATACTCAGAGGATCCACTTATAACGCATGGTTTACCTTCGTATATCACAGATGCTCCGATCTTAGAACCAAAAGCATTGTTCAATTTATTTCGTTCCTGTTCATTCATAATGATTTATTCCCCCTAGTTAATTTCAGTAAAAACAATTTCAAGACGCGGATTGTCTCTGTCAATAGCAAATCGCACCCCGTCGAACTCCCACTCGGAGTCGTCCTGTCCAGTGAAGTCGCTGATTCCGTCGAGCGCCGCCTTGCACGATGCCGCAGCGTTGTCTTTGTCTCTCATTCGCTTGGTCGCCCAATAGAAGTCTAGCCGATAGCCTGCAAACGCCTGCGGGTCGATCTGCTGAAAGGCATCTATTGCCGCGCCCCGCCGAGCCGCTTTTTTATGTGACGCCTTGACGGACCAGTGAACGCGCGAGTTAGGCGAAAGGTTCCGGCTTGGCAGTGGTAGTGTGACTGTTTTACTCATGGTCTTCAGCCTCCGCCTTCATGCGTTTGTCTAGTTCTTCGCGCCCAATACTATATTGACAGCCTCCGTGGTAAAAATCGCGCTTTACCTGCCGCTCAAGCAGCCATTCAAAGCGTTTGGCATCCTGGCCCTCGTCTTCCTTCCAGTGTTTCAATAATACTTCCGCCCAATGTGCGCGAGCATCTGCCTTGTCAACTTTCAGCCGCATTTCGCTAATTGCATTGACCAGCGAGACGAACTGCTTTGCAAGTTCGGTGTTTTCAAGCTCTAAGTTTCGTGCAAATGATGGCCGGACGTAGGAATAAAATAAGCCATTTATCTCGGCTGCATCTGTTTTAGGTGTGTCGCTCATTTGACAGCCTTTCTATGTGCCGACCGTGGCAACTCGCTTGTGTCCCATCCTCGCGCATTGAATCGCTGCATGAGTGTCCATCGCGGAGTACCAAAGTATTCTGATACGTCCTGCCGATGTACGCCGTCCATTATCATTTGCCAAGCTTCGAGCGTGTCCTCGTCTTCGGTTACCTTGCAGTCAATTCCGCCTCGCACCATAAGTTTCGGCTTCTTATCAAATGCTTCCAAGTCTGCTTGGATCTCTTCCGGCGTCTTCATTGAGAGCATCGGGTCATTAACTCGCTTTAAAAAGTGCGCTGCCTCGCGTCCCTGCTTGATGGTTTCAATCCTGCTTAGTAGCTGGTCGCTATTGCGTCCGAGCATGTCGTCGATTTCTTTGTAACTTTCTAGTAAGTGGCTCATATTATTATACTTTGATTTGTTGATAGATGGCGAATATCGCAAATGATAGCGGCATGCCGAAGATTGTGTATATTAGTGTTTCGAACATCGTATTAGCTGTTGATTGTTAGCCCGTGAATGGCTGCGAATTTCTTAAGATTCTCTATAACCCCGTCTTTTGTTTCTCTGTCATCGTGGCAATGCTGCAAGGCGCTAATGTGATTTACGCTGATTTTAGGGAAAAAACGCTCTTGAATGTGGCGAAGTGTTGTCGTGCCTTCTTCAAACCTTGGCTGGTAGTCGTCATCAGTAATGCAGCAACCGATAAGGCAGGCGTTTGTGTTGTCTTCATTCCGATAAACGCAATGGTCATCCTCTGTGCATTTCTCAAAGCTTGGCTGGTTAGCCCATGCCCATGCGCGGTCGAATACGCCTTGCAGCGTTGTAGGTGTTGGTTCTGTTATTAGTTTTTTCATGACCTCGAATCTACCCCCTCAAATAACCGTGTCAATACAATATTAAAGTATTTCCTTTTTTTATTTCGTGGCTCGCAATTTTTAGATATTTGCCCTCATACCGGACCAACAAACGAGGCGTGACATCGGCGACCATCTGCCCGTTACAACGCTCTAGCATGTCAGCCACGCCATCGTAAATCGGCAGCGCGCGATCGGATAACCATTTGCGCGCCGTTGAGCTTCCGTAGCCTTCATGGTCAATTAGAAGCCACTCCTTGACCAGCGTGAGGCCGCAATGATATTCAACGCGCACCGAGTCAGGTTTGCCCGCTTTGCGATGTAGCCGCAGTGTGACAGCGTTTACAGTCATCCAGCGAGGTTCATTTAAAAGCATCCCTGCCGCAGCTTTATCGCTGTGCATTTTGCGTTCCTTCTCCTCGGCGACTGCAAACATCTCGCGCTGCACTGGTGGTATGATCCACCCGCAGGCTGGACAGCATTTGACCGCGCGGCTGAATACGTTTTCGCATTCATCGCAGGTCGCCAGCTTTATCTCGATGCCCTCGTCCATGTCGATAGGACCGTGCCGCATGATGTTATCACCATAGTCGAGCACCATACAATTTGCCTTGCCGTCAAAGAGCCTCAGCCCTCGCCCTACGGCCTGCACCCAAAGCCCCTTACTCTGTGTCGGTCGGAGCATTGCAACGCAGTCAACGCGCTTTGCGTTGAAGCCTTCAAAAAAGCAATCAACAGAAAGTAACCATTGAATGCGTCCAGCCTTGAAATCTTCGACCAGGCGTGTGCGGTCCTTAATCGGCGTTGATCCAATAATGAATGGAGCATCAATGCCATATTTTCGAAGCTCTTGCGCGACGTGGTGACAGTGTGAAATGTCGATGCAAAACACGATAATGCTCTTGCGGTCAGTCGCTCGCACTTTGGAAACAATATCCTTGACCGCCTGCGCGACGACATCGCCTCGATCTACTCGAAGCGCAAGGTCTTTCAGATTGAACTCTCCGGCCGTCTTCTTGACGCCCTCAAGGTCAAGCGCCGCATGATCGCCGTTTACTGTTACCAGTGGCGAAAGGTAGCCATTGCGAATCAGGTCGCCGAGGTTTGCCTCGTAGCAAATATGATTAAGGATGTGGTCCTTGTGACAGATCGGACCGCTTCCCATTCGATAAGGTGTGGCAGTCAATCCGATGACTCGCATCGTCGGGTTGCGCTCTTTCATAGCGTCGATGAATTTGCGATATTTGCCCTCGCCCTTGACTGGTATCCGGTGCGCTTCGTCAATCAATAGCACGTCCTGCGGTGGAAACTCGTCGGCACGTTTTGCCACGCTATCAATTGACGCAAAGGTGATCGGCTTCAGTGTCTCGCGCCGCTTGAGGGACGCGGCAAAGATCCCGATACTAAGTGAGCCGTCGAGGTCTGCAAGCTCCTGTGCGTTCTGTTCGACTAGCTCCTTGCGGTGTGCTAGGACCATGACGCGCATATGTGGACAGACTTCGAACCATTGCCGGACCAGTAGAGCCATGACAAGACTTTTACCGCTTCCAGTTGGTAACACTATCGCAGGATTGTCGTCGCGGTCGCGCAGTGCTGCGTTGACGGCTGCGATGGACTCGGTTTGGTATGGTCTAGGTGTTAGCATTCCTCTTGATCGTTATCTACTATTTTCATGGAAAACTTATCTGGTTTAATATAATCGAATTGAAGGGCATCAGCACCATCCATTGCCATTTTTATGACAACTGTAAGGTGAACAAACTCCTGTATCGAAATACGACTTGAAAGAATTTCGGCTATCTTTTTCCCTGCTAGGTTTGCTTGTTTAGATATTTTCATAATTTATTCCTCTCTTTGGCTGCTCTGAATATCTGAACAAATGTTCGTTTATTGCGATTCATATTCCTCCACTCGCGCATTGATGCTTCGCTGTGAAGGGTGAATGCTTTAAACTTTCGCACATCGCGCCGATGCTGTCGGAATAGTAGATAGGCGAAAAGTGATACTGCTGTGATAAATAATAGATAAAACATAATAAAAAAAAGGCGTCGGCTGGAGTTTTTGTCTCTGGTTATATGCACTTAGCTTCCGGATTAACCTGCACCGGATGCACCGACTTTGTTGATGGTTAGAGGACTGCGACCGTTACGGCTGCTTTACGCGGCGTGGTGGTAACGTATTGAGCAACGCGATCAAACTCCATCGGGTCCGATTCGCGCAGAGCTTCATAGGCTTTCTCGTCGAGTGTCACCTTGACGGTTTCTTTGCGTAGCTCGTCCGGCAGGTTTTCAATGCCGCCGACTTTGTAGGTCAACCCTGTCTTGAGCGTCAACTTCAGACCGTTTCCAGTCTTGATCGTTTGGCTACCAGACTCGGCCGTTTCGTATTGAGCGATGATTGCTTCCTCGGCTGCGATGCGAACCGCTTTGGCGTTTGCTTCGTCGGTCCTCGCGTTAACTAGATGCAATGCTAGTGTATCAATGTCCATAGTATTAATTTTCCCAAGGCATTTTTGCTGTTGCGGCTGCCGCTGGTGCGGCAACAGGTGGAGGTGTCGGAGCTGCTTGTGCTGGCTCGGCTACGTGCCCCTCGATAGGCGAGTATTTGACGATCTTATTTTTCGTCGCATCCTTCTTATCAATCGTCAGCTTGGCAACAAATGGAGTGCCGATCAGCTCGTCCGTGTCTTGCGCTGTTGGCTTGCCTAATGCAATCCGTAAGGAGTGGAACTCTGATTGGCCGATCTTCTGCGCTACCTCGTTACTGTGTGCGAGGTTGTACCATACAAAGACTTTGCGGCCCTTGTGCGAGTTGTCCGAGACAGAACCAAGAACTGAGAACTGAACACTGCAACCAGTACCCTGCTTGTTTTTGGTTTCCTTCAACTCCGCCTTTTCGACCTCGACGTAATACTCGCCTGCTGGAAGTGGTGCATCGTCGTTGCTGTTTTCAGTGTACTCGTCGGCATTAAAGCCGCCCATGATTTGTGATAGATCTGACATATTTTTTAGTTCCTTTTCTGGTTTATTATAATGCGGCCGCAGTAGCTACCGCGTCCATGAATGCTGAGTATTCGAGAGGTAGCTTGTAAGGCAGTCGCCCGTAAACGCCACGCCCTCCGCCGGGGTGTCCTGGTCGCTTCTGCGTGAACAAATAGCGTTTGCCAGTAAGATCCTTGCCGATCTTCTTTTCTTTCTTGAATCCGACTTCCTCGGTAGATACGATGTTTTCACTATTAGCAAACAGAATCGCATCGGCCCAACGCATGAGAGCAAGATTGCACTTTTCTTGCAGGTCGAATTGATACTGATCGAAGCTTGAGCCGAGCGGATCGTCAAAGCGTTTCACCTTCACGTGTCCAATCAGAATGACCGAGATGCCCTTTTGACGGAGCATGTCTAGTCCTTCCATTAGGTCGCGAAGCTTGCCGACTGTGGCGATGTAGCCCTTCCCAAAGCCCTTCTGATACTCCTCGATTGAAGCCACGCCATCCTCTTGGCAAAGCTTCGCCCAAATGACAGGCTCAAGCGCCGAGACTGAATCAATAATGAGCGTTTTGTATTCGTGCTCCTCTTTGATCAGTGTCGTCACTGCGCCGAGCACGTCGTCAAATGTTTCAGCCCGTGGAAACTTGGCAACGTCTAGATCGTCTACGCCTTCCTCGCCCTTGATCGGCAGGAAGATAGGATTTTCTGCACCAGCCGCAAAGGTAGATTTTCCAATCTTCTCGACGCCCAGTAGAACGATGCGCGGTGCTTTATGCTCGACGCCTTTCTTGATTGATGATAGGTCGAAGCTCATTAGTATTTGCCCCCCTTGTCGTCAGGTGTAATCGTAATTTCGGCGTTGTCGCCTCGTTGCGATAGGACGGTGAGCCGGAAAGCTCGCACGTTCGTATGTGTTTCCAGCTCGTCGAGGATGCCCTCGATTCGCGCTTCCGCATTGCGGATATGTTCTTTTGTTGTACTCATATTTATTCTCCTTTGGTTTCTTGTTCTTGGCACAGGTTGCCGCATCGTGCGTAACCTGCAATGTCTGTCCAATTGTCGCGCTTGCTCTGATGTGTCTGGCGTGACAACTTCAGAGCAATCATGCAGCTTGCGACATCTTGAGGAAGTATTGATAACTGTCCATCTTTAATTCGTGTGTTTAGAATTTGCTCCCACATGATAGCAGTCCGACGGAAGTCCTGATCCGGTGGTCCATAGTCCGCCATGCGATCTCCGCCAGTGATGCGCAGGGCTTCTTCAAGCACGTCCTCGGCGACTGGTTCCGCGTCTCCTGGTGCGTTCCAAGGCAACTTCTCGCCCTCTTCGACCGCTGCTTGAAGACCATTGCCATTGCCTGATTGATCCTCTGGTGCGCCCTCGGTGAAGTAGGTGCCATTTACAAGTTGATCGTAAATGGTCGACCATAGACGATCCTCTGCTTGTGGGGTTTTTCCCCAATCAAAACCGCGCAAAATAGCCCCTAACAACCCTGGAGTAGTTGATTCGTTGTAATAGTCAAGATCGTAATTATCAATAGCCAGCTGGCGATGCTCAGGCTTTAGTTCTTCGTAGTATTCTAGTATAGTTTTCATTGTGTGTTATTGGTCTTTTACAAATGCGCCGTCAATCATTTTTCCGGTGCGAGATTTAATTACATTGTAAGCAGTTTCAAGGCAGTCCTCGAAAGGAACGCCGATGATGTCAGCCATTAGGATAAGGACGACTGTGCAGTCTCCGATGGCGTCGATCTTCTCGTCGTGGTCGTTATCAATTACCGCTGAACGCAGTTCATATACTTCCTCAAATAGCTTTTCGAGCTGCGCCTTTTCGGTCGCTGCGCCGTTCGGCCCTGTGATGCCCTTTGCGATGCCCCATTCGCGGACCGCTTTTATTGTTTCTTGTATTTCCATATTCTTCTTTCTTTTTCAAGTGTGATTGTTATCTGAAACAATTTGTTTTATTGTGTGATTTATCGGAATCATCCTGAGCGGTTTATTGTCCTCTAATTCTCTGTTATTTTCTTTTAAAAAATCCTCTAACTCTAACATGCTCTTTCTTCCAAGGCCTCTTATCGCCCTGATCCGCATGTGAGGTATTGAACATATTCTGTCAAAAGTTTCACATCCCAACTCTTCTAGCCCTCTTTTTAATCGTGCTGTCAATTTATCTGTTTCCATAGTTCTCGTTTTTGATTAGTAGGGAATATCTGTGTCCCTGATTTCGGCAGTATTGCCATAAATTATAACGCAGCAGCGATGCTCTGTGAACTCTGCCGCTGACCAGCCCTTGCCCTCCTGTGTGTGATCAGGCTTACCCATGCTCGATCCGTAGCAATCCTCAAACGCTTTTCGCACGTTGTCAACTGTTCCTTTCCACTTTTGTGTCACGCCGTCTTGCTGTAATGAAAACTTAGCTTCAAGGTTTGGACCTGTCACGCCGTTGACTTTTGGCTTTTCAACGCTCGGAAAAATCAAATCTTTCGAGTGTGTAATCAGAGCGTGCGAATTATACTGGCCTGCGCTAGAGTCTGGCCCATGCTGCCATACTACGCCATCGTGAGAGGTGAACTCGATAACGTCCGATCCGTCTTTGTTTTTGAGTGAGTCGGTCGGCTCCGCAAAATTGATTAGACCAGGCAGGAATAAATGATGATCGCATACCTCGGTGGCATCGTTATCATGCTTTGCGCAGTTCCAGACTCCATCGGCGACAGGTGAGGCGTGAACGCATTGACGGCAGCTCAAGGCCGGCACCCTTACAGCAATATCGTTGCCATGACAAAGTGCTTTCGCATCGCAAAACTGGCAGGCGTATGCGTCAACTCTGTTTGCAATGCGCTCCGGTGGCGCAGTCGCGTTTATAATACTCTGCGCTTTGTCTATGATAGCCTTAGATTTGACAGAATCATACTTTAAACGCTCTGTGTATAGCTCGTCGTTATCTTTACTGACAACCATATACAAAGCACGCTTGAGGCCTGTCAGGTGCATATAGACTTGCATCTGTGCGAAGTGCTCCGGCTTGGCAACCTCGCAGCCTTCCTTCTTAACTTTTGCGAATAGTGCCTTGCTGCTCGTCTTCATTTCAAGCAAGTGCCAAGTCTTCGGCGCTTCAGGCACTCCGAGCGCCGCGCCGTCAGTGTGTCCCTTGAAATGTCCGTCGCATGCAATGACTTCGAACTGGTTGCCATCACTGTCAAATTCGTGAACCTCGCAGCCGATGCCGCGCAGCTCCTCAACGAAGGTATTCTCTTCACGGTGGCCGCGATTAAATAGTCGGTAAAGTCGACCGCTAAAGTCAGGCGTTGAGCACTTGCGAAATGAATACCAAAGCTCGCGGCTGCATGCTCTGCCGATACTTGATGCGCCAAGGTAGCCTCGTTGCTTTTCTGACTTGCCGCGCTTGAGCCAATAGGCCTCTATGGCTTCGACTGTGGCCGATTTAGTCGGCAAGACTGTTGATAGGTCTGTCATTATTATTATTCATCGTAAAATTGAAGCCTCGGCAGGCGGTGGAGTTGTGAAAACTCAAGCTGCCGAGGCTGTATGTGTAAAAGAACTACGACCAATAAAGATCAGACTAAAAGCGCGCTGTCAATACGAAAGCTAAACTATTTTAAAATAATTCGCTCAAGCTCGCGATATCGCTGGTCACTGTGCCATATCTCGTCCTGCTGCGCTGTATAAACGCCGTCAACCGTCTGCACGATTGCGCCTGCTTCTAACCGCAGTACCGGAGTTTGGTAAATGTTTAAAGAACCTTTTTTCGGTAATGATACGGTCGCGCACCCTGTCGGCATTAATAGTGTCAACAGCGTTGCCGCTATTACGCAGCGTTGTAAGCTCGTCCTCAAGCGTTTCGATGCGGCTACGTGATTGTTCAATAATGTCATGGTCGTATCGTTTGAGGCGTAGCTCCCAATAGGCAGCTAGCGCCCTAATTAGATTGGTGACTGCCGCGAGTAGCGACACTATTTACCCTTCAGATTTAGGCCGATGCGGTCAGCCCACTTGCCGACCTTTTCGAGAAATGTATTGTCCTTATCGGATGGTGTGAGAGCGGCAACCAGTGTTGCAAGACCGTAGATGCTGCCGAGAATAGTAAGGATTTGAGTGTAGTTTTCAGTAAGCCAAGTCATGATATTAGGGTTTTATTTTTTAGGTTTTTTTATGTAGTGGTAAGCTACGGCGAGCGATGTAACACAGCCGCAAATTAGAGCAGCAATAGAGGCGATCATATGCACGTCCTCAAGGAGAAGGCTTGCGCCTTGTGATACTGCGAGTATGCCGAGTGATTTCAAATGTCCTGTGAGGTGTTCCATGTTAAATCGGGTCGCTTGCGTTCCATCCTGCCGGTAATTCTTCGATCAACAGTGAGACCTCGTCCTCTGTAATGCTGTGGTATACTTGATTGCCGTCCTCGTCCTCATAGGGCAGATCACGTTGGTCAATTTTAAGTGCGGCTCTACCGTCATCTGCGACGACCATGCTCCACCAATAGATTGGGTCGCCCGATTTTAGCGTTTCCAATTGTGAAAACCGTGCCAGATACTCTGCATGATTGCGAAGTTTGGCGGAAATAACGTTGGGTTGTGGTAAATACATATTAGTCTAATGTTATGTTAAATGATTTAGCTAGGCTGGCTTCGATTGCGATGCGTTGAGAAGATTTGTCCGCAGAATAAATAAATATTCCCATAATTGGACCCGCAAAAGAAGTGGATCCAGTGCCATCGCCAGTATTTCCAATGATGTAATTTCCCGCGACGCCAGACAAAGCAGATGGGGCAGAACCAGTAGATACTTGCGTACCTTTTTGATACAGGGCAGATGCCGAAGCCCCGTAAATACCTGAGAGCATTTCTTTATTAGTGTTTGGCGTTGCATTACGGTCGGCTGCATCAACGTGGAACCTGAAACCAATTGGAGTAGCAATTCCAAAACCGATTCCGTCGTCATTTGTGTCTCTTGCATCTAAAGGAGTCCTAAAATTTCCGTCAACAGTTGTTGCTTGAAAAATTGTAAACAATGATTGAGAAGACGCAGTGCCAGGGGAAAAACTTGTTTCTAAAAAATCGTCGTCTCCATCAAATAATATGCCTTCCGTTACCAACGCGCCAGCTTCCACGATCTTAGGCATGTTTGCCACGGTGTCCTGCACTGCGTCGTAATGGATCGCGACACTAGGATCAAATGTTCCTGAAGCATTGTAAACTGTAGCGTCTACCGATCCCGCCTGATCTTCCCAATTTGAATTACTGTCTCCATAACCCTGCCAGTGCAGTATTAATACATTTGAAGGATTATAGTATTTAAAGTCATATATAGTGCCATCTAGCGTATCATTAAGAGAGGATGATACAACGCCTTTTCTATCATATCCTAAAGTAATGTAACGAGCTGCGTTTGCGGACAACTCGTTAAACCATTGCCCTGTATTGCCATCGTCAAAAGCAGTTAGAGACTTAGTGGCTCCATTTATTTTTATAACCCAATTACTGCCAGTAGATGAGATTTCTATTTCGTAATTTACATTTGCTAAAATAGAGTTATTGGCTGTTTTAACAGTACCCGATTGATCCCCTACGTCCACACCATCAAATTTAACAATAACAGCACCATTATTATCGACGTAAGACCGAAGTCTTGGGGTGCTACTGTTAGTGTTTCCAGCAGCAAACAAAGAAGCTGTAGACACTGTCTTCATTATTAAATTAAACGTAATTTTACCAGAATTATCAGAGGTTTGAAAATTAGGTGCGTTTACTGATACGTGACTAGCCAAGCCATCAAAGTTCATTGCCACCTGTGTACCCGCTGTTGTAGGGTGTAAAGCTCCGTCGTACAGTTTGTTTACTAGGCCGTCTGCTGTGCTAAATCGGCAGTTACTTACGGTAAACTCTGAGGGGTTGTCGCCTTCTCCAAAGTTGAAATTATTAAATGCACCTGTTGCTGTTAGTGTTATTGATTTGCTGCCGTCAGTTGTAAGATCAACAGAGTTTGATGCAGGAATCCCGCCATTTTGACGTAAGAATAAAGCTGGCGATCCTGTGGTAACAACAATGTCAAAGTCGACAGTTACCACGTCTCCAGACGTTCCGCTGACAGTTGACGATGACGCGTTGGCAAGTAGAAAGCTATTGGTCACCGTGAATCCGTCGCCCGTTGCATTGTTTGAAAACGTCTCGTATCCATCATTGACGAATGCTCCTGGGCGTTTGACCCAATCAAGCATCACGCCCGAAGAAACGTCCTTTGCTGGAAATGATAGCAAGTCGCCACTATTACGACGCACGCGCACAACTGGATTTATAGCTCCGTCGACCTCGCCGCGCTTGCTTCCTAAGTCCTTGATAAAGTAAGCCGCAGCAAGGTTGGCTCCAAACAAATCGATAAACAATTTAGTGATGCCCTGCACCACATTGCTAATCGTCGCCGATACAGTCGAGCTAATTGTTGCAGATATTGACATTACGCGATGCGGCTGGATTTGGTGACATCGTTTCCAACAAACGAAATTTTGATGTTAGTCGTGCCTGCGCCTGATAGTGTGAACCTTAATTGACTTGGCCCGATCTTAATATTAACCGAGCCGTCTGCGGTGAAAGTGCCATTGACTTGACCGATCCAAGTCGTGCCACCGTC
>Ga0208814_1000699_pt1 | contig 18451 bp, 15 predicted proteins | sample MalvirAntarct_55_FD_184253 | JGI IMG/M metagenome (GOLD analysis project Ga0208814, IMG submission 184253) | Marine viral communities from the Global Malaspina Expedition - Malaspina viral metaG Antarct_55 (SPAdes) (version 2) | ecosystem: Environmental > Aquatic > Marine > Oceanic | place...
TGTTACCACTACTAATAGAGAAGGAGCTATAACTACTAGAGCTAATAAACTTCATACATCAGGAGGTAACGGATTGGATTTAAATGGAGAGGATATGATTGTGGGAATGTGGGAAGTAGGTGATGCAAATCTTAACCATCCCTTATTAGAAGATAGAGTAATTCAAATTGACAATACTTCAGGTATTAGTGATCATGCAACTCATGTTGCAGGAACTATAATTGGAGGAGGAGCACCTAACGGTGGAGCTACTAAAGGGATGGCTCCTTTGGCTATAATTCATTCCTATACTTCTCAGTCTGACTCTGGTGAGATGATCGCTGCAGCAGCAGACGGCCTATTAATTTCTAATCATTCATACGGTTATAATATTAATTCTTACGATTTATGGCAAATTGGATATTATGGAGGTAAAGCTAGGGGATTTGATAATATAACCTACAATGCACCCTACTATCTGCCATTTCAATCTGCTGGTAATGACCGACAGTCTGGAGCAAATACCGGCAATGGAGGTTATGACTATTTAACTGCTGCTGCGCTTTCAAAAAATGCTATGGTTGTAGCAGCTGTAAATGAAGTTTTAAACTATACTGGATCCAATAGCGTTAATATGTCTTCATTTAGTAGCTGGGGACCAACAGACGATGGTCGTATTAAACCAGATATTTCTGCTAAGGGAGTTAATATGTATTCAGCTACAGGAGCTACAGGTTATTCTAATTATAGTGGTACATCAATGTCTTCTCCTAATGCTGCTGGTAGTGCTACATTATTACAACAACATTACAATAATTTAAACGGAGTTTTCATGAGAAGCTCAACATTAAGAGGTTTGGTTTTGCATACTGCAGATGAAGCAGGCACTAGTCCTGGTCCAGATTATAGGTTTGGTTGGGGTTTGTTTAATGCAGAAAGAGCTGCAGATGTTATTTCTGAATCTGGAATATCTTCCACAATTTTGGAGGAGGAAATAAATACAGGTGAAGTTTATACCTATTCGGTTCAATCTGATGGAGTTGATGACTTAATGGTTTCATTGACTTGGGTTGACCCACCAGGAAATTTATTGCCTAATGGAATTAACGATAATCCTATTCCATCTTTAATAAATGATTTAGACTTGAGAGTCTCAAAAGATGGAGGTGCAACTTATCTTCCTTGGAAGTTAGATGTTGTAAACTATAGTGCTCCAGCTACTACTGGTGATAATTTAGTTGATAATATTGAAAAAATTGAAATTTTGGGTGCCTCTGGTGAATATATTATTCAGGTTTCTCATAAAGGAGCAGCTCTATTTGATGGTGTTCAAGCTTTTTCATTAATCGTTACAGGAATTGATAATGATGAGTTTACGATATCTTCTCATCAGGGAATATTAGAAGCATGTACTGCAGATGATAGTGCTGATTTTAATGTTGATTTAGGATTTAGTGATGGTTTTTCTGATACAATAGATTTTACAGTTTCTGGTTTACCATCTGGTACTTCTGGAAGTTTTTCTTCCCTTTCTTTAAGTGATGAAGGAACAACTGTATTAACTTTAGGTGGACTTGGAAGTTTAAGTACTGGTGATTACCCTTTTCTGGTTACTGGTTCTGGATCTTCTGAAACTATTAATTTATATTTAATTTTACGAATATTAAGTGATGAAGTCGCTAATATTGAATTAATTTTTCCTCCAGATGGAGCAGTAGATCAGCCAGTAGTAATAGAATTTACATGGGAACTTGGAGATGAAAGTGTTAATAGTTATGATTTTGAATTAAGTAGGTATTCAGATTTTTCTGAAGTTGAATTTTCAGCAAATGTTTTATTTCCTAAATATTTAGCATTAGGAGTAACAGAAGGAGCAACCTACTATTGGAGGGTAAAATCGAATACTAACTGTGCAGATGGTAACTTCTCAGAAGTATATACCTTTACAGTTGATGGGATACTTGGAGTAATTGCACAGTCAATAGAAGGCTTAGTGATTTATCCAAACCCTGCATCAAATGTTTTAAATTTAGATGCTGCAACACCAATATATAATGTTGAAATTGTAAATGTTCTAGGTCAAGTTTTAATTTCTAAAAGCACTAATTCAACCATTTCAACTATTGATGTATCAGCGCTATCATTTGGGAATTATTTTATTAAAGTGACTTCAGAAAACAATACTAAAGTATTGCAGTTTTTGAAAAAATAAACAATAATATCATTAAAAAAAAGCCCTTATCGTTTAAGATAAGGGCTTTTTTCATGTAAAAAGAGGGCCTTTAGTAATTTAAATTTATCTAGAATCCCAGATTACAGAAATCAATTACTTTGGCTTCCTCAATTAACATTAGAAACTAGTAGTTGTTTTTTCTCTTTTTACACCTCCGGTATAGAAGGAACTTACGAAATAACTTTAGAAGGATTTACTAGAATAGGAGAAGCTATTTCATTAAAAAAGACAATAAAAGTTAAAAATTAACTATCTTAGTTTCCTTAATAGCTCTCCTGTTATATAATTTTATATAAAATGCTTATAAAAGTATATGGGAGTGCTGTATTTGGTGTTGAAGCCAGTACAATTACCGTTGAAGTTAATGTAGACAAAGGGGTTGGTTACCATTTAGTGGGCTTGCCTGATAATGCTGTTAGAGAAAGTAATTTCCGAATTGCTGCAGCATTACAAAACAACGGTTATAAAATTCCAGGAAAAAAACTAATTCTTAATATGTCTCCCGCAGATTTGCGAAAGGAAGGATCCTCTTATGATTTAACTTTGGCTATGGGTATTTTAGTTGCTACCGGACAAATAAAAGAAAAAATTTATTTAGAAGATTATATTATTATGGGAGAACTTTCTTTAGATGGGAATTTGCAACCCATTCGTGGGGCCTTGCCTATTTCTATTAAAGCTAAAGAAGAAGGCTTTAAAGGATTTATTCTTCCTGAAATAAATGCAAAGGAAGCAGCTATTGTTGAAGGAATTGATGTTTTCGGTGTTAAAAATATAAAGGAAGTAATCGACTTTGTAAATGAAGGAATTCCTTTAATTAAAACCATAGTTGATATCGAAACTGAATTTAATTACCAATTAGAAAATCCTGATTTTGATTTTGCAGATGTAAAAGGGCAAGAATCTATAAAACGATGTATGGAAATTGCAGCTGCAGGAGGGCATAATATTATTTTAATAGGTCCGCCAGGCTCTGGAAAAACAATGTTAGCAAAACGATTGCCGAGTATTTTGCCTCCCATGACCTTAGGTGAAGCTCTTGAAACTACCAAAATCCATAGTGTAGCCGGAAGAACTATTAAAAAAGGCGGAATTATAAGTGCTCGACCTTTTAGGAGCCCTCATCACACTATTTCTGATGTAGCATTAGTTGGAGGAGGTTCTTACCCAAAACCTGGAGAAATTTCATTGTCACACAATGGAGTTTTATTTTTAGATGAATTACCTGAATTTAAACGGGGAGTACTCGAAGTTATGCGACAACCCTTAGAAGATAGAGAAATTACTATCTCTAGAGCAAAATTTACGGTAACATACCCTTCAAGTTTTATGTTAGTAGCGAGTATGAATCCAAGCCCTAGTGGATACTTTAACGATCCCAATGCTCCAATGACTTCTACTCCAGCAGAAATGCAACGATATTTGAGCAAAGTATCTGGTCCATTGTTAGACCGAATAGATATTCATATAGAAGTCACTCCAGTTCCATTTGACAAACTGAGTGACCATCGTAAAGGGGAAGAGAGTATAATCATTAGAGAACGAGTCACTAAAACCAGAAAAATACAATCAATACGGTTTTCAGAATCAGAAAGTGTTCATTACAATGCTCAGATGGGCGTGAAGCAGATCAGGAAGTATTGTAAATTGGATAAAGCTTCTTTACAGTTATTAAAAACAGCCATGGAGCGATTAAATCTTTCTGCTAGAGCTTATGATCGGATATTAAAAGTTTCCCGCACTATAGCTGATCTAGAATCTTCAGATAACATTAAAGATAATCATATTTCAGAAGCCATTCAATATAGAAGTTTAGATAGAGATGGTTGGTTGGGCTAATTATTATTTAATTATAGATCTAAAGGTAAGATTGATTCGAGGATTGTTTATTTTTTTAGTAGGAGGGAGTCTATGTAACCAATGAGTTTGAGTTTCGTTTTTCATAATTAATAAGCTTCCATGTTCTAAATATAACTCTACCTTTTCTTTAGATTCCTTGTGTTTAAAAGCAAATTTACGTTCAGCTCCAAAACTTAGGGACCCGATAGCTCCATTTTTTTTTAGATCTTTTTCATCGTCACTATGCCAGGACATTCCTTCATCACCACTATGGTAGAGATTAAGTAAACAAGAATTAAATTGTTCTCCTGTCTTATATTCAATTAGTTCTTTTAAAAAGAATAATTCTCTAGTCCAAGGCATTGCTTTTTTAGTAATTTTAGAGTAAGTATAAGGAAACTCTTCTTCTCCATACCATGCTACTTTACGTTTGGTAATTATTTTTTTACCAAACATAATGGCTTCATCGTTTTTCCAAGATATATTATTTAGTAAGGCTTGATAATAAAGATCTGCATCCTTTTGATCTAAAATTTTTCCAAAATAATTAACAGTGCCCTCCTTAGGTAGTAAATTGATGTTTGAATCAAAATCTAAATCAAATAGTTTCATGTTAATGGTTTTTCTTTAAGTTTAACTTAATGGTTTTTACTAAATTTAAAAAAAACCTCATTTTAATTTAATTAGTTAAATATAGTAAAGTTTTTTCCAGTTAATGCTCATAAATTAAATAGTTACTAATTTCAATTATTTGATTTAACAATATATTAAGGGTAAAAAAAATAGAGCTTTTGTATATTTATGAGTAAACTAAAACTAATAAAATGTTAAAACATCCTTTAAAGTCAACAATGGTTGCAATAGCTGCTTTTTCATTCTTTATGATTTCATGTAAAGATTCCTCTAGTACAGAAAAATTATCATCAAAAACAGCTACTAAACTCTCTATAGAATTTGAAAAATACCAGCTAGATAACGGACTTGATGTTGTTCTTCATCAAGATAAAAGTGATCCTATAGTTTCGTTAGCAGTTCAATACGGTGTTGGATCCAATCGTGAAAAAGCGGGAAGAACTGGTTTTGCTCATTTATTTGAACACATGCTTTTTCAAGAATCAGAAAATGTACCTCAAGATCAATTTTTTAAAAAAATACAAGATGCTGGAGGTACACTAAATGGAGGTACTTGGAAAGATGGAACTATTTATTATGAAATTGTACCTAACAATGCATTGGAAACAGTGCTTTGGTTAGAAAGTGATCGAATGGGTTTTTTAATCAATACCGTAACAGAATCTGCTTTTTATAACCAACAAGAAGTAGTGCAAAATGAAAAAAGACAACGAGTAGATAATAATCCTTACGGGCATACCAGTTGGGTAATCGACAAAAACTTATATCCAGAAGGACATCCATATAACTGGCAGGTTATCGGTGAATTAGTCGATTTACAAAATGCAACTATTGATGATGTAAAAGAATTTTACAATAGTTACTATGGGCCAAATAATGCAACTCTTGTATTGGCGGGAGATTTTGAAACAGAAGATGCTAAAGCTCTTATAAAAAAGTATTTTGGAGAAATTAACCCCAAGGCAGAGGTAGCTAAATTAGAACCACAAATAATAACACTTTCTAAAACAAAAAGATTGTTCCACGAAGATAATTTTGCGACAGCACCGCAATTAAACATGGTCTGGCCTACACTACAACAATATACAGAAGATGCTTACGCTTTAGATTTTTTAGCGGAGCTAATTTCTAGTGGAAAAAAAGCGCCATTGTATCAAGTTTTAGTAAAAGATAAAAATTTAACGTCTAGAACGACAGCATATAATAATTCTCAAGAGTTAGCTGGTGAGTTTTATATCACAATTACAGCTAATAATGGAGTTAACTTAAATGAGGTAGAAGCTGGAATATTTGAAGCTTTTAAACTGCTTGAAAAAGAAGGAGTCTCAGACAGCGATGTTGAACGGATTAAAGCTGGATTAGAAACAGGTTTTTACAATGGTATTGGAAGTGTTTTAGGAAAATCTTTTCAGTTAGCTCAATACAATGTTTTTGCTGGTGATCCTGGATTTATTACTACAGATATTGAAAATGTTAAAAAGGTAACTAAGGAGGACGTAATGCGTGTTTATAACAAATACATAAAAGATAAACCTTTTGTAATGACCAGTTTTGTGCCTAAAGGGCAATTAATATTAATAACAGAAAACTCTACTAAAGCTCCAGTAGTCGAAGAAAAAATTTCTGAAAATATAGCTAAAATTGTTAAAAGCACCAATCAAGAAATTTTAAAAACTCCTTCAAATTTTGATCGTTCTGTGGAACCATCACAAGGGACATCTCCTAAGTTGAACATTCCATCTACTTGGACAACTACATTAGAAAATGGAATGAAAGTTTATGGTATTGTACAAAATGAAATTCCAACAGTTAATTTTAGTTTAGTGATGGAAGGTGGCCATTTATTAGATGATATAAATAAAAATGGTGTCGCAAATTTAATGACAGATATTATGATGGAAGGTACTGCTAATAAAACACCTCAAGAATTGGAAGAAGAGATTGAAATGTTAGGTGCAAGAATAAATATGTATACCACCAGAGAATCGATAGTGATTAGTGCTAATTGCTTAGTGCGTAATTTTGATGAAACTTTGGCTTTGGTAGAAGAAATATTATTAGAGCCAAGATGGGACGAAGAGGAATTTGCAAGGATAAAAATAAAAACTATCAACGAAATCAAGCGTTCTGATGCAAATCCTAATGTAGTTGCAGGGAGGGTATATAATAAAATATTATATGGAAAAAATCATATTTTTAGTTATCCAACTAGCGGAACTGTAGCTTCTGTAGAGGCGCTTACGATTGAAGATTTAAAGGCTTTTTATTATAAAAACTTTTCTCCTTCGATTAGTAATTTTCATATAGTTGGAGCAATTACTGAAGCGGATAGTAAAAATAACTTGGCTTCATTAGGTGAAAAATGGAAAGCTAAAGAAGTGATAATTCCTTCTTATTCAATAGATAACAATAGAGATAAAGCTTCTTTATATTTTGTTGATATTCCGGGTGCAAAACAATCGATAATTAATATTGGATATATTTCTATGGCTAGAACGGATAAGGATTTTTATCCAGCTGAGGTAATGAATTATAAATTAGGAGGTTCTTTTTCAGGAAATGTAAATTTAATTCTTCGTGAAGAAAAAGGATATACTTATGGGGCAAGAACAGGATTTAATGGTTCTAAAATTAAAGGAACCTTTAAAGCTTCTTCAAGTGTAAGAACCAATACAACAGGAGAATCTGTTTCTATTTTTAAAGAAGAAATCACAGATTATAAAAACGGTGTGAGTCAAGAAGATTTAGATTTTACTAAAAATGCGATGATAAAATCGAATGCTAGAAGATTTGAAACACAATTCTCATTGTTAGGAATGCTACAAGAAATGAGCACTTATAATTTACCAGCAGATTATATAGCTGAGGAAGAGGCTTTTATAAGTGCTATGACGCTTGAGCAACATAAGCAGTTAGCTAATAAGTATTTAGATGAAACTAAAATGGCTTACGTGGTCATTGGAGATGCAGCAACACAATTTTCACAATTTAAAGACATGGACTTTGATGAAGTAAAATTAATGAGTAAAGAAGGCCAAGAGTTAGAACTAGACGATGTTAAAATGTAAAAATATTTATTATTAACTAAAGCAGAATATTAAAATGGGAAGACCAAAAAATTGTATTTCCGTAACTAAAGCAAAAGCATTACAAAAAAACTGGAATGAGACCAGAGCTTTAGGAATAGAGAGAGCGTTGGGAGCTAGAGATATTAATGCAGTAACTTTTAACATTGACCAATTACAAGAGTTTATTGATCATGTAAAGAGTAAATCTGCAAGTCAGCGTATCGCAAACCCAGGAATTCGAGTTTATTTTGCAGCCTATAATAATGCGGTATCAGATAAAGCAACGGTATTTTTAAATGCAACCGAAAGTGATGAGGGTAATTCTGCCAATAATTATGGGATTGATCCTTTGAATTTTGGAACCAACGGTTGGCCACCAGAAGCTTATTAATATTGGATTATTTTCATCAATTTTTAATTAGCGCGATCACTAGTTTATCAGTAGAACTTATTGCCGCACTTTCAGGTTCTTATTATTTGAATAAGAATCTAAAAGTTAATAGTGTAAATAGATTTTTAGTTTACTTTTTATGGCTTACCTTTTTTTTTGATTTAATTGGTTCCTATGCACCGATTGCTTATTTCTCAAATTATGAATATTTCAGTTTCATATGCGTTACAGGACGTTTTGAATATAATTACTGGTGGTTTAATATTTATATGCTTATTAGTTATGGCTTCTTTTTTTATTATTTCACCTCTTTTTTAATGAAACATAAAGTCAAGAAAAGAATGAATTTGTTGATTTTTTGTTACTTATTTTTTGGGGTTGGAAACTTAATATGTAGCGAAATATTTTTTAATGGAAACTCTATTTTGTCAAGTACTCTAGGAACATTAATCGTTTTGTTTTCTATTTTTCTATTCTTTTTTGATTTGTTTAAAAGTGATAAGATACTTATATTAACAAAATATTTACCTATTTATATCGCTGTTGGTGTATTAGTTAATAATATAGCATTAACTCCGATCGCTATTTTCTCTCAATATTTTATCTTCAATAACGAGTTGTTTATAAATATTAAAGCAGCTATAGTACCTATTGTAAATGTTATAATGTATGGATTGTTTACCATAGGTTTTTTAAAATGTTCAAAAAACAAGAATAATTGCAATGAACTAAGGATATAATAGGCTTAACTTAGTAATTAATTATGATTCAAAAACAGGAAAACATAATGTCTCAAGAAACAATTGTGTTAATTATTTATACCATTGCTGTTATTTTTGGCTTATTGTTATTTGTAATATGGTTTTTTATTGCTTTTCAGAATCGTAAAAACAAATTATTAGTAAAACAAATTGAAGCAGAAAAAAGATATGAACGTGAATTGGCAACTTCCCAATTAGAAATTCAAGAACAAACATTTAAAAATATTGGTTGGGAGTTACATGATAATGTTGGTCAATTACTATCGGTACTAAGTATTCAGTTAAATATGATGCTTTTAAAAGCACCAAGAACCATACAAAAACAATTAAAAGATACTAGTGATGTTCTTGGCAACACCATACAAGAAGTTCGTAACCTTTCTAAAACTTTAAATAATGAGGTGGTTAATAAAAATGGTTTAATTCGTTCTTTAGAAATAGAAGTTGAACGTTTTAACAGACTTAAATATTTAAAAGCTTCCTTTGAAGTTAACGGAAAGATAATATGTATTTCTGCAGCTCATGAAATATTAATTTTCAGAATATATCAAGAATTTTTAGCCAATGTAATGAAACACTCAAAAGCAAAAAACTTATCTGTAACTTTAAATTTTAATGCGAATGATTTAGAAATCATTGCAGAGGATAATGGTGTTGGTTTTGATACTTCTCAAAAAACAGAAAGTTCTGGATTACAAACAATAAAAGGGAGAGCCACACTGTTGAACGCAAAATATTCATTAACTTCAATCATTGATAATGGCACCAAATTAGTACTGCTATATACTTTTCCAAATGAAACAAAAAATTGATTATAACTTAGTAATTGTCGATGATCACTTATTAGTTGCCGATTCTCTGAAAATGTTAATTGAAACTTTTTCAGGGTACCATGTATTGTATCATGCTAAAAATGGAATGGATTTACAGCAAAAAATAATCACAAATAAATCTATTCCTGATCTTATTTTACTAGATGTTAACATGCCATTAATGAATGGATATAAAACGATGGAATGGTTATCTAAAGAATATCCGAAAATTAAAGTATTAGCCCTATCTGTAGATGATGATGAGCAAATTATTTTAGGAATGTTAAGTAGGGGAGCAAATGGTTATTTATTGAAAGATATACATCCTAATGCTTTAAAAATAGCTTTAAATGAAGTGATTGAAAAAGGTTATTATCATTCAGAAAAAGTTGCATATACCTTATTGAAATCATTAAAGTCAAAAAAAGAAATACCCACTGTTAAGTTAGAAGAGCATGAATTGAAATTCCTACAATTATCATGTAGTGAATTGACCTATGCTGAAATAGCAGCGCTCATGTTTTTGAGTCCCAAAACAATAGATAATTACCGAAGTAAGTTATTTAAACGATTCCAAGTTAAAAACAGAGTTGGTTTGGTGATTTTTTCTTTAAAAAATAATTTAATAAGTATGTGATTATAGAACACAAGCTTTCCATAGAGGATCCTTTGGTACTGGTGCCATTAAATTAATTTCTTCTTTTTTTACGGGATGTGTAAAAGATAACTTTCTTGAATGCAAGTGGATTCCTCCATCTTTATTACTTCTGTCAAAACCGTATTTTAAATCTCCTTTAATTGGAAATCCTATAGATGACAATTGTGATCTGATTTGATGATGTCTCCCTGTTTTTAAAACAATTTCTAATAAAGAGTATCGATCTAGTTTTTTAATAACTTGGTAATCTAAAATGGCTTTTTTACTATCTGGAACCTCATTTTTATGAGCATGCGATTTATTTTGTTTAGGATTTCTTTTTAAAAAATGAATTAACGTATCGGAGGCAATAGTGGGTTCATCTTTTACAATTGCCCAATATGTTTTTTTTGTATTTCGCTCTGCAAAAAGTTTGTTTAGCCTTGACAATGCTTTACTGGTACGAGCAAAAATAACAATACCGCTGGTAGGCCTATCCAAACGATGAACCACTCCTAAAAATACAGCTCCTGGTTTGTTGTGTTTTTCTGCAATGTATTGTTTAACGACTTCAGATAGTGGAGTATCACCAGTTTTATCTCCTTGAACAATATCACCCACTCTCTTATTGACAGCAATAATGTGATTGTCTTCATATATAACTTGAAGATTATCTTTAGTTGAAATTATTTTTGAAGACAAATTGTTTTTGTTTTATTCACTACTCACTATATTAATATTGCTCTTTCTCATTAGGGAAATCACCACTTTTTACATCTTTAATGTAATTTTCAAAAGCATTAGTCATTTCGTGATACATATCTAAATAGCGTCTTAAAAAACGAGGATTAAACTCATGGGTCATTCCTAACATATCATGTGTTACCAAAACCTGACCGTCAACTCCACTTCCAGCACCAATTCCGATAATAGGAATTCGAATGCTTTTGGCAACTTCTTCAGCCAGTTTAGCGGGTACTTTCTCTAAAACGATTGCAAAACAACCAGTTTTTTCAAGCATTAAAGCATCTTTTTTAAGTTGTTCTGCTTCTTCTTCTTCTTTAGCTCTAACGGTATAGGTTCCAAATTTATATATAGATTGTGGTGTAAGGCCTAAATGTCCCATAACAGGTATTCCCGCATTTAATATTCTTTTAATAGAATCTTTAACCTCTTTTCCACCTTCAAGTTTAACGGCGTGACCCCCACTTTCTTTCATAATTCTAATAGCAGATCTTAACGCTTCTTTAGGATCACTTTGATAGGTTCCAAAAGGTAAATCAACCACTACTAAGCACCGATCAATAGCCCTCACCACTGAGGAAGCATGGTAAATCATTTCATTTAAAGTAATAGGAAGTGTAGTTTCATGACCTGCCATAACATTGGAAGCAGAATCACCTACTAGTATGATGTCAACACCAGCATTATCTACAATCTTTGCCATAGTGTAATCGTATGCCGTTAGCATCGAAATTTTTTCACCTTTACTTTTCATATCTACCAATGTTTTGATAGTAATGCGTTTATACTCTTTTTTAGCTGTACTCATAAGTTTAACAGAATTGGACGGTAAATGTACTAATTTTGGAACGTAATTTTAAGATGGATTCTAAAAATTCATTTCTTTTAAAAAACCTTGAAAATTTTGATGTCAATTAGTTTTTAGCATACATCTTATTTATAGATGTTTTTTTCACCTTTCATTTTGCCTTTTAAAGCCTGTTTTTTATTTAGGAAAGCTAATAGAGTTGAATCTATAAAGCATTAAAAGAACATAATTTATAGAGTGCATTTTTTTCTATTAAAAAAATAAAAACGCATAGATCGATCTAAATCAAATTACTATTCTATTTTTAATACATCAATTAAAGCAGGTCAAATCCTTAGGCACATCGATAGAAAATCAATACTAGTTTTTAAAACGTTAAAAACACTAATAAGTTTCATGCTTATTTTTTAGAAAATCGACATAAGATGTAATTCAATGAATTAAAAAAGGTAGTATTTGTTGAAAAATATTGGAAATAATCCATAGTTATTATGGATATATTCCATAATTTTGAAGAATGGAAATATTCTCATCAGGAAAACTTAGTAAAGTAAAGAATAGGCATGCTCCAGAGGTATCCAAACAAACAGGTTTTCCTAGTCCTGCGACGCATTATGCGGAACCTAGTATCGATTTGCATAAAGAATTAATAGCCAATCGTGATGCTACTTTTTTTGTACGAATAGCTGGGGATGAACTTTCATATTATAATATCTGGAATAATGATGTATTATTAATTGATCGATCATTAACACCTAAAAAAAATGATTTGGTATTGGTGGTTATAGACGGAGAATTTAAAGTGGTTAAATTTCCTAAAGTATTTTTAGAAACCGAATTCATCCTTTGGGGATTGATTCGTTATATTATTCATTACGCTCGATGATAGCTTTGGTAGATTGTAATAGTTTTTACGCTACATGCGAGCAAGTATTTCGTCCTGATTTATGGGGAAAACCTGTTGTAGTACTTAGTAATAACGACGGTTGTATAATTGCCGCCAACAAAGAAGCAAAGGCTATTTCAGAAATTTCAATGTTTGAACCTGTTTTTAAAATTAAAAAGCAATTAATTAAAAATAACGTTGCGATTTTTTCTTCTAATTATACCCTTTATGGCGAAATGTCACAAAGGGTGATGAATATTCTTAGTGCTTTTTCACCACAAGTTGAAATTTATAGTATCGATGAGGCTTTTGTAGATGTTTCAGGAATGAAGTATTTTTCATTGAATCAATATGGTCATCAGATGAAAGATGCCATCTTTGAGTATACAGGCCTTCCTGTAGGAGTAGGAATAGCAGCCACTAAGGTATTGGCAAAATTGGCAAATAGAATTTCTAAGAAACGTGTTTCAGAAAACCAAGGTGTTTTTGTGATTGATTCCGAAGAAAAAAGAATAGAAGCACTAAAATGGGCAACTATAAAAATGGTATGGGGAATCGGGAGTAAGCATGCAAAGCGTCTAAAAAATATTGGAATTTTTACTGCTTATGAATTTACGCAACTTCCAGAAGAATGGGTTCGGAAAAATATGACGGTGGTAGGAGTTCGTATTTGGAATGAATTAAAAGGAATACCAAGTATCGAATTTAAAACCATGCCCAAGCCAAAACAAGGAATCGGTACTGCAAAATCATTTGGAAAAAAAATAGAAAATTTAGGAATGATTCAAGAGGCTTGTGCTTATTATATTAGCGAGGTTAGCGAAGTACTTCGGAATCAAAAATCTTGTGCAACCTATCTTCAGGTCTTTTTACACACCAATTACTTTAGTGACCGCGATAAACAATACTCTAATAGTGTTACGGTAACCTTAAGTATTCCTACGAGCGATACATTTATTTTAATTTCAGAAGCAAAAAAAGCGTTGGATGCTATTTATAAACCGGGCTACCGATTTAAAAAAGTAGGGGTATGTTTAAGCGGTATCATTCCGAGAGAATATGTGCAGGGTAATTTATTTTTAGCAGCTCCACGATGGGATAAAAAAGAGTTGATGAATGTTTTTGACATGATGAACAGGAAATATGGAAAATCTACTTTGTTTTCAGGGTTGGTTGGAACTCGGATGAAAGAATGGGAATTAACAAAAGAAGATCGAAGTCCTCGTTATACTACACAATGGAATGAATTATTAACGGTAAAGGCGAATAAGTATTAAAATTAATTATCTTTTTAAAAATAAATCTGCCACCCTGTCATATCAAATCTACTGGCATAAAGATTGCCATACAGTAAATGTCTCATTAATTTTTGAGATTTGAAATTATTGATAAATAAAAATATAATTTATAGTTATGAGTAAAATAATAGGAATCGATTTAGGAACAACCAACTCTTGTGTGGCTGTAATGGAAGGTAGTGAACCAACTGTAATTCCTAATGCTGAAGGAAAAAGAACAACACCTTCAGTTATTGCATTTGTAGAAGATGGTGAAATTAAAGTTGGAGATCCTGCGAAAAGACAAGCAGTTACTAATCCAACAAAAACTATTTCTTCTATAAAAAGATTTATGGGAAATACGTTCACTGAATCCAGCAAAGAAGCAAAACATGCTGCTTATAAAGTAGTAAAAGGTGACAACGATACTGCTCGTGTAGATATTGATGGTAGAATGTACACTCCACAAGAACTTTCTGCAATGATTCTTCAAAAAATGAAGAAAACTGCAGAAGATTATTTAGGACATAGTGTAACGGAAGCTGTAATTACAGTACCAGCATATTTTAACGATAGTCAGCGTCACGCAACTAAAGAAGCAGGAGAAATTGCTGGATTAAAAGTTAGAAGGATTATCAACGAACCAACCGCAGCTGCTTTAGCTTACGGAATGGACAAAAAAGGAACAGACCAAAAAATAGTAGTATTTGATTTTGGTGGTGGTACTCATGATGTATCTATCCTTGAATTAGGAGATGGCGTATTTGAGGTATTATCTACCGATGGTGACACACACTTAGGAGGAGATGATGTTGATCAAAAAATTATTAATTGGTTAGCTGAAGAATTTAAGAATGATGAGTCTATAGACTTACGTGATGATCCAATGGCATTACAGCGTTTAAAAGAAGCTGCAGAAAAAGCAAAAATTGAATTATCTGCAGCAGCACAAACAGAAATTAATTTACCATATGTTACCGCTACTGCTAGTGGACCAAAACACTTGGTAAGAACATTATCAAAATCTAAATTTGAGCAATTAATTGATGATTTAGTAAAACGTACTATTGCACCTTGCAAAAAAGCATTAAAGGATGCAGGACTTTCAAAAAGTGATATTGACGAAATTATTTTGGTAGGAGGATCTACTCGTATTCCTGCAGTGCAAGAAGCGGTAGAGAAATTCTTTGGTAAAAAACCAAATAAAGGAGTAAATCCAGATGAGGTAGTTGCTTTAGGAGCAGCTATTCAGGGAGGCGTGTTAACTGGAGATGTAAAAGATGTATTGTTATTAGATGTAACTCCGCTTTCTTTAGGAATTGAAACAATGGGTGGTGTTATGACTCATTTAATTGAATCTAATACAACCATTCCCACGAAGAAATCACAAGTATTTTCGACAGCTGCAGACAATCAACCAAGTGTTGAGATTCATGCAATGCAAGGAGAACGTCCTATGGCTGCAGATAATAAAACGATTGGTCGTTTTCATTTAGATGGTATTCCGCCAGCACAAAGAGGTACTCCACAAATTGAAGTTACTTTTGATATCGATGCTAACGGAATCATTAAAGTAAGTGCTACCGATAAAGCAACTGGAAAATCTCAAGACATTCGAATCGAAGCATCTTCAGGCTTAACAGATGAGGAAGTGAAAAAAATGAAACAAGATGCAGAAGCAAATGCAGAATCTGATAAGATAGCGAAAGAAAAGGCAGATAAATTAAATGAAGCGGATGCAATGATTTTTCAAACTGAAAAACAATTGAGTGAATTTGGAGATAAAATTTCTGAAGACAATAAAAAACCAGTTGAAGAAGCCTTAGAAGAATTGAAAAAAGCTTATGAAACTAAAGAAGTTGAAACTATTCAACCAGCTTTAGATAAAATCAACGAAGCTTGGAAAGCTGCTTCTGAAGAGATGTACAAAGCACAAGCTGATGCCCAACAAGAAGGGGGAGCTCCAGCAGGAGATGCTCAACCAGAAGGGGAAACTACAGAAGAAAACAGTGACGTAGAAGATGTCGACTTTGAAGAGGTAAAATAATTCTGTTATAAACATAGATTTAAAAGCGACACAATTGTGTCGCTTTTTTTATGATATAACCAAAAAAAAAGCTATATTGTAATATAGAATTAACACTAAAACACATAAAAATGAAAAAAGTATTATTTGTAGTAACTATAATAGCTGCCTTGGGATTTTCAGTTATATCTTGTAATTCTAAATCAAAGAAAGAAACGGAAGAAAAAGAGACTGTTCTTGAAGTACAGAAAATTAGCGATAATAAGTTAGCTGGTATGGAATCTTATGCAACTATCGAAGAAGCTAAGTCAAGAGCAAAAAAAATGGGTTGTGAAGGTTATCACGAAATTAAAGATGGTGAAAATGTTAGATACATGCCTTGCAAAGCTCATAGTGATATTAAAAGTCAAATAGAAGAAGATGAAGGTAAAGTTAAAAGTCACTTAAAAGAAGGAGGAGATGATGTTAAAAAGGAATTTAAAAAAGTAGATGATGGTGTTAAAAAGGACTATGAGAAAGTAAAAGGTGATGTTGAAAAAAAGAAAAATTAAATAACGATTAATAACATCAGAGTTCAAAATGATATAAACTACTAAAAAAGCAGCTTTTTAAAAGCTGCTTTTTTAGTAGTCTATATTTTAAATCTCATCTTCCATTTATTGCATTCATTTCTTTATTTCTAGGTAAAATTCAATTATTTTTGAGAGATTTTCATTATAAAATCAGTATTTACTTCGTGTACACCATCAAATACATGAATGTCTAAGTGTTTTCCAAATAGATTAGCACCTTTTATGGTTTCTTCCGTTTTCTTTGCCTCGTTTATATATTGATCTTTATCTCCATATAAATAAGTGATTTGTGTTTTTTTAGTTAAAAATGAAAAGTCTTCAGTGTTTAATTCAGTTGGAATGCCTCCGGAATGTAATATTAAATGATTGCATTTTATCTTTCTACTTGCAACCCATCTAGCAGCAATAGAAACTCCTTGCGAATATCCTAGAATAATTAAATTATGGACTGATTTTTCTATTTCTGATTGATATATTTTATCTAGATAAGCCAATATATTTTTGGTTTCATCAATGGTGTTTTCTTTTGTTAACCAAGAGGCACCAACATGCTTAAATTTTTTTCCTTGATAATATTTAGAAGGAGCTTGCGGAGCGATTATAAAATTTTCTTCAGGATTAATTTTTGAAAAATAATTAATAAAATACTTACTTAAATATCCGTAGCCATGAAAAACAATCCAAACATTTTTTGTTTTTTCAGTTAAATTATTTAAAATAGAATAAGTATTGGTTGTTGTGTAGATTACTTTTTTTTCAACCGACATTTTGTGATTCATTTTGTATTTTTACAAAGGTAAATTAATTATATGAAAAAAAGTAAAGAACAATTGTTAGCTGCTTGCAATGCAATTTGTAAAAACACTTTAATGGAAACTTTAGAGATTGAATTTATTGATCTTACAGAAAATATATTAACCGCTAGAATGCCTGTCACTTCCAAAGTTCATCAGCCTGACGGTGTTTTGCACGGAGGAGCTTCTGTTGCATTGGCAGAAAGTATAGGAAGTGCTGCAGCAATTGTGTTTTTGGGCCAAGAAAATAGTACGATTCGAGGTTTGGAAATTTCAGCAAATCACATCAAAAGTATAAGTGATGGTTTTGTTTATGCGAAGGCAACAGCCTTGCATAGAGGTAAAACAACGCAACTTTGGCAGATTAGAATTGAAAACGAAGCAGCAGAGTTAATTTCCTTAGTAAAGTTAACAACCATTACTTTTTATAAATAAAACGATCCTGGATTTTACAGACATTCTAAAAAAAGTTGCACAGCAGTATTCAGAAGACTTACCTTTTGCATTTTACTCTTTGCCAAATAGTAAAGACCTTACTATTGTATTACAAAACAATAATGTTTTGTACGATACTACAAGTTATGCTGAAGAATCTTTTGCCTTTGCTCCATTTGATTATCATGGAAAAGCACTTTGTATTCCTTTGAAAAAAAGTGTGTTTTTTGAAACTGAATTTATTCTGAACACCATTGATAAAAAAGATATTATAATAAATGAGGACTTACAAACTAAAGAAACTTATTGTAAACAAGTAAAAAAAGCTATAAGTGTTATAAAATCTAGTAATGCCTCAAAAATTGTTCTTTCTAGAAAAAAAGAGATTGACTTAAAACAATTCGATATCTCCATACTGATAAAAAGATTATTAAATTTATATCCTACTGCTTTCAGATATATATGGTATCACCCCCAAACTGGTTTTTGGTGTGGTGCTTCTCCAGAGATTCTATTACAAACGGAAGGAGTTTCTTTTACTACTATGGCACTGGCA
>Ga0208814_1000700_pt1 | contig 18439 bp, 18 predicted proteins | sample MalvirAntarct_55_FD_184253 | JGI IMG/M metagenome (GOLD analysis project Ga0208814, IMG submission 184253) | Marine viral communities from the Global Malaspina Expedition - Malaspina viral metaG Antarct_55 (SPAdes) (version 2) | ecosystem: Environmental > Aquatic > Marine > Oceanic | place...
GCACGCCGAAGCCTTCCATGGCGCGCAGGCTGCGCGGGATGCCGCGGTCGGACATGGCCCAGATGACCATGTGCGCCGACTCCGGCGTCAGCGAGACGAAATCCCAGAAGCTGTCATGCGCCGACTGACCCTGTGGGATTTCATTGTGCGGCTCGGGCTTCACCGCGTGGACAAAGTCGGGAAACTTGATGGCGTCCTGAATAAAGAACACCGGCATGTTGTTGCCGACCAGGTCGAAAATGCCTTCGTCGGTGTAGAACTTGGTGGCGAAACCGCGCACATCGCGCACGGTATCAGCCGAGCCGCGAGAGCCCTGTACGGTGGAGAAACGCGTGAATACCGGCGTCTCCTTGCCCTTGCTCGCGAGAAAAGACGCCTTGGTAAGGGCGCTGTGGTCGTCGTAGCTGACGAACACGCCATGGGCAGCCGAACCACGGGCGTGCACGATGCGCTCGGGAATGCGCTCGTGGTCGAAGTGGGTGAGCTTCTCGCGCATGATGAAATCTTCGAGCAGCGAGGGGCCGCGTTCACCGGCACTCAAGGTGTTCTGGTTATCAGCGATTTTCACGCCCTGGTTGGTGGTCAACGCTTCACCGGTGGCGTCGCTGCGTGCGCCCTCGAGCTGATCGAGCTTGGCGTTGTGGTTCTTGCGGTCGACGGTGTCGGTACCGGCAACTTCGCTGTGTTTTGGATCTTTGTTGTCCGTCATCTTGGGCCTCGGTTGAGCGTATGTGCCTAACCGCGAAGGGACCTGGCCGATCTGGGCCGGATGCATCAATTCACGGCATACCGGTTAGTGACCCTATAAAGCCTCTCAAGGTTGCGCCTTACGTCGATTAGCTCCCGCTATCGCACCGATGGCCTACCTCAATCGCAGCAGTTCCCTACGCCCAGGTGCCGCAAACGCGTAGAATGCACGCCTTTCGCCACTACCCAGGCACATACGACCGCACCCACAAGGTTCGCCCGTGATCGAATTTCAGCAAGTCCACAAAACCTATCGGGTTGCCGGCCGGGGCACCGCTCGTGAAGTGCCTGCGCTCAAGCCGACCGAACTGACCATCGGTGCTGGTGAAGTGTTCGGCCTGATCGGCCACTCCGGCGCCGGCAAGAGCACCCTGCTGCGCCTGATCAACCGTCTGGAAGAGCCGTCTGGTGGGCGCATCCTGGTCAACGGAGAAGACGTCACCGCACTCGACGCCAATGGCCTGCGCCGTTTCCGTCAGCGGGTCGGGATGATCTTCCAGCATTTCAATCTGCTGATGTCCAAAACCGTCGCCGACAACGTTGCCATGCCTCTGCGGCTGGCCGGCAACCATTCCCGCAGCGAGATCGATAGCCGCGTAGCCGCCCTGCTCGAACGCGTCGGGCTGAAAGACCAGGCGCGCAAATACCCGGCGCAGTTGTCGGGCGGGCAGAAGCAGCGCGTCGGCATCGCCCGCGCCCTGGCCACCGAGCCGGACATCCTGCTCTGCGACGAAGCCACCAGTGCCCTCGATCCGCAGACCACCGCCTCGGTGCTTCAGTTGCTCGCCGAGATCAATGCCGAGCTGAAGCTGACCATCGTGTTGATCACTCACGAGATGGACGTGATTCGACGCGTCTGCGACCGCGTCGCGGTGATGGACGGCGGCGCCATCGTCGAGCAGGGCCCGGTGACGGACGTATTCCTGCACCCGAAGCACCCCACCACCCAACGCTTCGTGCTTGAAGACGAAGCGGTCGACGAAGGTGAGCAGCACGACGATTTCGCCCATGTGCCCGGCCGCATACTGCGCCTGACCTTTCAGGGTGATGCCACCTACAAACCGCTGCTCGGCACGGTCGCACGGGAAACCGGTGTGGATTTCAGCATCCTCTCGGGGCGCATCGACCGTATCAAGGACACGCCCTACGGCCAGCTGACCCTGGCCCTGGTGGGCGGCGACATGGCCGCGGCCCTGGCCCAGCTGGATGCCGCTGACGTTCACGTGGAGGTACTGCGCTGATGGACGCCTTGTTCAGCTCTTTATTGGGGAATGTCGACTGGTACGAGATCTGGCTGGCGACCCTGGACACCTTGCTGATGCTCGGCGGATCGCTGCTGTTCACCATCATCCTCGGCCTGCCGCTGGGCGTGCTGCTGTTTCTCACCGGCCCGCGCCAACTGTTCGAGAACGGCCCGCTGTACGGCTTTCTGTCCTTTGTGGTGAACGTGCTGCGCTCGTTGCCGTTCATCATTCTGCTGATCGTGATGATCCCCTTCACGGTGCTGGTTACCGGCACCTCGCTGGGGGTGGCCGGGGCGATCCCGCCGCTGGTGGTGGGCGCGGCGCCATTCTTTGCGAGACTGGTGGAAACCGCGCTGCGCGAGGTCGATCGCGGCATCATCGAAGCCACCCAGGCCATGGGCGCCACTACCCGGCAGATCATCTTCAATGCCCTGTTGCCGGAGGCTCGTCCAGGCATCATTGCCGCCGTGACCGTCACCGCCATTACGCTGGTTTCCTACACCGCCATGGCTGGCGTGGTAGGTGCGGGCGGGCTCGGCGATCTGGCTATCCGCTTCGGCTATCAACGTTTCCAGACCGACGTCATGGTGGTCACCGTGGTGTTGCTGCTGGTCCTGGTTCAGGTACTGCAGAGCGTCGGCGACAAGTTGGTAACGCATTTTTCAAGAAAATAACTGCCTAACCGGCACCGATACTGGAACCCACAAGGAACCCTCCATGAAAAAACTGCTTGCTGCCTTTGCCGCTGTCGCGGCCTTCTCCGCCCAAGCCGCCGACGAACTGAACGTCGCCGCTACGGCTGTTCCACACGCGGAAATCCTCGAATTCGTCAAACCTCAGCTGGCCGAACAGGGCGTCGACCTAGAGGTGAAGGTCTTCACCGACTACGTGCAGCCAAACATCCAAGTGTCCGAGAAGCGCCTGGACGCCAACTTCTTCCAGCACCAGCCGTACCTGGATGAGTTCAACAAGGGCAAGGGCACCGAACTGGTCAGTGTGGCTGGCGTACACATCGAGCCCTTCGGCGCTTACTCGAGCAAGCACAAGTCGCTGGACGAGCTGCCCAAAGGCGCGACCGTCGTGATCCCCAACGACGCCACCAACGGCGGCCGTGCCCTGCTGCTGCTGCAGAAGGCCGGCGTGATCACGCTGAAGGACGGCGCCGGGATCACTGCCACGCCAAAGGACATCGCCGAGAACCCGAAGAACATCAAGATTCGTGAGCTGGAAGCCGCGACTCTTCCGCGTGTGCTGACCCAGGTCGACCTGGCGCTGATCAACACCAACTACGCCCTCGAAGCCAAGCTCAACCCCACCGAAGACGCCCTGTTCATCGAAGGCAACGACTCGCCGTACGTGAACATCTTGGTTGCCCGCCCGGACAACAAGGACAGTGCCGCCATGCAGAAGCTGATCGAAGCGCTGCACAGCGAAGAGGTAAAGCAGTTCATCAATGAGAAGTACAAGGGCGCCGTCGTACCGGCGTTCTAAGCGCGACGGAAGAGGAGCGGCGTACAGCGTCGCCCTGTTGCACTTGAGACAGGCCCGCCACGTGCGGGCCTTGTTGTTTCTGTTAGCAGCACATTGGGGCAACGCTTAGCCGCAGCTGAGCTGTGGTGAACAGTTACTCCAGCGCCAGCACTGCCGGCAGCTGCTCGGCCAACTTTTCGGTACGCAGCGGCGCGCGGACGAAGCCGCGCAGGCGGCCGTCGGGGCCGATCAGGGCGAGGTTGCCGCCGTGATCGACCGTGTAGTTGTCCTTCGAAGTATCAGCCGGAATGAAGGGCACACCGGCAGCGTTGGCCAAAGTCTGAATGTCGTCCAGCGAGCCGGTCAGGCCGATGAACTCGGTTCCGAAATACTCCAGGTACTTTTTCAATTGCGCGGGCGTATCACGCTCGGGATCGACGCTGACCAGAATCGGTTGCATCCGCTGTCTCGCGTCTTCCGGCAGTTTAGTGCGCAGCTGCCGCAGTTCCGCGAGCGTCGCGGGGCAGATATCCGGGCAGAAGGTGTAGCCGAAGAACAGTAGATTCCAGCGTCCTTCAAGGCTCTTCATCGACACGGGCTCGCCGTTCTGATTGGTCAGCGTCAGGTCAGGCACGTCGCGGCCCTGGGGCAACATGACGATACCGGCATCGAGCAGGTCGGCGGTGTCGAGCTGCTGTTCGGTGTTGAGCACCTTGTAAACCGTCAGGCCGATGACCAGCGCAACCAGCGCCACGAGAATGAATACGGTTTTCTGGATGCGTGTCATGTAGGTCCTTGTCGGCCGGCTTAAAAGGTCAGCGGCAAATAATGATCAACCAGCAAGGCGATGAACAGCGCGAACAAGTACCAGATGCTGAATTTGAAGGTTTTGATGGCAGCATGTGGGCGGCTGTCGCGATAGAGCACAACCGTCCAGAACAGGAAGCGTGCGCCCAGCAGCACAGCGGCAGCGAGGTACAGCGGGCCACTCATGTGGATGGCAAAGGGCATGACGCTGACCGCCAGCAACATCGCGGTATAGAGCAGGATATGCACCTTGGTGTAGTGCTCGCCGTGGGTCACCGGCAGCATCGGCACGTTGACCTTGGCGTACTCGTCCTTGCGGTGGATCGCCAGGGCCCAGAAGTGCGGCGGGGTCCAGGCGAAGATGATCAGCACCAGCAACAGCGGTTCGGCCGTCACCTGACCGGTCACCGCGACCCAGCCCAGCAGCGGCGGTGCAGCGCCGGCCAACCCGCCAATAACGATGTTCTGCGGCGTGGCGCGCTTGAGAAAGCCGGTATAGATCACCGCATAACCGATCAGCGAGGCCAGCGTCAGCCAGGCCGCTAGCGCATTGGTAAAGGTCAGCAGCAGCGCCATCCCGGCAACACTGAGCACCAGGGCGAACAGCAACGCGGCGGCCGGCGCGACTCGGCCTTGTGCCAACGGCCGCTTATGGGTGCGCGCCATTTCCAGGTCGATGCGCCGGTCCACCACATGGTTGATCGCCGCCGCGCCACCGGCACAGAGCGCGATGCCCAGGTTGCCGAATAACAGAACCGTCCACGGCACACCCGAGCGTGTCGCGAGAAACATGCCCACCAGTGACGTGATGAGCATCAAGACCACCACCCTGGGCTTTGTCAGCTCGAGGTAGTCGCGCCAGATGGCCTGGGCGCCGCGTTCGCTGATGAGAGTGGCCATGGGATTCTCCTTATGCGCGAGGCAGGTCGAGCCTGCTCGTCGTGTTCGAATTCAGATGCAACTGGGACGCCGGAACGCCCGCAGTTGTCGGGCTCAGCCGCAAGCGATGGTTGATCAGCACGGTGACCAGCAGCAGCAGCGCACCGCCGCCGTTGTGAGCGACTGCAACCGCCAATGGAAGATTGAGCAGCACGTTGCTGATGCCGAGCCCGATCTGCAGTGCCAGCGCGGCCACAAGCAGGCCGGCCAGCCGCGGCAATCCGTGGCGCCAGAGCTGCCAGCAGAGCGCCAGCAGGATCAGCGTCACGCTGAGCGCGCCCAGCCGATGAGTCAGGTGAATGGCGGTACGCGCCTCGCCATAGAGCATGCCGCCGAGGTAGTTGGGGCCGATGTCGTGATGGGTCAGGTTGAAGGCGTTGGCAAAGTCCATCTGCGGCCACCACTGGCCGTGGCAGGTCGGAAAATCGGTGCAGGCCACCGCCGCGTAATTGCTGCTGACCCAGCCGCCCAGCGCCACCTGGACGATCACTGCGAGCATGCCGATCAGCGCGAACGTTCTGAGCTTGCCCGGCACGCTCGGAATCAACGGCCGCCGACCGGACAGGCGCAGCGTCAGCAGGAACAGGAGACTCAAGGTGGTGAAGCCACCCAGCAGATGCGCCGTGACCACCTGCGGCCAGAGTTGCAGGGTCACCGTCCACATGCCGAACGCCGCCTGGGCGATGACAACGGCGAGCAGCAGCAAGGGAAGTTTGAGCGGCTGTCCCGGCTCGTTGCGGCGGCGTAGCGCCTGCACTGCAAGCCCGAGAATGACCAGCCCCAGCGCACCGGCGAAGTAGCGATGCACCATCTCGTTCCAGCCCTTGTGCACCTCCAACGGCGCATCGGGGAAGCGCATCGCCGCGAGGCTCTGCTTGTCTTCGCTCATGGGTACGCCCAGAAAGCCATAGCAGCCGGGCCAGTCCGGGCAACCGAGGCCGGCATGGGTCAGCCGGGTATAGGCGCCGAGCAACACCACCACGACAGCCAATAGCGTGGCGACAAAGGCGAGGCGGTAGCCGGGTTTTGCCATCTGCTTCTCCTTGAGCGACCTCTTTGGGACTCCAGCGAGGCGGCTGAGTGCCTTGGATCAACCGATCTGGGAGATTTTCAGCAGGTGTTTGAGGTCATCGAGGATCGCCTTCCCGTTGGCCTTGCCGTCATAACGCAGCACCAGATTGCCGTGTGGATCGACGATCCACAGCTGCGCACCCTGCGGTAAATCAGGATTGGCGCCGTAAACGTCAGGGTTCAGGGCGTAGCGCTGCAGCTGCGGATACTCTTGCTGCAGGCGCTGGTCATACTCGGCAGCCAAGGGCTGCGCACTGGCGAGGGCATGGCTGGCCCGGCCTGCTTCGCGAGCCAGGCCGATGTTGATCTGGCGGGCCAGGTAGACCAGCTGCTGACAGTCTTCGGCGCAACCCTGCGGTGCGGTGACCAGCAATTCCCAGCGCGGCTCAGCAGCCACCGGCGCGGTGACACCCAGAGCATCGCGGCCCTGGCCGGTGGCAACCAGCGCACCGTCGTAGGTGCGGGTTTCGGGCACCCAGAAACCGAAGCGGTACATGGCGCTCGCCAGCAGCATGGGGCCGATCACCACCGCAAGGATCAGCAGCAATTGCAAACGTCCCCGGCGCCGTTGTGCCGGTGCAGCCTTGAAGGTCGGATTCATCGCGGTCACTGCTTGCTCCCCCGTGCCTGATGCACGCCGAAGTAGATGAACAGCGCCAGCAGTGCCGCTGCCAGCGCAAACCATTGCACGGCATAGCCGACATGTTGCTGCGGCTGCATGAAGGTCACCGGCCAGTCGGCGCGATAAGCCGCGGGGCCCGGGTCCAGCCGCAGCTGATATTTGATGCCGTCGCGGTCGAGCAACTGCCAGATGTCTTTCACGTCGACGTGGTTGATCAGACGCGGCCAGCCTTCTGCCATCCGCCGGTTGAGAATGAACGGGTCGCCGGAGGGCGCGTAGATCCAGGCGGACAGCTTCAGCGGGCGATCCGGGGTGTCGAATTTCGGGGGGATGCGCCGGTCCGGCCAGGGCAACCAGCCGCGGTTGACCAGCACCCAACGGCCGCTGGGCTGATCCTGAAACGGCTGCAGCAACTCGACACCAACGCGACCATCGCGGGTGCGGCTGTCCAACAGGAAGCTGTGCTCGGCGTCGAAGCTGCCCTGCAGGTTAACGCGTGTATAGGCCGGCTCCTGGAGCGTGTCGATCTGCTCCGGGCCGATGGGAGCAGCGGCCTCGCGCGCCTCCTGACGAGCCAGCATGTCGCGCTTCTGCTCACCGCGCTCCAGCTGCCAGAAACCCAGCCAGACCAGTAACGGCAACAGACACAGCACCACAAGCGTGGGTATGACACCCGGCTTGAAGCCGTTCATACCCTGCCCCGCGGCGTATTGATCGGGCTGGCTATACTGCACCCCCACTTCTCCCAGTTCCCCTGTTACGGCGGACCGCTCATGCTCAAGGCGGCAATTGTTCTGTTATTAGTAGCCACACTGGTCAGTCTGTTCAGTGGTCTGTTTTTTCTGGTCAAGGACGGAGGCCGAACCTCACGCGTGCTCACCGCCCTCTTCGTTCGTGTCTCCCTCACGGCATTGACGGTCGCCCTGATTGCATGGGGCTTCTATAGCGGGCAGCTGCAACCCGGTTTCGGGGCCTGATCGGCTTAAATCACGTAGACGAATACGAACAAGCCAATCCACACCACATCCACGAAGTGCCAATACCAGGCCGCCGCCTCGAAACCGAAATGCTGCTCAGGCGTGAAGTGACCGCGAAAGCTGCGCACCAGCATCACCGTCAGGATGATTGCGCCCATGGTCACGTGGGCGCCGTGGAAGCCCGTGAGCATGAAGAAGGTCGCGCCGTAGATGCCCGAGCCCAGAGTCAGGCCCAGCTCGGTGTAGGCGTGTATGTACTCTTCGATCTGCAATGTCAGGAAGGCGATGCCCAGCAGCACGGTGATTCCCAGCCCCAACTTGAGCTGCTTGCGGTGTGCCTTGCGCAGCGCGTGGTGCGCCCAGGTCAGGGTGAAGCTGGAGGTCACCAGCAGGATGGTGTTGATCAGTGGCAGGCCCCACGGGCTGATGGTGCCCTCTGGAGCGGGATAGACACCCGGGTCGGGATTGTTCAGCAGCGGCCAGCTGTACTCGAAGTTCGGCCAGAGCATGGCGCTGACGCCCTTGTCACCGTCGCCATCAAGCCAGGGGCCGACCCAGTAGCGGATGTAGAACAGCACGCCGAAAAAGGCGAGAAAGAACATCACCTCGGAAAAGATGAACCAGCTCATCCCCCAGCGGAACGAGCGGTCCATCTGCGCGCTGTACAGTCCCGCGCGGCCCTCACGGACCACCGCCCCGAACCAGCCGAACATCATGTAAGCGATCAGCAATGCGCCGATAAAAAAGATGATCGGACCGCTGATCTCGTCGCGGCCGGCCTTGAGGTCGTTGAACCAGCTGCCCAGGCCGAAGACGGTAGTCAGCAGCGCCAACGTTCCCACAATCGGCCATTTGCTCTGGGCGGGAACGTAGTAGTTCTCGTGCGTGGTGGTCTGTTGGCTCATTGCAGACTCTCCTTGGTCGCCACCAGATGCGCCGGATCAACGAGGGCGACGGGAGGTTGGCGGGACGTGATGTCGAACAGGGTGTAGGCGAGCGTCAGGTGACGCACATCCGCAGGCAGATCACGATCGACGATGAAACGCACCGGCATTTCGATACGCTCACCGGGTTGCAGCACTTGCTGGGTAAAGCAGAAACACTCGGTCTTGTGAAAATAGGCCGCCGCCTTTGAGGGCGACACACTGGGCACGGCCTGCGCCGTCATCGGCTTGTCTGTCGGGTTGTAGGCGATGAAGCGCATCTCGCGGCTGGAGCCGGGATGAACATTGAGCTGGTCAGCCACCGGCTTGAATTCCCAGACCATGCCCGAGGCGTTGGTGGCGAGAAACTGCACCCGCACCTCACGCGCCTCGTCTACGGTCTGCGCCCCTTTATAAGCACCCGCCGTCTTGCCGTTGATGCCGAAGGCCTTGCACATGACGTCATAGATCGGCACCAGCGCGAAGCCGAAGGCGAACATCGCCACGACCACCAGCAACAGTCGACGTACCAGGCGGCCCAGCGGCAGCTCAGTGTTCATGGCGAGTCCTCAGAGCCGGCAGGCTAGTCATGTTTCGGACCTGTCCGATGCTCGTGCAGCTCCTCCACCGAAGGCGGCACGCTGAAAGTGTGGTACGGCGCCGGTGACGGCACACTCCACTCCAGGCCCTCCGCACCGTCCCAGGGTTTGGCAGCAGCAATCGGACCACCGCGAATGCACTTGATCACGATGAACAGGAACAACAGCTGCGTTGCGCCGAACATGAAGGCCCCGATGCTGGAGACCATGTTGAAGTTGGCGAACATCATGTTGTAGTCCGGGATCCGTCGCGGCATGCCGGCGAGCCCGACAAAGTGCATCGGGAAGAACGCCAGGTTCATGCCGACGAAGCTCATCCAGAAGTGCAGCTTGGCGAGGGTTTCGTCATACATGTGACCGGTCCACTTCGGCAGCCAGTAGTAGGCCGAGGCAAAGATGCCGAAGATCGCCCCCGGCACCAGCACATAGTGGAAATGCGCCACCACGAAGTAGGTGTCGTGGTACTGGAAGTCCGCCGGCGCGATGGCCAGCATCAGCCCGGAGAAACCGCCAATGGTGAACAGGATGACGAAGGCCACGGCGAACAGCATCGGCGCCTCGAAGGTCAGTGAGCCGCGCCACATGGTCGACACCCAGTTGAACACCTTCACCCCGGTGGGCACCGCGATCAGCATGGTGGCGTACATGAAGAACAACTCACCGGTCAGCGGAATGCCGACAGTGAACATGTGGTGCGACCAGACAATGAATGACAAGAAGGCGATCGCGCCAGTGGCGTAGACCATCGAGGTGTAGCCGAACAGCGGCTTGCGGCTGAAGGCCGGGATGATCGAGCTGACCGCGCCGAACGCCGGCAGGATCATGATGTACACCTCGGGGTGACCGAAGAACCAGAACACATGCTGGAACAGCACCGGGTCGCCGCCGCCCGCAGCGCTGAAGAAGCTGGTACCGAAGTGGATGTCCATCAGCATCATGGTCACCACGCCGGCCAGCACCGGCATGACCGCGATCAGCAGGAAGGCGGTGATCAGCCAGGTCCAGACGAACAGGGGCATCTTCATCAGCGTCATGCCCGGCGCACGCAGGTTGAGCACGGTGGCGACCACGTTGATCGCCCCCATGATCGAACTGATGCCCATCAGGTGAATGGCGAAGATAAAGAAGGTCACCGACTCCGGCGCGTAGGTTGTCGACAGCGGCGCGTAGAAGGTCCAACCGAAGTTGGGTCCGCCGCCCTCCATGAACAAGGTGGAGACCAGCAACCCGAACGCTGCCGGCAGCAGCCAGAAGCTGAAGTTGTTCATCCGCGGCAAGGCCATGTCCGGCGCGCCGATCATCAACGGGATCATCCAGTTGGCCAGCCCGACGAAGGCCGGCATCACCGCGCCGAAGACCATGATCAGCCCGTGCATGGTGGTCATCTGGTTGAAGAATTCCGGCTGCACGATCTGCAAGCCGGGCTGGAACAGCTCGGCGCGGATCACCATCGCCATCGAGCCGCCCAGCAGAAACGCGCAGAAGCTGAACCACAGGTACATCGAACCGATGTCCTTGTGATTGGTGGTCAGCAGCCAGCGTGAGAGGCCCTTGGCCGGGCCGTGGTGATGGTCATGCCCGGCATGACCATGATCGTCGATCACTGCACTCATCACCTGATCCTCTTACTGGGTGGCTTCTTCGGCCTGTTTGAAGATGAGCACGTCTCTCGGCGTGACCATGTCGCCCGTGTCGTTACCCCAGGCGTGACGCTCGTAGGTCACTACTGCAGCGATATCGACTTCCGAGAGTTGCGGGCCGAAGGCAGGCATCGATGTGCCGGGAGAGCCCTTTACAACGATGCTGATATGGTTTTCCGCATCCCCCGTCGCTATCGGTGAGCCCTTCAGCGCCGGGAACATAGGCGGCAGCCCTTCGCCCGAAGCCTGGTGACAGGCCGCGCAGTTGGTCTGGTAGACCTTTTCACCCCGAGCGGTCAGCTCTTCGAGCGTCCATTCCTTGCTGGTCAGTTCGGCCAGCTTGGCGGCTTCAGCCTTCTTCCCGTCGAGCCAGGTGGCATAGTCCTCCTGGGATTTCACCTCGACCACCACCGGCATAAAGCCGTGGTCCTTGCCGCACAGCTCGGTGCACTGGCCGCGGTAAATGCCGGGCTGCTCGACGCGGGTCCAGGATTCGTTGATAAAGCCGGGGATGGCGTCCTTCTTCACCGCCAGATCAGGTACCCACCAGGAATGGATGACGTCCGCAGCAGTGATCAGGAAGCGCACCTTGGCACCTACGGGAATCACCAGCGGCTCGTCTACCTCCAGCAGGTAGTGCTCGCCTTTGGGGGCCAGGTTGTTGATCTGATCGCGGGGAGTGGTGAGGTTGCTGAAGAACTCGACGTCCTCACCCAGGTATTTGTAGTGCCATTTCCATTGGTAGCCGGTGATCTGGATGTCCACGTCCGATTCGGTGGGATCGTAGATATGGATGAGCGTGCGGGTGGCAGGCACCGCCATACCGACCAGAATCAGCAGCGGAATGATGGTCCAGAGCACCTCGACCTTGGTGTTCTCGTGGAAATGTGCCGAATCCAGCCGCTTGGAGCGGCGGTGGGCGAACATCGACCAGAACATCACCGCAAACACCAGCACGCCGATGATTACGCAGATCCAGAAGATGGTCATGTGCAGATCGAATACGGAGCGACTGACGTCCGTGGCGCCGGCGCGCATGTTCACGTCCCAGGCTGCCTGGGCCTGACCGAACAGCGACCACAGCCCCATCCCCATCCAGACTCGTGGATGTCGCGACATTGCGGGTTCCCCTTATGGTTCTTGTTATCCCGCCGACTACCTGTCCGGCCGCAAAGCGGAGCGAAACGCTCGCAAGGACGGCCTGACTACGCTCTGATCTGGCTCCCCCCAATGCCTGGTTGCCAGTCCTCGCTTTGCACGCGCAGTCGGATTCAATCGGTACGCTTACGATCGGAGTATAGACAGCGATGCAAGACTGGCAATTTCGTCAGGATCAGGCGCTGGCTTCTGCTGTGTGTTCGTTCTTTTTCACGCCGCGGATATTCATCAACGCCAGACACACCTGCAGCGTGATCAGCGCCCAGGCCTCGGCATACCAGCCCCAGATGACCCACAGCAGGTTACTGAGCAGGAAGCACCAGAAGCCCACCGTTCGCCGTTGCGGTTTGAGCGAGCCGATCAGCCACGCCGCCAGAACCGTGACCACCATTGCCGGCCATTGCAGAAGATCGATCCAGTCCACCTTGCCTCCAGAAACAAATGCGCGCCGGACCATACCGGCGCCGCAGCGATACCTGGATTGGTGCGCCGAGCGCTTCGTATAGTTCCGGTGATCCGCTCTGCGGGCCCGGGCATGACTAGAGCAGGTTCATCTGCTGCCCGGGCGGCGCGAAGCGACTGCAATCGAGTCCGTAATTCTGGTCGCGGCGGTTGTAGCCCAACCGCTTGCAGGCCAGCTGGAATCGCTGCGCCAAGAGCTGGGCGAACTGCCCTTCGCCGCGCATGCGGCTACCGAAGCGGCTGTCGTAATCCTTGCCACCACGCGACTGCCGTACCAGGCTCATGACATGCGCGGCACGCTGTGGGAAATGCTCCTGCAGCCACTCGTCGAACAGCGTGGCCACTTCATGCGGCAACCGCAGCAGCACGTAGCCGGCCGAGCGAGCACCGGCCTCCCGCGCCGCTTCGAGCATGCGCTCCAGCTCCATGTCATTAACCATCGGAATCATCGGCGCGCACATCACGCTGACCGGTACGCCCGCCTCATGCAGGGTCCGCAACACCCGCAGCCGTGCCGCGGGGGACGCGGCACGAGGCTCCATGATGCGTTTGAGCTCGTCATCGAGGGTTGTAAGGCTGACCGAGACGCTGACCAGCCGTTGCTCGGCCAGCGGCACCAACAGATCCAGATCGCGCAGCACCAGCGAGCCCTTGGTGATGATGTGCACCGGATGCTTGAAGCGCAGCAGAATCTCCAGCGCCTGGCGTGTCAGCTGTTGTTCGCGTTCCAGCGGCTGATAGGCATCGGTGTTGACCCCCAGCGCAATGGGTTGCGGCACGTAGCCGGGCTTGCTCAGCTCCTGCTCCAGGCGTTCAGCGAGGTTGGTCTTGGCGATCAACCGTGTCTCGAAATCAATCCCTGGCGACATGTCCCAATAGGCATGGCTGGGCCGCGCGAAGCAGTAGATGCAGACGTGCTATGTTAAAGGTTCCATAGCCCTGATCTGTTCAAAAAATGACCAACAAGTGCTTTCCATATGTTCGCTTCTCATCTACTCGACAAGAAGATGGAAGCACCAGAGAGCGTCAAAACGCCCTTATAGACGCTTTCGTTGCTAAACACGGTCTGACGGTAGACAGAGCATTGGAAGACGCAGGAACGTCTGCGTTTCGTGGTCTTAATGCATCTGCTGATGGTGTGCTTGGCGGTTTTTTGAAACAAGTCAGGGAAGGTGAAATTGAGAAAGGTTCTTATCTGCTTATTGAGAACTTTGACCGACTTTCACGGGATAAAATCGTTCGTAGTAATCAAATATTTACCGATATTCTAAATGCTGGAATAAAAATAGTTATCCTTGATAGGGACAAAATCTTTGATATTAACAATCTTGATATTGGAGATTGGATAACTGCACTTATTGAGTTTGAACGAGCAAACAAAGAAAGTGAAAGGAAGAGCGATTTTTCAAGCAAGGCTTGGAATATCAATCGCAATAAGATGCGAAGCGGTGAAATCGTAACTAAAAAAGTTCCAAGTTGGTTGAGTGTTGAGGATGGTGTTTTTATCGTCGATTTAGATAAGGTTAATAGGATAACCCATCTCTTTAATCTTTCGCTCAAATATGGGCTATTAGAGGCCACTAAAAGATATAACCAAGAGTATGCGGATAAACTGGCACCGCATCAGGTTCAATATATCCTTGGAAATAGAAAGTTGATTGGTGAACACCAACCAAAGAAATTGCATTGGGAAAATGGAGGTAAAAGAAGGCTCAAAGATGAAGGAATGGCGATTCCAAATTATTATCCCCAAGTAATAGAACCTTCTTTGTTTTATAAGGTTCAAGAGATAATTAACGATAGAAAGCCGTTCACCGGAAACTATAATAAGCAGCAATACAACATATTTAGAGGCTTAATTTATTGCCGTTGGTGTGGTGGTACTATACCCTATATGAACAAAGGAGAAAGGGACTATTTCATATGCACTAATTCAATGGGGCATAAATGTGTAGTTCCCGGCCAACAGTCTATTAGAGGGAAAAAATTATTTTCTTTGTTCTTTCAGTTTACATACAGATTGAACATTCAATCATTGATTGAAGAAAATAAGGACTATTCAAACATAAAGAATGAGATGTTAGCGATTGAGAATAAGAAGAATAAACTTCAATCCAGTATTGATGATTTTAAATCCAGATTAAAGAAAATGGTTATTGATAACCAATCCATTCCTAATTCCCTTTATGAAGTATTACAAGAACTTGAAAATGATTTCAGTGCTTTACATGAATCTTCAAAGTTATTAGAAGAGAAGTATAATCAAGCAACACAGTCTTATAATGCTCTGCTTGAAGTTGAACACATAGATATTGAATCCATTATTTATGACAGGTCAGAAGAAGCCATTGAGAAAAGAGTTGCGTATAACTTAACATTGAAATCAATTTTTAAAGGCATAGCGATAGATTGGTTGGGCGATATGCTTGTGCTTGAATTTAAAGATGGCACAGTGAGATATTTAGCCGAAGGTCAAAGAGTTCCAGCAGATATTCCAAGCGATATTGATATACTAGATTTGGAATAGTTTGCTATACATTTGGTTGAATAATTAGCCGGCTAATTCAGTCGGCTTTTTTATGTCCTCTTGAAAACATTATAATATATGTTAACTTGTAATTAACTAAAACTTTAAGTTTTATCAACCAGTTGTTTAACTCCCCACACTTTGCTACGCAAAGACGCTACGCTTGAGGGAAGTTAACTGGTCCCTAGCCGGGAAGGCAGAAGCAAAAGCAGAACTAACAACCAACAAGAGGACTTATGAATGAATTAAAAAATACTACTATGATTTGGAAACGTATGAACTATTCTGGTCAGCAGACCAGAGTAAATAAAACTGCTGGCCTTGCTCAATTAAGAAGTTCCCTTTCTCACAGTTTAAGAACTGTTAAGAAAGGAGAACTTGAATTCAATGAGCAGTTATCTAAACACAATAGAATAGTCTATCAAGGTAAAATTATTTCCCTTGATAGTTTATCTATTGATGAAAGGAAAGCCATTGTAAATGACATAGTTGATTCTGTTTCTGCTGATGTAAATACACACCAGAACATAACCAAGTTTAAGAATGACCGTTCTAAATATGCCAGCAAATTAAAGACGCTGGTTAAAAAGGATAATGAACCAGATGAGTTAAAAACCCTTATTCACTCGATTCTAAACGATGGCGGTGCGATTGATTTGGCTATCGTAGATAGACTTGATGAAATGAGTTTAAAGCGTGTTAATGATAAGAAATCAGCATTAGCTAATTACATTGAACTACATAACAAGATAGTAAATTCTGCTGATGATTTAGCACATAAGAAGAAGACAGTTATCCAAGAGTCATTCTTTAAGTTCCCAACACGCAATAAAATAAATGAAGTTGAACCAAAGCACTACCTTCAAATAATAAATTCGTTCCATCGTCAATATTTGCCTGATTATGAAATTAAGGCGTGTGTCTTTCATGGTGATGAAGTATTAAGTAAGGACGATATGAAAAATGGCGTGCATCCTCATATTTTTATCAGCGGAAAAAATCGTAAGACTGGCCAATATGATTTAGTTAATGCTCAATTACAAGTTGTTAACCAGCACTTAAAGAATACTGGCCGACCAGCATTAGAGAACAATTCCTTTCAATCTGCACAAAAGATTGGAGAAGCATATCAAGAACTTGTTTATCAATTCGTTAACAAGAAACTAAAAGAATATGGCTATTCGATAGAAGCAGCAGTCAGCGAAAAGACTATTGAGCATAAGCAAAAGATAGAGAATATCAGGAAGGAACAGAATAAAGCCAAAGTATCCAGAAGTTATAACTTACTTAATCATACGCTTGATGAGATTAACAAGGCTGAAACAGAAAAGAAAAAACTTGAACTGGAAAACAAGCGTAAAGCCGAAGAATTAGAAAATAAGAAGAAGAACTTCAATGAACTTATAAAGGATATAAACGATAACAGCACTAAATTAATCAAACTTAATGGAGATATTCAAACCAAGGAAAACCGCCTTTCAATTGTCAATAATGACCTAACTTCGAAAGAAGGCGAACTATTAACTATTAAGAAGGAGATTAAACAAGGGCTGAATAGTAAGGCTAAATTATCTACCCAAAATGAAAGATTAAATAGAGATATTGAACAGAAGAACAAGCAGTATAAGCAAACGATTGAGAGGCACGATAAGGAACTTGAAAATCTTAATAAGAAGATAGCCCAAGCGAATTATCAATATACCGAAATCGTATCCAAGTTGAACGATAGCCTAGACAGATTATCTTTATCTATTACTGATTTATCCCTAGTAAGACACGATAGTCATTCCTCAGTTTCACATAAGAGAAAGGCTGAAAATAAGTTTAAGTCTGATATATACGACATTTATTCGAGACTTACGCCGGATGCGAGAAAAGTAATCAAGGAAGATATAAAAAATGACTTACAGAAGGCTGGGCTTGATACTAAGTTGGCCGATTTAAGTTTTACGGATAAAACCAAGTTAGTATTGGGCGACGTGTTCCTAAATAAAGGACAAGTTGGACTTGATAATGTAGAGATAGAAGAAATAAAAGAAAGAAGAAAGTTATTAAAGCCATACTAATGAGTTTGACTTTAATATTATTTGTAGTATATTAAAAAGAGGTGAAGCCCTAATACTCTCATATTAAGGCTTCGGGTTGAATACTGATGTCGGCAGGATTCAACATATTTAAGTTATATCATATTCTAATAACTTGTCAAATATAAAACCTGCCGAAATATCCATATCCTAATAATAAATTTCAGTGTTTAACTCTCTTGCAATGTAGGAAATTCAAGCGATTGTTTCGTTGCATAGAGCCAAGTAAGCACCCTACTTTTAATTTATTATCAGTAGGTAAAACGGGGATACTGCAAATGCTTACGACCTACCAGCCATATAGTGATATATGTTGAACAAGGTGCAGTTAAGGCGTTGATATAGCCGACATAGTGTTCAAAGTTTAAACTGAGTATCACAGATTTAAACCCCGAGCTATTAAAGTTCAGGTAAGGCTCTAACTGATTTAGTATATTAAGTCAGGAAGACCAGCTTTGCCCGAGCTTTTAGACTGAAAGGATAAAAGCGAAAGGCAAGGCTGGAATTAAGAGCTTTAAAACCATTATCTATATATATATTACTATCTACACACGCATACGCATACACACAAAAGCCTAATCTATCCTTCAATTTATTTTAGGTTATAAAACAGATAGTAATAATTAAATTAAACGCTCTTTTAAACTCAATAACCGACCATCAAGCGCATTCCAAAAGGAACGTGTTATAAGCTCTCGGCTGAACAGATATGGAGTTATTATTTCTATACGGGTGATTATCTCAGCAGCGTTCAACTTGTTATGTACATCGAGATAATCTGATATTTTTTCAAGTGCTATTTGTATAGCACACTCTTCAACGTTCTTTGTCCCATACCAGAACTGGTCAACCAAACTTCCATATTTTCCTGCCGGTCCTAGTTCTTCTATAATTAAGGGGATACGGTAATCGTGTTTTAAAGTAATAAAAATTTCTTCTACGAATGCCTGCTTGATTTCCACAGTATTTTCCATAATCGCATCCGAAACGATAGCCCTTTTCTACATCATACCAACATACTTTGTGAGTGTATGTAAGTGCGAATGGCACCTATCGCAGAACACATCCAGCCATGTTCACAGCCGCGATAGGGGTTTACCGAACGATCGAAGCCGACATCCGGTGACTGGTTGCGGGTGAGCACGGTCTTGGCTGTTTCGAAGCGTACC
>Ga0208814_1000701_pt1 | contig 18391 bp, 24 predicted proteins | sample MalvirAntarct_55_FD_184253 | JGI IMG/M metagenome (GOLD analysis project Ga0208814, IMG submission 184253) | Marine viral communities from the Global Malaspina Expedition - Malaspina viral metaG Antarct_55 (SPAdes) (version 2) | ecosystem: Environmental > Aquatic > Marine > Oceanic | place...
GTTTTCATTCACAATCTCCGTACGACTTGCCAGTACCACTTTCGCAATCGACAGGAAGGCCCTCTGCCCAGTCTGGTGTCCATCTCATACATGTCTCCACGTACGCTTGTGCTTCAGCGACTTCTTCGTCGGGTACACAACATGCAATCGAATCGTGTACCGTTAGTACTACATTGTGTTTCTTATTAATTAGTAGCATCTGCTCGCCTATTATGCAACGTGCTATAGCCTGACACACGTTCTCGATAACCTTACCACCATATATCCGTGTTCGGCCTCGACGTATTTTGTATGTATACTCGAACCCTTTCTCAGATTGCTCCCCATGTAAATCAGGATAAAATATCTTTAATCCGTTAGGTATTATAAGGGCTTGGTTCTCAGGGTCTACTCCAATGATACCCTTCTTTCCGAACTGCACAGCGCGGTTGTTAGCCAACTGCTTGACCATATAGTTAGCGTCTTTCCACACCTTACTAATCTTGAAGTTAGCCTCTCGGTATATATTGATAACGCGCCGCGCCTCGTCCAACTCGATGTCGAACCCGTATTGTTTTAGTTGCGCTTGGAACTTCTCTGCTCCCATGCCGTAGCCCGCACCTAGAATTGTAGTCTTACCCACAAACCTTTGATCTTTAGTTACGTTCTCTACAGCCACGTTGTAGATGCTAGACGCCATGTACTTATACACGTCCTCACCCTTGGAGAACTGGTCTACTAAATCATTCTGTCCCGCGAACCACGCGAGTACCCGTGCCTCGATTTGGGAAGAGTCGGCTTCGACAACTGTGTGTCCTTCTGGTGCAATGATAGCCCTCTTTAACTTCTTACCATTTGGCCCACGGCTCGGTAGGTTTTGTAAGTTAATCTTATCCGCTCCACCCCATCTACCAGTGTGCGCCGCGTAGTACCTAATCGGTACGGGTAAACGTCCACGTTTAGAGATACCTATAAACCTCTGTGTGCGTGTTTCCTCAAGAGTAGATTTATTTCCAAGGCGCGCCGCTACTAGGGATTGCACACGATCATCCTCATGTTCCTGCAATATCTTGAAGTCTTCATCACTCTTAGCAAAGGCGTACGTCTCCTTGCCTGTTGTCAGACTGATCTTCATAGGTGGCTCAACGTTGAGACCACGTAGCATGTCAGCAAACTTGAGATTTGACATCAAGTCTTTCTTGTCTGTCACCCCTGCATCGCGCAGTAGTTTGTCCTTACGATCTTGCGTGTCTTCCAAGTGCTGTTCCAACAACCCAAGGTCTAGGTCAAGTATCGGATCAATAAACATACGTAGTGTAACGTCGATCAGCTTTAGCTCAGTGCGCGGAAAGTTAGCTCCCATAATCTTAAATAGTTTATACGTTAGCTCGACATCCTGTATGCAGTACTCGCCGTACTTCTTAGCTTCTTCTGCAGTGAAATCGGCGGGGCGTTTACCCTTGGCATTGTTTACCTCGAAACCTTTTTCGCCGATACCATAGCGTTCAGATAAAGCCCGCAGTGATGCACCTGCCTCTATTCCGTGTAAACCTCTACCCATGCACATAGTGTCAAACCACACCTTCGGCTTCACACCATACCGCCAACTTAGAATAGACCCATCGAACATAGTGTTCTGCGCTAGGATAGCACTGTCAGAGAAGTCTATGTGCGTTAGTAGACGTTCGATGGTCTGGGCATCGTTAAAGTACTTCGTAACCTTGTCGTTCTTTTTGATAGCAAGGCCGATCACTTCGAAGCGTGGATCGCGCACATAACTCTCTGTCGTTATCTTGGATAGCGAATACTCTTGGTCGTAGTAGGTCTCAAAGTCGAGTGTGTATACGTCCATCAGCTTTCCCCCTCCGACGCCTTAGAGTCATAGTACGCATCAGTCAGGAGATCGACTAAATACTCGGAGACAGAATCATAGCCCCCCTCAACGGCCTGTATAATGGCGAACTTCCATACTTCGTGTGTAGTTGTCCTCTCCAGTACGGGGGCAAACGCTCCGACTTTTATACCGTACGAACGTTGTAAAGCGGCTAGATTTTTAACCTTAGTGTCAATCATACCCTATCATCCTCACCTAAGCCGCGCCGTTGATAAGCTATAAGAAAGCTAAGACAGCATGCGGCGTGAGCTAAATGTGAAAACCCTGTTTCGGGGTCGTTATCTTCACCTCTCCACCAAGCCCACATGTGACGCATCATAGCACTAAAGTAACGGCTCCATGATGCACCTTGCGCCCAGTTGTGCGCGCTGTATTTCTGTGCGCCGAACGTAAGTACTTTCGCTGTTTCTTCTAGCAATTCTGGTGGCAATAAATCGTACCTAGTCTTAGCGTTGTCGTCCTTTACAAACTTGATGGGTGCTTCTTCTCTCCAGTTGGGTGACGATATCGTTTCTATCATCTTATCGACATACTCCACGTCCGTATTCGTTGCCTCAGCTACTTGGCTAGAACTTGCCCCACGGTTAGTAAGTAGATACGCCCACACACGTTCTTCAACTGAATGGGTATCTATATCAATCATATCTTGTATCCTTCTTTACGTCTATTGCTCACAAATTTATTCAACGATGTAGGGTCACCAGATACACCAATAGCTTGCCAAGGCGTTTCGATCTTAGTGTTTGGGATTATTATAAGCATCCGTACTTCTTCCTCAGCGATAGTGTGCTTCTTAGATAGTTTAGAGTTTATAAAAACTTTCTCACCGTTATCTACCCGTACCCCAAAGGCAGTGCCTGTAGGCATTTGGTGGGTAATAAAAACTTCTTGTGCTTCCATACTATTAATAATGCTCATGTTGTTTATTCCTGTTGTGTTGTTGCCCAATACTTAATTTGTGTTTCTGTTTGGTGCATGTTTGTTTCGTTTACGACCCAATCAAAACCCCCTGCCATTTTAATATCGTCTAGGTTCTTTTGTTGCAGTGCAGTAGTCTTCCCCTTCCCTGCTTTACATTCAATACCAAGGAACAACCCTTTGTAACACGCGACTATGTCAGGCACGCCGCTCCGTCCAAATCCACCCGTAACGGGGTAGAAGTAGTATGCGCCCATCTTCTTTAGGTAGTTGGTCACTACCTTCTTTACTTTAGCTTCTGGTGTGGTTGCCATTGTTGATCTCCGTGTGTGGTAACTGGCATAAATGGGAGGCGGTTGTACGCCCCCCAAAGTTAAATTGGTAGTGTGTCACTACCTATCAGCGTAAATCCAATAGGTAGTCTTGTCGATCCTATGACCTACACCCTCTATAGGTTTGGTCGGTGGTGTAGGGTCAACAAGCATAAGGGTAGCAATACGTTCTTGAACCCATTCTGGAGTGTCGTTTATACTGTCATATACCCCTAAACCTGTCGAGTCAATAGGCCCTAGATCAAAGGACATTACAATAACCTTATTTGTGGTGGGATGTATTGTCACGCGGTACGTAGTAGCGTCACTTGCGCCTACGCTCACTCGCTCTCACCTTTAATGTAAAACATATTCTCAGCGGCACGATACCCAACGCCCGAAACGTACTGGCCTGCCTCCACCATTGACAGCACAGATATTGCACCCATCAAACTCTCTGGTAGTTCTTCCTGTGTGTACACTAACTTGTTCTCATTGCTGTCGTCGAAACGAAACAACCTAGAGTTGTCGCCCACGTCAGAAAACCCACGGAATACATTTGCCCCTTGGGATTGTACTACCTCGATAAAAATATGTTTTGCCTCGTGAAGCGCACTGCTTTCTTTATGTTCATCAATCGCGACAAACGCTTCGGTTAGCAGTACTTCGAGTTCCTTGTCAAGAAACACGTAATCTGATTGCAGTATACGCTTGAGTTCTCCCTGCAGTGGGTTAGGGATACGCGAACCAAGCCTCTTAGCTCTGAAAACATCGGTGTCGATTTTAGCTGTGACCTTGTTCGCCTTAGTACTTGCTGTATCCTTCACGCGATGTAGTGCAGAAGTAAACTCACGTTGGGCTTGCTTTAGAACCTGCTTGGGGGTCAACGGACGTAGGTATTTTGCCGCGTTGGAGACACCCTTTTCTCCACGCATTGCGCTAGACATGTAGCGTTTCATACCATACGAGTACTTCCTGTTGAGTATGTTGGGCGAGAACACGGCGTAACGCCTGTCTTGTTCGCCTGTATCGTTCATATAATCGTACGTAATATAACCCATAGCGTAGGTATCCTGTGGGCGATAAACCCACAAGGACGTATCGGACCTCGGCGAAGTTTTGTAACCGAGTACCTTCTCTTTGAGGCTACTACCCATAACATTTACTTCTAGTTGTTGTGCATTTAAACCGTTAGTGAGCCGATCTATAGAGCCTTTACCAATATCGCCAACGATATCTGATACTAATTTTAATCCTAGATTTTCCATAGTTGTTCTCCTTACTTTTTTACGAACCCGAGTTCTGTGTTGATGAATGTATTGAAGCGTGACCGTACAGTAGACACATCTTCTTTAGTCTCTAGCTTTTTGAGTAGAGGCGTGTTGTTGAAGCTCCAACTCCCTTCACCTGCAGTGTAGCAGTTGCCAGCAAAGTATACCCAAAACGCTAGTCGTGCGGTGTGCTGATCGTCCTGCACAATCTCACGTCCTATTTTTGCATCTACCTGTCGCCAGTACACGCCATGCTCATTTCTATAGACTTCGGCTAGTATCTCTCCCTGCTTAGATGTGTACTCGTGGTCGTCCAATGCTAGTAGGGGTGACATAGCCATGCCCCATTCAAAGAACGAACTGATTGCATCTTTGAACTTAGCCTTGGCTTTCTTGTTCACACGCGGGCCTTTTGGTATTGGACGTCCTGTCCCCTCAACATGTACCCAGTCAGTACCAGAGAACCTATCTTTACTCTCGACTTTGTTGAACACTAAGGCAGAGTTGTCGTCGTGTACCATGGCCCATTTTTTAGCTTTCGCCGCATAATGATTATCGTTTGCGCTAAGCTTTATACCTTCATAGACACTACGCGGCGTGGTATGGGTCTTGGCTAGGTAGTGCCGTCCATTACCGCTTACCATTGTCTTAGTCACATACTGTTTACCATTGTCGATACGAAACCCCAAACCTTTCGGTGTGTGTCTGTCTATGAAAGCATAACGTGAGTTGTGTGCATGGTCTCCATATCCGTTGCGTATTGTGACTTGTTCTGTGCCATCACGTTTCTTGCGCCATATAATAGGTGCATACTTCTCCATGTCCTTTAGTGTAGGTACAAACTCAGTCTGTGAAGCATAATAGCCCCAACCCCAGTTAAAGTGTTCGTCACCAAAGTGAAAGCCATCTGATAGTGCATAGCAGTTGTTGCTGATCTTCACGATACGTTCGTACTTACGTTTGCGATCACCCATGGGTCTGATGTCTTTACCCTTGTTAGTGCTACCGCCCATTGGTTTTATGCTTTCGTAGTGATACACTACCTCGTCGAAGCTATTGAATGATGAATATGTTAGTGCCATTTGTTTTTATCCTGTTGTTTAATATTGTTGGTTAGTTTAAATTATCTGTGTGGGCAGTTATTGCCCACACGAAGCTCCCTCGTCTTCATCGTCGTCGTCACGTTCTATCTCACCTAGACCACTACAGTTGTCGCAATCGACCCATGTCTCGAATGGCTCATACGTATCGCCAGTCCACTTGAACTCCTCGCCTGTAACTTTGCCTTGGTGATATGTGTCCTTACACTCAGGACATTCGATGAAATGCTGTTGCTCCTGCAACCCGACTACATAGTTTCCAATTTTACTCATTTACATCTCCCATTAATATATAATTTTCCAAAACATCAATTACGTTTGCGATGCAATCCCCGATAGTAGTGTCTGTACCATCACCATCTTTTGCCAGTACACCAAACTTATGTACCTTAGACCTTTCGCGTATGTCATACATATCGCAAAGAGCGTCTTCTATTGCTTCGTTACTCATTTACATCTCCCTTGATTTAATATGTACACATTTGCCTACGTCTGGCACTTTGTGCTTGTTGTCGATAACGCACCACAACACAGGCATAGTCCACTGACCCCAACCCCTGTATAGGTCGCCATCAGTAATCACGATACACGCTTGCGCGTTGATGCTTTCTTCACGGATGTACTCAGTCACACATTCTACATCTGTACCACCACCGCCTTTCGGCTTAGTAGATTGTACAAGTGTATCGAGTTCGTGCGTGTCATACGTTTCGTCACGACATATCTCTGTGTCCCAATACAACAGACGTACTTTATCTGGACGTACTGTGTCACATATTGCTTTGACTTCGGAAAGAAACGCGGTGACTTCGGTCTGTCCGATTGATCCAGACGTGTCGATTGCGACCACCAGTTCCCCGACCTTTTCACTGACACCACTCGGCATGTAGATACCACTACTCAGATACCTGCGGTTAGGTCGGCGGTATGTAGAGTAGTCACTGCCTGTACAAGTAGTCTGCACAAACTCACGCAACACTTCACGCCAATCGACTTGTGGTTCTAGCAAATCTTCTAGGTCACGATCACCACCACTGCCCATCTTACCTGCAACCAATGCACCTTGACGTACTGCCTCGTCGATCTCTCTTGCGAGTTCGCGCTGTTCATCGTCGGACATTTCTTGTGCGCCTTCCCAATCGTGTGTGTCGAATGGTTTGTGTCCGTTCGGTAGTGTCTCACTACCATCTTCTAGCGTACCTACAGCTGTGTTATGTGAACCAGTAGTTTCATTATCTTGCGGTTGGTCTTTACGCAACAAGTTGTACACCTGTGCGGTATCCAGACCTGCATACTTACGATCATAGCAACCGTTCACAAGCTCGCCTGTCATAGTAGCGAAACCATCTTGGTAGTTATCATCTACAATCTTTAGATTGATAACGTAGTCACACGCCATGTTTGCGAGTTCTGGGTCTTGCAAGTATAGATGTTTCCATGTGGTCAAGTGGCGGAACAACTTGTGATACACTTCATGCAACACCAAGAACCTAAGCTCGGCATCGTTGAGTCTGCTTACAAACACACGTCCATAGCACTCGTCACGTCCGTTGGTATACGCTGTTGTAAATATGCCGTCTGCAAGATCGTCTACAATACAACGATCCCCGATCATCAGCACACCTGCAAGATAGACATACTTCGGACTGCCCATGATGGACACAACGGCTTTTGTCAGCCGTTGCTCCTCAGTTAGTTGGTTTACCATTAACATTTTATTTCCCCCATCCAAACAGGCGGTTAAACCAACTGCGCTTGGGTTCTGTTGCGAGGTACACACGCGCACGTTCTTCGCGCATTTCCAAAGTTTGCTCGAGCGTGTTGTACACCTGTTTAGTATCCATACCTTCGTACCAATCGCCATGCTCACCGAACTCGATGCCGTGCTTGGCAAAAGCTATATCTATAACTTCACTAAACGTAGGCTCGTTACGTCTCAACGCAAACGCACGTTGGTAAATTGCCTGTGTTGATCGACCCATGATTGAAGCAACCTCACTGTTAGGTATACCATTTTCACGAAGTGTCGTGAGGATATCATCCTCTTTGTCTGTCCATCTTTTACCCATTTGTTTTTTCCTTATGGTTATGTTTTATTGCTTTGCCACCGCGTGCGCCGCTTATCTTACTATGGCCTGCATGCTTAGACGGTTTTTGACGTTCGATAAGCATAGTGTTTGCTTTCTTATCCAACTTGAGTTGTTCTTCCCACCTAATGCGGTACGCGTCTTCATACTCCTCACGCGTCATTTCTCTCTCCTTTCGGTTGACACCACGACAGCGATTAATGCGCCCACTGCCGAAGTAAATTCTTGTTTGGCCTCGGCTTCTGCTTCGGCTTCTGTGGCGGCGAGTACACAGACAACTCGTGACACCAACCCTTCCACGGTTACGTTGTAGCTTTTTTCCATGATTATACCTTATCTGCTGTGTATAGGTGGTTGTTATCCATAGCCCAATCAGTGAACTTCTTGTTCGTCATAACCATTGACTGCTTGGAATAGTTCTTTGCGCGTACCCCATTGGCAAACATAGCCTGTGCTTCTGTATCGAGGCGCGGTAAGTAATCCATCCAACTGTTGATCCAATCTTTGTCCAACGCGGACATAGTTCTATACACAACCATACATATAGCGGCGGCGCTGTCGGGCACTTTGGCGGTAAGCGGGCTGTCTTTGATAGACTGCAAGGTAGGTAGCTGATCGGATAGTGACACAAACGCCATCAAGTCCATCGCACCACGATCACCAATCGTACCCATCAAGGCGGCGGTCAAAGTAATATCGTCGATACCTTCGCGCGACTTCAATATGTCAGATGCGGAATGTAGTGAGCGAGGTGTAACAAAGGCGGCGCGTTGCGCTCGCGGATCAAATATGTATGGGTTCTCAGATGGGTCTTTAATATCTTCGAACGAGGCCATCAAGTGTGGATTATCTTTGACCCAACCAAGTAGGCTGTGATCTATGCCGTTGTTGATACCCCATTCGATCCAGTCCATGTGATCTGTTTTCTTGATCTGCACCACAATCATACGGTTACGTACGTGTGGTGGTAGTATGTCACCAACTCCTTCGCTACCTTTGTTTGTTGTAGCAAAGACAACACTGTCAGGGTGTAGTGTGTAACTACCAATTTGTCTCTCTTGAATGAGACGTAGCATAGCGTTCTTCACTGCTTGGTTCGCCTTGCCAATCTCGTCGAGCATAAGAATAATCGGCCCATCTAAGTGTATGCCTAGTTCTTCGTTAGGAATCATACGGACGCAACCATCACGTTCGATAGACTGCATGGACGGTATCATAATATCGCCAAGGTCTTTTGTGGTTGCATCGAAATATACTTTGCGATGCTTTGGAAGTTTATCTCCTATCATGTGTATCATAGATGATTTACCGTTGCCCATATCACCTTGAGCAAGGACGGTTCGTCTGTGACCCACCGCTACGATTAGATCGACGCATTGTGGTAAGTTTATTTGGTACATTGAGTGTGCTTGATTAGTCATGTTGTTCTTCCTTCTTGTTTATATATCTAATGACGGTAGTGTTTTGATAATGGCGTCGACCTTCACTTTGGTTTTGGCGCGGAACGTATTGTCGTCACGCAATACCACGACGGATACACCATACATTGCGTCTTCTAGTTTGCTTGCCATGTCAGACATCTGGGTAGACTGCGTAACATTACACACACGTAGTAGTTCTATCATGGCGGTGACGTTAGGAACGAGCGTATCACGAAATACTTTCTTGTCCTCTTTACCGCTGTAGTCTAGGCGCTCAGACATATTTGTCAGTGCCTTGTGTAAACGTGTCCACACGTCGTTCATAGCTACGTTGTATTGTTTAGAGTAGAAGTCGCTGTACTCCTTACGCATTTCTCGTAGTGCATCGTTACTTACATCGACACGGAAGTCGCCGACATCTGGCAACGGCATGTAGTTTATACGGAACGCAAACTTGCTGTTCAGACTTTCTACTGTGGGGTAGTCCTCACGCAAGAACAAAGTGCCAAGCTCTAGCTGTACATCTACCACTGTGTCGTTGTACGCGGTCAAGAATTTGTTCCTCAAGCTCTCAAACTCATTCTGCATTTGGGACATAGCTTCGGTATATTTGAAGTACTGCGCTGTAGGTAACAGACGCAAACCAGAGTTAGACCAAGGCATCGTCATATTTGAGTGCATACTGCGAGCCGATGTGACGCAACCGCGTAGCGCGCTAAGTTCATCACAATCACCGAGTAATTGTTTGTAGACGTTTGCGACACCCTTCTTTGCATGAGCATCTTCTGTGACTTTAGTGGAAGCCCGCTTGTCTTTCTTGCGACCTGCCCATGAGGATATGTTGACTTCTACAAGCATTGCAGATGAGGCGAGTGTTGGTGCATCAGTTAGTAGTGTGTCACTACTCGCGGTGGTTAGTTGGTGTACGTTGTTCATTGTTACTCTCCTGTGTATTTGTTGAGACCCTTGAGGTCGTTGAGATTGGTGACAAGTGTTGCGCCTTGCTTGTGCGCGATGGGTGCGATACACCAACCTGCGCGTTGCTTAGTCGCTTGGTATTCGCCACAGTCTAAACAGAAGTTGTACCCAAGTTGTTTTCGGCGAAGGTCGTAAGGCTGGTCGCATGATATGCAGTGAGCTTTGATAGGCATGATAATCTCCATTTGATTGGTTGGTTTATATTGGTAGTGAAACACTACACTAGGTAGCGAAGCCTGATGATGAGACCACACACGTTGGACATCACACCAGAACATATACTACTATACCATAGCATATAAGGAATGTCAAGCTTTCTGAGTGTGTCCTGTGGTGAGACGTGGTGTCAGGTGGTACATGATTGTGTAGCGTAGTGAGACACTACTGTGTTGCTGGGTAATGTTCCGTGCTAAGTTATTGATATGATTACAATGTTCCGATGGGGTTTTGTAATGTTCCACATGGTGTATCTGTAAGTGCTTGATAATAAACGAATGTTCCAATGTTCCTAATGTTCCGTCATTTTTTGGGTGTTCTGGGATTTGTGCTGGGGGCTTACATCGCATTATAGATGGGGGGTCGCGTAGGAAGTGTTATATTTTTTTATATGGAACATTAGGAACATTAGGAACATTATAGTAAAATCAATGACTTATTTTTGCCTACTGTGGAACTTCTTGTGGAACATTAGGAACATTATAGTGGAACATTATAAAAATAAGGCCTCTGCATACATGTCGTGTCGCAAAGCTGCTCGGAGAACTGGTATAGATATAGTAGTGGTTCACTACCTTATTAGAGAGTCTTGTCACACGACGTACATAAACATACGAGAAGATGTACACACGAAGTACGATGTGTCGCAAAGCTGCTCGGAGAACTGGCATAATTAAGGTAGTGGGTCACTACACATACTGGCGGGTGTCGTAACAAGCCGATTCCGATGTGTCGCAAAGCTGCTCGGAGAACTGGTATAATTAGTACCCAAAATCTAGACACAAAAAAAGCGCCGAACCTTTCGGCTCGACGCGTGTAGTTATCGGTGTATTAAAGTAAAAGCCATTTGACGTGGGAACGTCTCGCCATGTTCTTTCATTATGCGACGTGTCTTCAATAGATAAGTAAAGTCTGCTTTGTGAAAACGTGTCTCCAAGTAATTCATATTACGTTCGAATTTCTCGTCGTCCCATTTAGCGATAATGTCTAAAGCGGCTCGGTGTATTCTTTGCATTGTTTTGTTTCCTGTAATTGATTGATAGTGTGGGGCGGCCTAGACCGCCCCAGTTTAGTTTAGCGGATTGATTTAACCATCGCTCGTAGTTGCGATATCATAACATCCAAATCCATAGTTGTTTCGAATACCTCTGCTTTTTGTAAGCGGGTTATTACTTTGCCTAGTTCACCTTTGGCAATCGCTTCAGACGATCTTGTCCTAGCATCAGCACCTTGCTTACCGCTTGCTATCTCAGCGTCGATCTGCTCTCTATTCTTTAGTTGCGTTTGCAATCCACCGATTATAGAGTTCGGTTGTCTTGCCCAGTATGATCTATTTCGACCATCGACCACTTTATCACCGGCCGCTTTTGGCGATAGCTCACAAAGCTCTTTAACTCCGGCTGGAAATCCACTCGCTATCATTTGCTTACACCATGTGAACATCTCCTCGGTTGCTGTTGAACCTTTTGAAGTGTTGCTGATTAGGTCAGTGCTTTTGAACCCGCCTGCTTTAAACATATCAAGAACCTTTGTAAGCTTCTTATCTTGGCCGACTACGCCTTTACTAAACTTGGCAATCTCAGCACCTAGCTCGGCGCCTAGCATTGGGTGGTTAGTTTGATGTGGTAGTATGTCTATCATTCGTGTCATGGTATATCCTTTCGAGAATATATATCTTAGCGTCACAGTATGTTTCGCTTTTGATAACACCAGTATACGTGTTTGTGTGTGTTATGTCACAGTATTAGAGGGTAAATGGTAGTAGATCACTACACATACGACACCCCACCTACCCCTATCCCCCCTGCACACCCGCACTATACCCTCAACTCTATAATACTATTCTGCGCAAATATTTTACGTTTCCACGAAATTGGGGCCCCCCTACCTAACTTTTTGATGCCCGTGACTACCCCACCCCCTCGTATATAGAAACGCCTATTATCAAACTGGATTGAAATGCTGTAAAAAATTTTGTATAGTCCCACAAACGAGGGCTAAAAATGACTATACATATTGAACCTGAGCGCGGAGTACCGACCCGCAAAGCTCCGGACATGCAGGACCTTGCAATCAAAACGTCCGCAGCTGCGAAGACGGTAGAATACCTGCATGCCAACGGGCTAAAGGTTGAAGCAACCAGTGCAGACAAGGATACAGCAGCGGCGTTAGCCGTATCTTACGCTGAGAACCCTCACAAAACATCCAAAGTTGCAACGCCTAAGCGAGTGGCCCAGTTGACACCCGCGACTTTACTGTTGACAGACAGAATCCTGAAGGATTTCGGACACTCTGTAGTGAAAAGTGCAACGCAAGTACGCCACTTAGTGACAAATAAGCTGATCGAGGAGACCGAAAACCCTGACCCACGCATACGGATACGTGCGTTGGAGCTGCTAGGTAAGATATCAGACGTTGGGTTGTTTGCTGAGAAGTCTGAAGTGACCGTAACGCACCAAACATCGGACGATCTGAAGGATAAACTACGCGAAAAGCTGTCTAGGTTGGTAAACCCCAGTGAAATTGAGGATGCGATCACGATTGACGGCGCTATTATCGACGTAGATAAGGAGTTGGGCCTCAATGTCTAGCAATTTAGCTAACTTAGCTAAAGATATGGACTTCTCACCGGAGGATATCCAGCGCATACTGGACAATCTAGACTCGTTTAGCCCCGAAGAGCTTGTCGAGATCGACACAATCGTGGGAGAACTCTCCACGCGGAAGGCAAATAAGGCGGCGCATGACGATCTCATAGAGTTTTGCAAGGCGATGATGCCGGGGTTCATAGTAGGGAAGCACCATAGAATCCTCGCAGACATGCTTATGTCGATTGAATCTGGAGATGAAGACCGTATATGTGTCAACATTCCACCACGACATGGTAAGTCACAGCTTGTGTCTATTTTCTTCCCTGCATGGTTCTTAGGTAGGAACCCAAACAAAAAAGTGATGATGGTGTCACACACCACAGACTTAGCGGTGGATTTTGGGCGTAAGGTTCGTAACCTTATTGCCGTAGAGGAGTACAAATCTATATTTCCAGAGGTTTCTCTTGCGGTAGACAGTAAATCAGCTGGTAGATGGAACACAAATTTTGGAGGAGAGTATTTTGCGTGTGGTATTGGTTCTGCTTTGGCTGGGCGTGGCGCTGACCTATTGTTGGTCGACGACCCTCATTCTGAACAAGATGTTATCAACGGCAACTTTTCCGTCTTTAAAAAAGCTTACGAATGGTTTACCTTCGGTGCCCGAACACGACTAATGCCCGGGGGGCGTGTAGCTATCGTGCAGACTAGGTGGCATATGGACGACCTAACAGGTCGTGTGACCAACGATATGGTTAAGAATGAGGAGGCTGACCAGTACGAAATCGTTGAGTTCCCTGCAATTTTAGACTCTGAAGACAAAGAGGGTAAACCAATAGAGAAGCCCCTATGGCCGGAGTTCTTTGATCTTGCGGCGTTAAAGCGAACCAAGGCCTCAATGCCTGCGTTCCAGTGGAACTCGCAGTACCAGCAGCAGCCCACATCCGAAGAAGCTTCTATTGTGAAGCGTGAATGGTGGAACATTTGGGAGAACGACAAGCTCCCGTCGGTTGAGTACGTAATTATGTCCCTAGATGCCGCGGCAGAGAAGCATAACCGGGCCGATTACACCGCACTTACCACTTGGGGCGTGTTCTTTCACGAGGAAACAAGTTCACACAACATTATTCTACTTGACAGTATAAAAGAACGGCTGGAGTTTCCTGAGCTCAAGGAGCTGGCGATGGAACAGTACAACCACTGGGACCCTGACGCGTTCATTGTGGAGAAGAAAAGTTCTGGTGTAGCACTCTACCAAGAGATGCGACGCATGGGCCTGCCTGTCACCGAGTACACACCCCACCGAGGGACTGGTGATAAGTTAGCACGGCTTAACTCTGTGTCAGATATTATTTCTTCAGGCATGGTCTGGGTACCCGCCACTCGTTGGGCAGACGAGCTCGTAGAAGAAGTGGCTGGGTTTCCATTCATGTCAAACGATGACTTAGTCGACAGTACGGTTATGGCTCTCCTAAGATTCCGTCAGGGTGGATTTATCCGTTTACCTACGGACATGGAGGACGATGACTCATATTTACATCGTAAGGCGGCGTATTACTGATGGGGATGACATACGTGTATATGTGTAGTATGGCTATCCACAGGACGTTGGTAGCGTCCGTGAGGACACTTCGTACCGAACCTCCCTCGTTAGTTGTGTCCTCACCCTACGAAGATAGCTTTCTATTTAGGCACTATATCTGCTATAGTGCCCTCAAACGAACCGAGTGAGGCAAGAACATGGCAGTCGAAAAACCTATGGAACCTAGTGATATTCTCTTTGAGGAGAACGAGCTAACCCCTGATTTAACTATCGAAGTGGAAGACCCAGAAGCTATAGAAGTTGTTATGGATGACGGGTCTATTGTGGTTGAGTTTGGTGATACACCTGAGATGGACGAAGATATTTCTCACGATTCCAACCTAGCTGAATTTATTGACGACGACGAACTCGAGGAAATAGCAAGCGAGCTAATAGAACACTTTTCCTCTGATCGTGAATCTCGCAGTGAATGGGCCAGTGCCTATATTAAGGGTATGGACCTTCTCGGTATGAAGGTAGAGGAGCGTACCGAACCGTGGAACGGAGCTTCTGGGGTGTACCACCCTATGATGACCGAAGCGGTGATTAAATTCCAAGCGCAGGCGATGGGAGAACTTCTCCCAGCAGCAGGACCCGTACGCAGCAAGATTGTAGGCAAGATGACATCTGAGAAGTTTGAGCAGGCACAACGTGTCGAGACCGAACTTAACTACCTTATTACTGAAAAGATGCCGGATTACCGTGACGAGATGGAACAGATGTTGTTCAAACTCCCGATGGCTGGCTCCGCATTTAAGAAAATCTACTTCGATCCTATAACAGAACGTCCTGTGTCCCAGTTTGTTCCTGCAGAAGACCTTGTAGTATCCTACGGCGCGTCTAATTTACGAACCGCGCCACGATTTACGCATGTTATGAAGCAAACACCTGAAGAAGTACTTAAACTACAGGTAAACGGCTTCTACCGTGACGTCGAACTGCCTGAAGCAACTAAAGATGTCACTGACATTGAAGAGAAGTACAACGAACTAGAAGGTTCTGAAGCTACTTACTCTGACGACCCACGACATACTGTTCTAGAAATGCATGTAGATTTAGACCTACCTGAGCCTTTCGATGATGTAGACGGTGTTTCACTGCCGTATGTAGTAACGATTGATAAATCGTCTAGCGTAATTCTAGCTATCCGTCGAAATTGGTATGAAGAAGACAGCAAGCGCGAGAAGCGTATGCACGTCGTACATTATCCGTATTTGCCCGGTATGGGTTTCTACGGTACAGGGCTTATACACACGCTAGGGGGCTTGACCAAATCTGCTACCTCTATAATGCGTCAGCTTATTGATGCAGGTACGTTATCTAACCTCCCAGCAGGCTTTAAAGCCCGAGGCATGCGTATCACCGGGGACAACACCCCAATCATGCCGGGTGAGTTTCGTGACGTGGACGTGCCAGCTGGTACGATTAAAGAGTCCATTGTACCCCTTCCTTACAAAGAACCATCAAGCGTACTCTACTCACTACTTGGGAACGTCGTAGATGAAGGAAGACGTATTGCGGCGGTAGGTGACATCCAAATGGGTGATATCAACGCTCAGGCTCCTGTAGGAACGACTTTGGCGCTTATGGAGCGTTCTATGCAGGTAATGTCGGGTATTCAGGCTCGCTTGCACGCAGCGATGAAACAAGAGCTTCGTATCTTAGCTAGGATCGTACATGATTACATGCCTTCTGAGTACGCGTATGAGATGGACGAACCCGCAGATCGTATAGCAGACTTTGATGGCCGGGTAGATGTCATCCCAGTGTCTGATCCTAACGCGGCTACAATGGCGCAACGCATAATGCAGTATCAAGCTGCACTTCAACTGGCCCAGCAAGCACCACAAATGTACAATATGGGCAAGCTGCACCGTCAGATGCTCGAAGTTCTGGGTATTAAAGACGCTGACGATATCATTACGTTAGCCGAAGATATTAAACCCGCTGACCCAGTAACTGAGAATATGGCTATCTTAAAACAAGAGCCGGTCAAAGCCTTTGCTTATCAAGACCATGAGGCGCATATCCAGACTCATATGATGGCGATGCAAGACCCTAAGATCATGCAGATTGTGGGGCAATCACCGTTCGCGAGCGCAATTCAGTCCGCTATGATGTCTCACATTACGGAGCACGTAGCGCTACAATATCGTGTAGAGATACAGAAACAGCTAGGCGTAGAACTTCCAGACCCAGAGGCACCGTTACCAGAAGATATAGAGCTTCAGGTCTCACGACTGTCCGCGAAAGCTGCAGAGAAGCTGTTCCAAAAAGGCCAAGCCGAAGCAGCTGCAGAACAAGCCGCTGCACAGCAGGCTGATCCACTTACTCAGATTCAGCAACGCGAGTTGATGATTAAAGAGACTGAGTTGAAGCACAAGATCGAGATGGATAAGCTGAAGATTAATATCGACGCTATGTCCAAGCAAGAGAACGCCCGACTACAACAGGCACGTATCGACTCCGAAGAGGAGAAAGAAGCGGCACGTATTGGCGTTAAGGTTGCAGAGCTTGAAACAGATCAGAAGGAGTCCGCGGCGCGTCTAGCTATGGACATTGCAGAGAAAGTGAACCTCGATGGCTGATAGTATATTTCATACCATGCTTACACGGCTCGAAGAAAGCCGCACCTCTATCGCCGAACACCTAGCGGAAGGCGGCGCACAAAATCAAGAGACTTACTGGAGGCTAGTAGGTAAATACGAAGCCTTAACTACTATACGTAACGATGTTAAAGATATTGAGAAGAAGTATATTGAAGATTAGGCATCATACGTGTAGTTATACGACATAACGTGGAATAATCCATGCAAAAGGCGCTGTGAGCCTTTAATCACTGCAGGAGACTAAGATGTACGCTACCGACAAAATAGATGACGAGCAGCTACTGGCAAAATTACCCGAACCGAAAGGTTATAAGCTGCTTATCGCAATCCCAGAACTTGAGGGTAAAACAGATGGGGGCGTTTATATGCCCGATGCTTTAACCAAGATGGAAGAAACTGCTACCATTATTGGGTATGTTATAAGTATAGGTACTGGAGCCTATACAGACAAAAAACGTTTCCCTGACGGTCCATGGTGCGAAAAAGGTGATTTTATTATCTTCCGTTCGTATTCAGGTACACGTTTTAAATTACACAACAGAGAGTTCCGCATTATCAACGATGATACTGTTGAAGCGGTGGTTGAAGACCCACGGGGGTATAGCAGAGCATGATTGACAAGAATACAATAGTCGAGAACGAAGAACTCGAAACAGACACCGTTGAAGTAGATATGTCCGACGACGGTGACTTTGAAGTGGAGATCGAAGATGATACTCCAGACGCAGATAAAGGCCGTCCACGCCGGGCAGCTGACGCAGAGGCGGATATTCCAGAAGACGAAGAACTTGAAAAGCACAGTGAATCGGTACAGAAGCGTATCAAGAAGCTAAAATTCGAGTTCCATGAAGAACGTCGCCGTAAAGAAGAAGCTGAACGAGAACGTGAAGTCGCAGTTCATTACGCTGAATCGCAGAAGAACGAAGCTACGCGTCTCCGCAAAAACCTTTCTGAAGGTGAAGGCGTGCTGGTTAACGAAGCCAAGGCACGTGTAGCATCGGAACTTAACAGCGCGAAACGAGCTTACAAAGAGGCGTATGAGGCTGGAGATACAGATGCCGTGCTCGAAGCACAGATGTCGCTATCTAAGCTACAGATGGAAGCTGATCGTGTAGAGAACTGGAAACCGGCGCAACGGGCTGTGCAAGACCAGTCTGAAGCTCCAAAAGCAGCACCTCGGGTTCCTAAACCAGACCGCAAAGCGCAGGATTGGGTAGCCGAGAACGACTGGTTCCAGAAAGATACAAGCATGACACGATACGCTATGCTCGTACATGAAGAACTATTAGAGACAGGCGTTGATTCTACAACGGATGTGTACTATAGTAAGATAAACGAGGCCATGCGGTCTCGATACCCAGATCGCTTTGCGGACGTGGAACCCGAGGTTCGACAACCACAACGTAAGGCTGGCTCCGTGGTGGCCCCGGGTGGTAG
>Ga0208814_1000702_pt1 | contig 18387 bp, 10 predicted proteins | sample MalvirAntarct_55_FD_184253 | JGI IMG/M metagenome (GOLD analysis project Ga0208814, IMG submission 184253) | Marine viral communities from the Global Malaspina Expedition - Malaspina viral metaG Antarct_55 (SPAdes) (version 2) | ecosystem: Environmental > Aquatic > Marine > Oceanic | place...
CGGGTATGCCGATTGCTGCTACAGGTACAACTACGAGTCAAGGTACGTCTACAACTCCACAGCAGCAGCCGGGAGCGTTCCAACAGTTAGCGGGTGCAGGTCTTACGGGACTATCGCTCTATAAAGCCTATGGGAATTAATCATGCAAAACCTGTTAGACATTCAAAATGCACTGCGTAGCGCACCTGACCAGCAACTTATGGGGCTTATGCAAGGGTCTAACCCTATGGTTCCTCAATGGGCTGTTGCCTCAGAGTTAAACAACCGCAAAGAAATGCGAAGTGAGCAGACACGGCAAGAAGGGCTAGGCCAGCCTACTGTTCTTGAAGGACTAATGGGTGCAGCCCCAGCCCCTACACCACAGACTAACGTAGCAGGTATGCCTCAAGGTGCTGCTAGTGGCATGGCTCAGTCTATAGCTCCTAAAACTAATGTAGCTCAAAACACAGGCATAGCCTCTGTTGCTCCTAATGCTAACGCCGCCGCCCCTGCACCTGTAGCTAAAGCTGCTAGTGGTGGTATTTTGAAGATGGGTCTTGGTGGAGACTTAGACGCACAGTTTATCCTTACTGATATACCCGAGCTAGGTATACGTGCAGGCCAATTTGTAAAAGTTTCAGCCGAAACGCTAGAAGGACTAAACAATACTTTACCCGAAGTAATGGCTAAATATGGAGATAAAGTTGCATCAGTACAGTCTTATATAGACGATGGATATAGAGGACTTGCTAGTGCTGCTCGTGAAGGCGATGCGTTAATTCCTACTAGAGTTAAAAGATATATTGAAAGCCCTAGCTATTTACCATCCCCTGAAACTATGACTGCAGCGCCTACAAGTCCTCAAGGGGTAGAAGTATTAGACATAGCTAAAAATGCTCCTCCTGCTACTAATACACCAAAAGGAGTGGTTACGCCCGGAGGTTTACCTACACTTGGCGCTGCTGGCGATGCTGATATGCGTGGTGAAGCTTCTGTTGTTGACACAACTTCTTTAACTGAAACTCAACGGCGTATTAAAGAATCTGATGCAGAAAGAGCAAGGGCCGCGTTTCTTAAAAGCCTAGCGCCCAACAATGCACAGGGGCAACCCGGAGGTATTCTTGGTGCAAAGTACCCAGAAGGCAAGGGGTCTTATTCTACGAGTATAGTTGAAGCACTAACTAACAATGATCCGTATAGCGGTGAGTTGTCTCCGTCACAGACAGTTAGTAATCAAATAACTCTTAGCAACACATTAAAACGAGAAGAAATGCAGCAACGGCAAGATGCTATTAAGCGTCAGGATATGGAAGACCAAGAAGAATTTGCAAGAGAAAGTGCAAGGGGTGATGCTTTAGCTGCTTTGGGCGAGATTGATAGAAGTAGTGAACCTGCGTTGTTTAGACAGATAGCTAGTATTGCAGGAGAACGGCAAGCTAACGCTCTTCGTGCAGACCCTGCTATGTTTGGCGATATGCCCTTTAACGCAACTTCTGATGAAGCGGCTAAGAAAAGTGTAAGCACTGCTGGTGAACCCGGAACAGAGCTTGCGGTAGCTGCTAAAACCGATCCTATGCAGATGACTGATACTGAGATTAGAAATGCGTCTCAGGGGTTAATACCTTACGATATGTCAATGGCAGCAGATGGCGCGCAAGACCCTAAACCTATTGCAGAACCTAATATTGAAACTACAACACAAGATACAAAACTAAGTCCTGCAGCCCTTGAGGAATATATTAGTCGCGTCAATAGTAAGGGACAGCCGGGAGGCACAGTTTTAACACTAGAACAGCAGATGGAAAATGCAAAAGCAGCTATTGCTACAGAAGCTGAAAATGATCCGTCTATTTTAGATAAAGGACTTGCAGCCGTTTCTGACCTTAAAGATAGCGTTGTTAGCAATGCTACTGGTGAAGGCGGAATAGTAGACGCATCAACTGAGTTCTACAATCAGTTCATAAAAGGTAAAGGCCCAAAACAAGTTGTTGCAGATAGAAACTATGCTTATATGGATGCTGCAAGAAACAACCCTGATACCTTTGTTCCAGAAATAGTTGAAGACAAACCTTTAACCCTTGGAGACATTCTTATTGCTGCTTCTGGAGATAAGAGTGAAGGCGTGTTAACATCTGCTGCAAAGAAAGTAGATGACCTAGCAGAAACATTAGAGACAGACGGTGTTCAAAGTCTGCCTATTGTTAAAAATGCAACAGCGGCTGGTTCAGAGTTAGTAGACTCTATTATAAGTGGAGCAGGCACTGCTAGTGATTTTGTAACTAACAATGCTGGTCCTGTTACAGGGCTTATATTTGATACTGTAAATCCGGGTACATCTATACCTCCATCTGTACTAAAAACTATAGAAAGTGGATATGATGCAGTTACAGGATTGTTTACTAGCGACGCTCAAGAAACTGCAGTCGCTGCAGGCGTAGTTTTACCTACACCTGCAAAAATTGGTGATGCCTACAAAGAATATGGCACTACGCGAACAGCTAGTAACTTAGCCGAAGCAGAAAGAAAACAAGCTACAAAAAACAAGCAAGATGCAGGTGGAGGCATAGCTACCGTCAATCCTATGGCTAACCGTGCTAGTGACTCTCCATCGTCCTACGAGCAGAAGCTGTTGGATATCTTAGACAAGCGTGAGAAGTCGGCAGACCAAGACAAGTGGTTAGGTCTAGCTGAGATGGGTATGCGACTTATGGCTAGCAGTAATCCTAACATGCTTAGTGCTATAGGTGAGGCAGGACTTGGTGCTAGCCAGACATTCCTAGGTAACAAGCGGAAAAATGAAGCGCAGGAGATGGACGTACTTTCTAAGCTGTCTGCACTAGAGGCACGTAAGCAAATAGCTGATGACGCTAACCGCACAAGACTAACGGCTGCGGGTATAGCTGCGGGAGCAAGAAGTGGAAAACCTGCAGCAGGAAGTTATGCAAGTGTTAACTCTGCAATAACAGGTATAAGAGCACAAATATCTGCCATAGAGGGAAGTATGCCTGCCACTCCACCAACAGACTCCCGAGCGTTAGAGGCGTACAATAAACAAATAACAACTTTAAGTTCGTTACGCGAACAGGAAAAACAATTAATGTCTACAAATCCTGTTGTCGCTAGTATTTTTGCTAATGTAGATGGGTCAAATACACCTGCTGCTGTAAATTTAAGTAAGTAAGGATACAATAAATGGGTCAAATATCTGTTTCGGGTCCGTATAGTGGCAAAAGCTACCCTATAATTATTGCAGGTGACGTACCTACTGATGAAGAATACGGGCGCATATCTGAATATATTCGCACTCAAGAAGCTGCTGTTAAAGCTAATCTTGAAAGCAAGTACGGTGATGTAGAAGGGCCAGATGACGGCACTGCTATTGGTCGTGCTTACCGTAGAGCCAGTGGTAGTGGTTCTCAAGCTATTGGCGACTTGATAGAAACTATCGGTCAAAAAACTGGAATTGCTGCACTAGCCGATTACGGTACAGACTACGCAGAAGAAGCTCGGCAAGAGCTTGGTCAAGAAAACATTCTACAATCTATAGCACAACGTCCTGTGGGTCGTTATCAAGACGTAAATGACTTTAGTACCGGACTTGAGTACCTAGGAGGATTAGTAGGCGGTACAGGCTCGTCCCTTGAGAGTGGTTTAAAAGGCGGTATAGCTGGCGGTATTGCAGGATCGGTAATTCCCGGTGCAGGTACATTGTCAGGGTTTGGTGCAGGCTTTACCGCAGGATTAGTTCCTGAGTTTGCAGGTAAGAATATACAGGCGCAAGAAGCTGTTAAAGGTGAAGATAACGTAAGTCTTACTACGGCAGTTGGCACCGCTGTTGCTCAAGCCTTAGCTGAACGTCTGGGCCTTAAAGCTATGGCAGCTATAGGCATTAGTCCTACCGCTGTTGGCAAGAAGGTTACACAACGTATCCTTAGTGGAGCGTTTAAAGGTGGTGGGACCGAAGCCCTTACCGAAACATTTCAAACCGCTGCTGAACGGCTACAGTCCGGTGCGTCTATGGATCAGGTGTTTGATGAAGAGGGCATAGATCAGCTAAAGAACGCCTTTGTTGGCGGCGCATTGCTTGGTACTGGAATAGGTGGCGCTGCTGGTGGTATTCGCGGTCCAAGACCCGAACCTATAGTAAATGTAGACCCTGATGCCGTACCCCCTGCGGCAGACCCACAACTTGATTTAGGTGATCCTGTTCAAGCTAAACCTACAAGTAATGTAGATGATTTAGCTTTTGGGCCAGTAGTATCGGACGCTGAAAAGCTGGCCGAATACGAAGCACTTATGGCTGGGTTACGGGAAGGTACATTTACGCCTTCTGCTGCTACGTCTATTACACCTGAAGACCGTGTTGCAAAAGATGCCACTGCTGCTACTACTGCCACTGCTGCTACTGCTGCTGCAGAAAACAAAGCTGCTATAGATGCCGCAGAAACTCCGTTACAAAAACAAAAACGTGAGTACGAAGAAGCTAACAATATAAAACCTACATCAACGGTAAAAGCGGCTGAAGGTGAAACTCAACCTAACTTGTTTGCTGACCCTGTAAGAGATAAAAAAGCCTTAGCTAAAGCTAAAAAAGTATTAACTGACGATAAAGTAGCCGCAGCAGTAGCGGCTAAAGTAAGTGAAGCCCGAGGTACTGAAGTAACAATAGAAGATGTGCGAAGAGATGCTCAACGCACTATAAAAGACATTGAGGCTTTGGGTAATACAAAACTGTCTCCTGCTCAAAATGCAGATACAACACAAAAAGCTACATGGCAAAAAAGTGCAAAAGTTAGCACTGATGAATATGGCAATAATGTAGACACATTTGATAGTAAAAATGAAGCAGAACGCGCTGATTCTACTGTAGACCCTAAAGAAGAAGCAGAAGCAAAAGCTGTTTTAGATAAAATTAAAGAACAACGCCTAGCTGCTAACCTTGCTGCTAGTAAGGCTCAAACAGAAACAGATCAAGGCCGTGATGTTGAAGACGTTGAGACAAGCACAGGCACTGTCGGAGTAGAAGAAACTAACCCCGTTGATCCTGTTCCTGTAGATTCTACAAAACTACGTACTTTTAAAGAATACTTAGTTGATAAAATAGATGCTAATGATGTTAAAGCTGCGGAGTTTATACAATCTGTGTCTAGCTCTGAAGATTTAGCTACTGCTAGGTCATTAGGTTTTGATATACCTAATGTTAATGCTACATACGCTGACATTGTTAGAGCTATTACACCCAGCCTTAAACCTGTTGAGCCGCGCACCGCTGGAGATAAGGTCAAGGCTACACCTATTGTAGAACCTATTGTTGAACCTGTTATAAAACCTGTTGTTGAGTCGCGCACCGCTGGAGATAAGGTCGAGGCCGCGCCTGTCGTAGAGCCTGTCGTAGAGCCTGTCGTAGAGCCTGTCGTAGAGCCTGATACTGCGGTTGAACGAATTTACAAACCTAATGCAGAACAGCAATACATGGACAGTATTGTAAAGCCCGAAGATTATACTGGTCAGCGCGACCCAAATAAAAAATATTATCATGCTACCACTAAAGAGTTTGATACGCTTGACCCCAGTATGGGGTTGGCAACAGGGGATTACGGCCCTGCCGCATACTTCAGCGGTGACATGCGCTACCCGTTAGCCCTAGTAGGTAAAGACGCTCGCATTATTGAGACTAGGCTGAATACAGATAACTTTCTGGACTTAAACGATCCGCGCCCTGTACCTGCGGAGAAGCGTACTGCCTTAATGGAAACCTTAACGGCATTAAACGTAACAAGTGCTTTAACTAACTTTAAGCAAGTACCGCTAATGGTAGACGTAGACTACACTGCGGCTAGACCTAATACTATCGAAACCGCCGAAGAAAAAACTACATCTTTAGATTTCTCTACACCATACAACCTGCTAGAAACTCTTGGTACTGTTCTATGGGACTTGCGTTCCAGCGGAGCAAAAACCGACAGACAGAATTTAAGAGACACTTTAGTAGGTGCAGGGTTTACAGGTATTATAACAGACATTGGCAGTGTTGGTCAGGGCGGTAACGTGGCCGTTTATGATGCAGGTGTGATGACCGATCTTAATACTGAGGCTGAGACTGATTTCGATACCGAAGCCGAAGCCGCAGCTCAGACTGAAGCGCAAGAAAATGCTGCTCTTGGTCAACGCATCATGGACGTTATCGGAGAGAAATACCTAGGCATAGACATAGGCCGTATAGATAGCAAAAAATATTTAGCTATACTTGTAGATGCTGCATATACCATAAACCCTGCTACGGGGAGTGGTAATTTAAAGCGTATGGACCCTACGAATGTTGCGGATAAACGCGAGATAATAAACCTATTAGAGATTAGCCCTGACAAACTTAAAAAAGTGTTTTCAAATAGGGCTAAAGATAAAGAAAACTTTAAGGTTCTTGAGCCAGAATTATTAGCAGGGGCTAAGGCTGCTAAACTTTATTTTAAAACGGCCCTTAATGCTGGCTTGGCTATAGATACGATTGCACACGATAATAGTGCGTATGGGACTGTCAGGGTGCAAACCCAAGAAGGTATGTCACCAGAGCAAAAGTATTTTTATGAAGGTAAGAACAAAGGTGCTGCGAAGGAGGCCGAGGTATGGCTAGAAGAATTTTTAGACCCCTACACCTACGCGTACTATTCTGCGGCAAAAGAAAAATATGGGACTTTAAAAACTCGTGAGGGTAGCGAAGCGCGGCGTAGGACTACTACATCACAAAAAACTACTGAAGATAAGCAAGCAAGCACTTTTGCACCTACAAGTGAAAAAGAAAAAGCAGAAATGGACGCTATAAATAAAGTGTTTGGTGCAATAGAAGCAAAACAAGAGATTGATAAACGAGAAGACATACAAGCAGAGTTAGAAGCAGGGTTGTACGGTTCTTCTGGTGTTAGTTTAGGGCAACCAAAAAATAGTTTTGCCTCTCGTCAAGGTCCATCTAAAGCAGGGTTTATATCTAATAAAAAAGCTAAAGCGGAAGCTGACTTCTTTAACAAGTACACGTTTACCAAGCCGCTACCCGCCGATAGTGTAGTATACCTAGATGATCCTATGTCACCTAGCGCGATGGGCTTCCTTAGTGCAGGTAAGTTAAAAGAAACGCTACATGCTATTGCGGCGGGTTCGCTGTATCCTAAGTTGGCTAAGATCGCTAACAAGCTGGCGGACATGGCGGGTACTACCAAGATAGTGTTCGTGCCAGACCTTGTGGATATGGACGGTGCGCCATCAGCAGGGCAGTTTGATCCTAGAACAAACACTATTTCTATAAACCCTAAATCAGGTATGAACACGCACACCGTTTTGCATGAAATGGTACATGCCGCTGTTTCTGCATCCTTGGCTAAGAACTCTGCTAGCACATTGGCGCTGCGTAATGTGTTCAACGATGTGAAAGACGTACTAGATACTGAGTATGGGGCTACAAACCTAGACGAATTTATTTCTGAAGCGTTAACCAATCCAGCGTTTCAAGAGAAGCTAGGACAGCTAGTGTATAAGGGCGACTTGTATAAAGGTAAGACCGCCCTGCAACGTCTATATAATGCTATCACTAACTTTGTGCGGCGTGTAATCGGCTTGCAGCCCAAGCCTTTGGCCTCGGCCTTATCAGAAGTAGACTACCTGATCGAAGGCATGTTGGCCCCTGCCCCGCAGTTCCGTGACGCGGATTCTCTTGCGTTGATGACACCCGCTGCGGCTAACGGCTTCCTAAACAGTGCCATTACAAACGGGCCTATCTTCAACAACGCAGGTAAGACAAAATATATCGCACATATTGAGGACGCTACAAAGAACGTGAGCCTTGGGCTGTTCGGCGGGGCGAACAAATTCTTAATGCAAGCTACGCCTTTACACTACCTAGCTGATATATCTGAGAAAGACTTCGGTGATTTAGGTGCTAAATTAAACACTACCGTTAATGAAGCTAATGGAGCCTATGGTAAGCAGATTGACGAGTTGAAGAACACCCTGCTACCTATAGTACAATGGGGCAAAGCTAACAAAGGACTGCAGGATCAGTTCAACAGAATGGTGAACGAAGCTACACGCCGTGAAGTTGACCCTGTGCTTGACCGTCCCGCCGCAGTCAAAAAGTACGGCAAAGACCCTGAGAAAATGGCTAATTGGGAGCAGGTTAGAAGCGACTACGAAGCCTTAGTGAACGCTAGTCCCGCAGTCGTGCGTATCTATGCCACCATGCGTAACCTATTTCGTGGCCTACGCAACGACATTAGAAACGCCGTAGACGAGCGACTTACCATAGCTATACCTGATGGTGCTGTACGCGCTAGGGTTATGAAGAGTTTTTATGACAAGCTGACTTCCAAAGGCACTATAGAACCCTACACACCCTTGGAGCGTGAAGGAGACTTGTGGATATACTACAATGGGATTGATCCAGTTACGGGCAATCTTGAGCGATACGCAGAATCTTTCACCACACCTGCTGAAAGAGCGAGAGCGTGGGCCGAAACTCAAGAGGCTGTACGTAGTGGTATACGTAGCAATCAGAAACTCATGGCTAGTATGGCTGAGTTGGTTCGGCAGAAAAAACACGCCAATATAGAAGAGGCTATAGACGCACAGATAGGCGTCACTGAGGCAGCATCTATATCTGAAATAAACTTTAACAATGCGCCCCCTGCATCCTTTATCGCGCAGCTTACAAAACAGATACGTGAAAATAGTCCTAGTGACACCAAAGAACAGCGAGAAACTACCAACAAAATAATAAACGAAATTGGTGAGTTAGTTCTTAACACTATCCCAGAGACCTCTTACATGCAGTCGTTTCGTACTCGTAAGGGCACATTAGGTAACATAGAGGACGCTATACGTGCCACCACAAAACGTGCGACCTTGCTGGGTAGGCAAGCCGTACAGTTAAAGTACGGCAATAAGTTTGACGCTATAAAAGTGGAGTTAAACGAAGCCTACAAAAAAGCGGGTGGAGAGGGTAATACAACCCCCGCCATGAGAGATATGTATGACACTCTGGTATCTTTTGCTGATAGCGGAACTGGCGTCAACAGAAGTAACCTTTCTAAGTTTTTGACCAATATTGGCTTTAACATGACGCTAGGGTTTAACGTGTCTGGTGCTTTGGTTAACCTTTCGCAGATACCCCTTACAGTATTCCCTGTATACGGTGCTAAGTACGGGTACGATAAAACGTCCTCTGCTATAGGTGAGGCCATGCGCCTTATTCATAACAGTGGTCGTAAGCGTATGGTTGAAGTATACGGCGATAAGGTTGACGCAGAGGGCAACCCTATCAAGGAAATGCAAGAAGTAACTGGAACTCCCGCAGACAGGTCTGTAAGCAACTACGACTATGCAAACGAGACCGACCCCCGAAAGAAGCGTATGCAGTTTGCGGTGGGTGTAGGTGAACGACTAGGTTTATTCAAACGTACACTAGCTTACGACATGCTAGACATAGACGGTACTAACGGCGGTATGGAAAAGTTTAACGCCGCATCGGGCTTTATGCTGCACCACGGAGAGCGGATTAACCGTGAGGTAGCCTTTACCGCTGCGTATAACCTTGAGGCAGATATACTAGATGCTCAAGCTGCCAAGGATAACCGTACTGTAAGTGATGCTGAGTATGAGCAAGCGGCTGAAAAAGCGTTCTACATGGTCGAAATGACCAACGGGGGTAGCGCATCGGCGGCTTCACCCCAGATAATGCAGGGGTCTATCGGATCGGTAGTCTTTATGTATAAGCGTTACGGTGTGTCCATGCTGTCCCTGCTACATAAACTGGCAAAAGAGGGGATGGTCGGGCAGTCTGCTGAAGCTAAGAAACTAGCCGCTTATCAACTCGCGGGTATATACGGATCGGCTGCGCTTATGTCAGGTGTACGCGGTGTGCCTTTCTTTGGCGCGGCGGCTATGGTTTACAACCTACTCAAAGACGATGATGAAGAATCCATGCAATCCATAGTGCGTAGAGTTACGGGCGAAGGATACTACTCGGGTGCTGTGAACTACGTAACAGGTACTAACGTGGCTACACGTATTCAGTTATCCGATTTGTTGTTTAGAGACACATTGATAGATCGTGACCAACCCGCTATATGGACTGCCGTAGAGATGTTGGGTGGACCCGCTATAGGTATTACGTTGCAGATGGATCGGGCGGCTAATTTATTTGCAGCGGGTGAGTTTGCTAGAGGGGCAGAAGCCTTTGCGCCATCTGCAATGCGTAACGTGATGAAGAGTGTGCGGTTCTACAAAGACGGTGGGGCCGAAACCTTGGCAGGTGATATCATTGCCCCTGTGCATCCTCTACACGCAGTAACACAAGCCCTAGGGTTTATCCCCGCAGAGTTGGCTCGGGCCTATGAATTAAATGCTGAAATAAAAAGCATGGAAAAAGGCACTAAGGCCAGACGCAAACGCATCTTAGATAATATCGCTAGGGCCAGAGCAGATGGTGACAGTGCAGCCGAACAAGCGGCCTATGACAAAATACCTGCGTACAATGCGGAACACCCTGATTGGCCCATCAACGGTAAGTCTATAGAGAAATCTATGAACAGCCGTGCCGAAAATACGTCTAAAAAGTTCCAAGGTATATCCATACACCCTAAACTACGGGGTACTTTCATGGACTTTGCGGATCAGTTTAGTGGTAAAGCTACTATGTTTTAGTAAAAAAGCCCCCGCCGTTGCAGTGCGAAACCTAGCCGAGCGGGGGCAGTAGAGAGGAGAACAACTAGTGAGTTGTCGAGCAGGACATATCACGTTGTTCTCCAGAGGCGTACTCCTAATTTAGCATCTTCGACACGAACTTGCATCTTAACCGTCCATTTTTTCTGCTTTTCTACATTTTTTATTTGCTGATGTGCTTTTTCAGTGTTTATGCAGGGTATAAAAGCAGAGCTTCCAACGACCATATCTTCCCAGTTAACAGTAATTTTTATACTGTCAGGAGACAGGTCATCAATCTTCAGGACTTTGCGGTTCATCTGGTATTCCTTCTGAGTAATCTACTACTATACAACGGGATGGCGGTAGGTTGAGATGTGTACCTTTACCCAACCGCATCTGTATTTTCCGAGCGCCCATACCAGCAACCATATCTTGCACAAGATTATCGTAACTAATCTGATGGTCTGTGCAGTATTTCTTTAGTGGCTTGGGTAGTAGATACAGTTTCTGTGTGTCTATCTCATACCTAGCTATAAAGTGGTTTCTAGGCGTAGCTTCTGGAACCGTACTAGCGTAATCTAGTCCGTTACCGTTAATACCCTGCCGCAGGTCAGACGTACTTCTTATCTGCAAAATATTGCTGTTGTTAGCAAACACGTAGTCGTTGAGTGTTTCGGTCACAGAAGAACCTACATCGTCTACTATGTTCTTACGAACAGTTACCTGCTGTACAACCCACTTAAAGAGCTTTGCTGTGTCCCAGTTAAGTATGCCTATCTTGTTAGCAATAATTATCCCTGTGAGCGTAGCCGCGCACCCCGCAGACCAAAACCTATGCTCTGCTTCTAACACTGCGGCCTTGTCTATTCTGTCCCGCACCTGAGTAACTAGGTTAGCCACTTCATCGCGGTTGTTTATCACATACTGAATAAACTTGGGGCCAAACCAACCGTAGTTAGATTTAATATCCGCGAATATCTTATCTGTTATAGGCTTGATGCTGGGGTCTTTAAGAGACTTGTCTACCTTTATCTCTAGCATCCTTAGCATTTCTGCTTTCGGCGTAGCTTTGTCACGGTTTAGCAGTTCCCACAGACTTACATTTGCAGAGGTAACGCCTATCAACTCCCAAGGATCGCCCCTGTGCCTTTCTGTATTACCGTCACTAGACATACGGTTTTTCTGCATACCCCCCGCTAATTCGTACACATACTTGGATGCCCACTCAGGGGTTATGTTCGTCATTTCATCAGAACTCAGGGGTAGGTTACGCATAAGTTCGCACCTGTTCATTCTGGCGTTATGTGTATCCGCGTGGTGGTTCATAAGAACCTCGGGGCCACCGAAAATACCAAGCGCAGCCCTCATAGCTGTTGTCTTACCAACACCAGACCCACCAAATAGATGCAGCCCCATAGTATTCTGACCTGTAAACGGCATGAGTATAGAGCCAAACCCTGTACCAATTACAAACTGATGTAGCTGAAAGTTCTCACGGTTATAGAACTCAAACATTTCTGACTGTCGCTCCTCCGAACCCTTTGGCTCAAACGCTGAGAACAGCCCCGCAGTTTTCTTGGACGGGGGATTATACTCAATACTACTACCCAAGATAAGCCTATCACCCAAAACAAATGCTTCTGCGTCTGAGCTAGTCCACCCGAACTGTAGGTGCGCTTCATCAGACATTGCAGCGGACTGCAATTCGTCTATCCACTTAGTTGTGTAAGCCATTAACAAATCCAATTTATTGCCCCATGCAGTGATACCGTTCATAGATATACTTTTGCGGAACTCTTCTTTCGACGTTATAGAAGACATAGGGGCAGTAAATTCCCGTACCCCGTCCTGTGGTAGGTGCAGTCTAAACACCACGACATAACCGCCTAGGGATGCGTCGTGTAGTAGTCTAGTTACATAGAAGTCGTTGTGGTAAATACATTCTTCTTCTACGTCCCCGTCAGCGTTCTTTTTACGTAGATAGATGCCACCATGTGCGCCTCGCACGTATGGTTTGGGGTAAGGCGGTATTATGTGTTTAGACCTACCCGCTACAAACGGGTCATCCTCATCCACTTCGTCCATAGCTTCTTTTAACCTTTCACCCAGAAATTTCGGACCTTGTATCTTACCCCAATTAGGGCAATCCATGCAGATATCAGGGTTGTTATCATCAAAGGTAACGCACTTATACGCTATGTCCCGAACATCTAGCTCGACTACCTTACCCTCTATGTAATCCCACTTCTTATCTGTCTCTTGCTCCGAATAGCCTTCATACCCCCTAGATATTTTGTGAGCTTTTTCTCTGCTACCATCCTTACATGCTTGCAATACACTTAGTACGCCACGCCATGTAGGTTCAGATACAGTGTCTTTAGAAGTCATAGCTGCTGCTAACTGCGCGCAGCCGCGCCCTGCCCGTGTCTTTTCAATTATATCTTTAAAGACAAATTCTCGGTTGCTGTTCTTGGTGTCACGTACAGCGTCAGTGTCTCTACTAGCGTGGGGGGATAGAACTGGTGTCGTATCTTCACCAAACAAAGACATAAACTCGTCTAGCTTAACGGGGTCAGGTATATCCACGCCGTAGAAATCCACAGGCGCGGGAGGGGTGTCTTTATAGTTATGCGTATTAGGTACACGTAATACTCTAGCCGCATCTGCGGTTACTACAGCATCAGATTTAAGACCACTACTAGCGCATATACTCTTGATACGCTCTGCAACAGGTAGCCACTCCTCTACGGATATGGCTTCTTCCAAAAACCAATAAACGTGTACGCCACGCCCTGAGTTAACCATCATAGGTTTAGGTAACTTATACCTTTTACAGAACTTACGTAAGTCAGCTATCGCTTCAACTTGCGATGGATATTCTTTGCTAGGTCCACAGTCTAAGTCCAGAAATATAGACCTCAACTGGTGAGCGTTGTCTACTTTTCTATTATCGGTTGTCTTAAAGGTAGCTAGTGCAAAATACACATCGTACCCATCAGCATCTAGGTATTGGGCGGCGGTTTCTACTTCGTCTATTGTGTCATAGAATTTCTGTACTCTGCGGTTATCTCTGCTCCGAGCCGCAAACACACAATAGTTACCGTTATCCCCTAGAACCCTGCTTAGAAACGTTTTTGTTATCATAGCCTCTTTCCTCACGGGTTGCCGCGAGGCACAACTAGGACGCATCCTAGTACGTACCCCGCAGCGGGTTGTCTACTTATATTACTCCCAATCAGATAGAATCTCGCCTAAACCATCATCTGTTTCTTTGGGTGGCGGGGCAGTCTTCTTAGTGACTTTTTTCACAGGTTCTGGGGCTTCTTCAGAACGTGTATCAGGTGCTACCGCAACGTCAGCGGGGGTATCGTCAATCTCAAACCCGAACACGCTTTCTGGGGCTTCATCAATAGAGAACCCATCCTCTGCGCCAAAGGGAGAATAATCTTCCATAGGCTTGAGGTCGATAACCTGTATGGCACGTAAGCGCAGGGAAACACCGTGGTCGCGCATACTATAAGGAACAAACGTAACCTGTAGATGTATCTTGCTGCCCGTAGTAAGCATAAAATCGTCATCTAGCTTTTTGTTCTTAGCATCATACTGAGAGGGCTTTGTAGTAAGCTGCTCTCCATAAGCGCCCTTTAACACAGCTTTACCAGTATACGTACCGTCTTCTTGCTCACTAAAGACTTCCGCAGGTGTAGGTAACTTTACAGGCCACTTAGCTTGCTTTTTCTCTGCGTAAGCCGCAGTCATGGCTTTGTACAATTCCTTGGCTTGTTCCTTGGTCATACGAAAACCTGTTTCGTATTTTGCGCCATCATCAGATGGATCACACGGCACAGATTTACCCCGCTCACCTGCGGTCTGGTCAAACCGATAAGGGCGGTTAACTCGGGGGTATTGTGCGATAACACCACGTACAATGTGGCTCATAGAGTTGGCTTCAGCCATAGTTATTCTCCTAAAGTTTCTGTTTTTGGGTTAGTTAAAGACCGCTCTCGTCAGAAAACGGTGATCTAGGCGCGGCGTGGACCGATAGTATGGCCGTATTTATCGCGCCTAAAGTTTCTGGGTGGTTAGTCATACCATCCACACCCTGCATTTCGGCTACGTTTAAAGACCTTTTGGGTCTAAAAAATAACTTGGGTACAGAGCTATCCACGTCAAAGTAGATATTAGTAACAACACTTGCGAAGGGTGTGTTGTGGTTGTTTAAATGTTTCGCGTACTGTTGCAAGGGCATACTGCCCCGCTGGGGCTTACCAAAAATAGATGTAGCAGATACTTGTAGCTGGTAGACTGTGCTAAGATCATCTTCCAGCAATACTGCTACACGTTGCAAGAACCTACAGGCTCTACCCGCACCAATGCCCGAACCACGTATATTCTGAGTGCAGTCCATACAGCGTTTAGATTGGACATTATCAGTAGGTACGGCATCGTCGGGCCTATCAGTATCAGCGGACCAACAAGTAGGTGCAACAGGATTAAGAATGTCGTACTCATCCTCATAGTACGCACGGGATATGTTTGCCGCGTTCACTATAACCGCGTCTAGGGACGCCATAGAAGCTCCGTCAGACAGGGTAAACACACTGCCCCCAGTGCTTATACGGCGCAAATTTCCTGTCACTATGTTTGGCCCTGTGGACCCATTTCCCTAGCACTAAACATTTCTAACTGCTCCCCGTCAGGATCGTATTTCTCGGCTAACAGCGCATCCTGCAACTTGGGTATGTTAAACCTGTAAGTATCATTTAGCTTAATGAACGTACTATCGGGGATACGCCCCTGTCTAAGCCATGCGCGTACTGTGGACACAGACACTTGAAAGTGCTTTGCCACATCTTCAATCTTACTCAAATCTTGGGTCATTTTTTCCTCACAGCTACAGTATATTCCGAATCCACGTTTAACCCTTTGGGTACGAGGTCGGGGTTTTCTTCCAAGAATTGTTTTACGTTAGTCTGGTTAAGCCGTTTCTCGTAGAAGTGCGGCACGTCATGCTCCATGATAAAAGCGTTCATGCTTTCCCAATCGCTAGTCCAATACCGCTGCTTAACAGACCTGTAAAATAATCCTTCAGAAGTTCTAACACTATCTACTGCGTGTTCCTTGCAGTGAGATAGCAACGCCTGTTTAATCTTGTCCAACTGGGCTGACAACGCAGCGTCCTGTTGCTTAAACTCTGACAATAACTCGGCCCGTTTTTCACGTATCTTAATGTACGTTTTTGTCAACTTATCAACTGTGACAACCATATCATCCTCCATTGTTTAGTGCCGATCTGTTGTATATACTAACAATAGATAGCTAGTCAAGTAAACCCTTATATAAATCAATAATTTTTGAATGTACGCTAATACGCTGATCTAACAGGCTATATATACGTTTCTCGGCACTAGAACCTGCTAACTGCACCACGGTACATTTGTGGTTTTGCCCCGCTCGGTGTACCCTTGCGTTAGCTTGAGCGTAAGTTTCAAGTGAGGGTGTCGGCCCCCACCACACGACTGTATTCGCTGCGGTCAGTGTCACTCCATGTGCAGCGGCGGCGGGTTGGATAACCAAAATCTTAGGGTCATCTTCTGTTTGGAACCTGCGAAAAATCTCAGTACGTTTATGTACTGGTACATCTCCACGTATCACCTCCGTAGGTATCTTGTCCGACCGTAGCTTTTCTGTAAGTAAATCTATGGTGTGCTTAAAAGGCACAAACACTAGGACTTTCTTACTGCTCTCAGCTATAACTTCTTTAAGGACGTTATACCTATTGGAGATATCAAACTCTACTGTTTGCTTATCGTCAGTATAAACAGCACCTCCTGATATCTGTAACAACTTGCTCATTTGCACCGCTGCGTTCACTGCGGATATTTCTTCACCCGCTGCTTTGGTGACCATTTTCTTGCGGAGTTCTTCATAGTAAAACTCTTGCTGCGTTGTTAGCTGAACCTTACGCTTAACGTAAACCATGTCAGGTAGGTCTAGGCACTCGTCTTTTGTAAAACGTATAGCGGGTTGTAGTGCATTAAACACTATGTCGGTTGCGTTCTCTCTAACCGCCCACTTCCACATAGTAGCTTTATACATAACCATGTCTCGGAACGCGCCAAAGAACCTAGGAACGCCTAACGGGTTGACCAACTTGGCTAGACCGAAAGCATCTGTTGGAGACTGTGCAGCAGGAGTACCCGTCATTAACCACAACCATGTATCAGTTTTCAGTAATCGGTTAAGGGCTTTCCAACGCTTAGTCTGTGGGTTTTTGTAATGCGTAGCTTCGTCCACGATAATAAGGTCAAAGCCACCAGAGGTTATAGCATCTTCTATAAGTTCTATACCCGCGTAATTTATTATAACAAACTCGGCATCGCTGCCTACAACTGCTTTTCGTTTAGCCTTAGAACCATACGCAACATCTACTTTGCGGTGCATGGCAAAACTAAACATATCGTTACGCCACGCGCTGTCCATAATAGATAGGGGGCATATAACCAGTACGCGTTTAACCTTACCTAAGTTCATAAGGTAATCAGCGGCCCATATAGCACTGGCTGTCTTGCCTGTACCCTGTTCGTTAAAACAGAACGCACGTTTATTTAACGTGAGAAATGCTGCTGTCTTTTTCTGATGGTCAAAGGGCGTGTACTGCCCTGTCCATTGGTAGCGTCTGTCTATCGGGGATGGTGCCATTATACCCACACTACGTAGTGTATGTACCTCGTCTATTCCCCAGTGAACTAATACTTCTCTACCCTTCAATTCTTTGCTTTTGGGTATGATAGAAGTGATCTGTTTTGGGTGGGCCAAGGGTATAACCAAAGCCTTATCCTGTAATATCTGCATGTCGTTCTCCTACTAGGACGCGTCCTAGGACTTAGACTTTTTAGGGCTGCTCATAGCTCCACCCGCTGCACGGTTTTTCTTGCGGCTCTGGACAGTTACCCCGTCACTATTTTTGCCACCCTTACTTAACGCTCTTTTGTGGGCGATATCCTTGCCCTCGCGCTTATCGGCTTTGCCGTTTTTGTTGGCGTCTTTACCTACCTTGTCCATCTTGCGCCGTGCGCGTTGACGCTCTGCACGTTCTGGGTTTTCGGCCCGAGCTTTTTGCTGCTGGTACTCTTTTTTATACGGGCGTGGTTTATTCACATATCCCATGTTAGTTCCTTCCGTTGTGTATGCACTCTAGTACCGCGCAGTGGTTTCTGCATAACCCGCTTGTCTTAGGGTTCCATACATCGTTGTCTGCCGCACTCTGCATATTACCATACTTACCAAGCCATTTCTCCCATAATGTTGAGCTAGAAGTTCTATGGTAGGTGTCTTTTACTATAGCTGTACACACAACAAATAGAAGTGCCGCCTTAACGGTCTGCACGTTAGGGAAGTGCGCGAATATAGTAAGCGCCATAAGTTCAAGCTGCCCCTTATCTGCGTACTTGGCAGACTTACCTGTTTTGTAATCCACAACCCAAGCCACATCATCGTCCAAGATAACCAAGTCCACAATACCACGAAACCAAACATCATCGTCAAAGAAACCGCATGGCTCTAGGTCTGCGGTCAGTCCTAACTTTTCCTCGCATAGCTTGCGCCCTTGCTTGGCGTTGAGATTGTCCATCGCACCCTGCGCGTAGGAATACTTCGCGGGTAAATCCTTACCGTCACGTACATGTTCTTCACAAGCCAAGTGAAAATCAGTGCCGT
>Ga0208814_1000703_pt1 | contig 18320 bp, 14 predicted proteins | sample MalvirAntarct_55_FD_184253 | JGI IMG/M metagenome (GOLD analysis project Ga0208814, IMG submission 184253) | Marine viral communities from the Global Malaspina Expedition - Malaspina viral metaG Antarct_55 (SPAdes) (version 2) | ecosystem: Environmental > Aquatic > Marine > Oceanic | place...
GGCTTTACATTATTAGGTTTTAGTCAAAATACATTAATACCTGACCCTAATTTTGAACAAGCCTTAATAGATTTAGGCTATGATAATGCTCCAATAAATGGTTCTGTACCAACAGCTAATATTAGTGAGGTAACGCTATTAGAGGTTTCTGATAAAAACATTTCATCTTTAGATGGAATCGAAGCTTTTACTGCCTTGAATTATTTAGTTTGTCCTGATAATCAATTAACAAGTTTAGATGTGACAAATAATGCTGCATTGATTCAGTTGTATTGTAGCGGTAATCAATTAATATTCTTAGATGTTAGCCAAAATACTACCTTGACTGATTTGGTTTGTAATACCAATCAGTTAACAAGTTTAAATATTAGCCAAAATACTGCCTTGACTGATTTGGCTTGTGTTGATAATCAATTAACTAGTTTAGATCTGAGTAATAATGCTGCCTTGACTTATTTGGAGTTTCAAACTAACCAATTAACAACTCTAGATGTTAGTCAAAATACTAACTTGACTTTTTTGAATTGTATTAATAATCAATTAACAAGTTTGGACGTGAGTAATAATACTGCCTTGACTGCTTTGGATTGCATTAATAATCAACTAATAAATTTAGATGTTAGAAATGGAAATAACACCAACTTTAATATATTTTATTCAACATTCAATTCTGACTTAATCTGCATCTTTGTAGATGATGCTGATTGGAGTGCCACAAATTGGACAAATATTGATCCTGCTTCTACATTTGTAAATGATGAGGCAGAATGTGATATATTAAGTTTAGGAGATAATTCGTTAGTATTAGATGTGAATATATATCCAAACCCAACAGCTAATTATCTATTTATAGAAGGAAATAAAAAACCAATATCTATTTCTATTTATAATCTTTTAGGTGCTGAGGTTATTGCTAAAAGCAATACTGATAAAATAGATGTAAGTGAATTATCAAATGGTGTTTATATCATTAGAATTTCAGATGGTGTGAGTCAAACCAATAGAAAGTTTATAAAGAATTAATCAAAATATATTTAAGATTACAAGCCACTCTATTAATTTAGGGTGGTTTTTTTATGCCTTACTTTAATTTACTACTTTAGCTTAATAACTAATAATCAACATAATGAAAGAAAAAATTAAAAGTATTATAATAAATATTTTAGTATGCTTATGCGTATTTGCTGCTATCTATTTTATTGTTCTGTCTTTAAACACATTCCTAAGATAATTCTATTAGCTGTCTACTTATGTCCATTTTAAAATAATTTTTAAATAAATCACTAATTTTGCTTTAAACTAAACAGAATGAAAAAACTTATCTATTTATTTTTAGGCTTATTAATCATTGCTTGTAGTAGTGATGATAGTAGTGTTAATTCAGCTGGTGTTGATTACTTTTTTGAAGTTGAATTTGGTGGCGTAGTTAATAGGGTAGAAGGTAATTCATCATACGAATTATTTACAGAATTACCATCTTGGCTTTATCGGAATTCGTGTTACGGCTCAACCGCTTCTGTAACTTTATCAATCACTGACATTACTGCAGAGGATTACGTCTCTGGTCAAAATATGAGTATCCCTATGTCTTTTGATAATGCACAATTAGGAACGAATAACGGTAGTTTAGATAATTTTCCTTTTGGAGCTGGATTTTATATTACGGAATATTTAGGATCATTAGGGATTGCAAGCACTGTTAATGGCTTTGTTGAAAATGAACCAATGTCTTGGTCTGATGGACAAAGTGTAAGAAATAAAATTTCTAATATCAATATAATAGATTTAGGAACGCCATCAACAATAAATGCTGGAGTTGTTATTGCCACAGGAACTATAAATGGAACCTATGAGGGTATTCTTTATTTTTCTTCTGGAGGAGCAGCAGCTTATGATATTCCAGTCCCTATAAGAATAGAATTTAATGCAGTTAGATATCCGTAACTACTAATAATAGCAAACCCTTGCTTTTAGTAGAGGTTTTATATTAAAGGTATATCTTCTTCTTTTAATTCAGCTATTTCTAAACCTTTTAGACAGGTTATATTAAATTTATAGAGGAATGTGCCATAGCTTTCTGTAGCTTAGTTATAGAAATAGTTCTCTTAAATATTTCCTTGGGCTTTTCTCCCTTTTTGCCCATTCCTAAACAGCGTGTAAGAATAAATACAGCTTCTGCTACTAAAAATTTATTTCAAAAATAATTTATTCTATTAATCCTAATTGCATTAAAAATGAGTAGTTATCGAAAAAATCTTGTTCCTGTACTATTTTTCCGTCTTTCATCAAAACCATGGTAGTCCCAATGATGTCTACTTTGTTATTGGTTGCAGGAATTCCAAACATGTCTCCATCATGAGTTCCTTTAAAATTCCACTGTTTAACTAGTTGATCTCCCTGCCCAAAAATATCTATAAGAGTAAATTCAGCATCAGAAAAGCCAGTCAAATAATTATTGTAATAATCTCGAAAGGCATCAATTCCAATAATATTTCCAGATGCAGTGACTACGGTTGCTTGCTCATCAAAACTATTCGTATTTATAGCGTTAGGGTCTCTAGTTTCAAAAAAAGCATTCCAAGCGGTTTTATAGGTGTTGATGTTTTTCTGAGTTTGTGCATTCGCTTTTGCAAGTGAATCACACTCTTCATTTTGAGGTTGGTTACAACTAATAAATAGTAATGTTGTGATCGATAATAGAATTATTTTTTTCATAATATATTTTTTAAACTCATAATAAACGTTAAAATTAACAAATTTTCTGGTATTTGACTGAAAAAACAAACATTAAATTTTTCTGCAAAAAAAACTATCTGATTTATATTATAACAGATATTCAGTAGTTACAAAATTAGATACTTTGGATTCTAAAAGATTCTCTATGATTTTTTTGTTTTTAGGACTATTTTTTGCCGCTACAAATGTTCTTATCGAAAAAGATCGCAAAGCATCATACACACTCAATGTACTCACTGCAGAATTTTTCCTTCCGGCAAATGGATAAACATCAGGACCTCTCTGGCAAGCACTATTAAGATTCACTCTACAAACAAGGTTGGCTAGTGCATCTATTAGTGGTCCCAAATCGTCAATATTTTCTCCAAAAAGACTTACCTGTTGACCATAATTAGATGCAGCCATATCATTTAAAGGCATATCTATATCGGTATAGGAGATAATTGGTATAATTGGTCCAAATTGTTCTTCATGGAATAATCTCATTTTATTGTTTACTGGATAAAGGACAGCAGGAAAAGAAAAATTATCGGATAGTTCACCTCCTTTTTTATTGATCACTTTAGCACCATATTTAGAAGCATCACTGATTAATTCTTGAATATATTGAGGTTTCAATTTTTCTGGTAAAGGAGTTAAAAAAGTGTCTTCCCAAGGCATTCCAAATGCAAGATTATCAACGGCTTTTGTAAAAAGTTTATTGAATGAATCAACTATAGACTCATGGACATACAAAACCTTTAAAGCAGTACAACGTTGTCCATTAAATGACAAGCTACCAGAAATACATTCTTTAACAGCATGTTCTAAATCGGCATCTGGCAGTATAATACCTGGGTTTTTGGCTTCCAAGCCTAAGACCAATCGGAGCCTGTTTTTATTGGGGTGTAAATCTTGCAGTGATACTGCAGAAGAACTATGCCCAATTAATGCCATCACATCTATTATTCCAGTTTTCATAATAGGAGATGCGATACTTCTTCCTCTTCCAAAAAGTATATTTACTACCCCTGGAGGAAAACTTTCTTGAAAAGCTTTTAAGAGTGGGGTAATAAGTAGAACACCGATTTTTGCGGGTTTAAATATAGCTGTATTACCCATGATAATTGCAGGTATTAGTAGGCAAAAAGTCTCATTCAAGGGGTAATTATAAGGGCCAAGACATAAAACAACCCCAATTGGACCTCTCCTTATGTGAGCTAACACACCATCTTGACTATCAAACTTTGCTCCTTTACGATCAATATTTTTATAGGCCTCAATGGTATTTATAATATAATCTATGGTTCTATCAAACTCTTTATAGGAGTCTGTTTTGTTTTTACAAATTTCCCACATTAGAAGTTTAACAACTTCTTCTCTGTGTAATTTCATTTTTTCAACAAAAATCTCCATACATTTCAAGCGATCAGATACCGACATTGTTGGCCAGGCACCTTTCCCTCTATTGTATGCTTTATTTGCAGATTCGACGGCTTCTAATGCGGTTTCTTCTCCCATATCAGGAACAGTTCCTAAAAAAGTAGGGCCAATTTCTCCTTGATTATTAGGAGTTTTAATTACAGAAAAGACCTCCGTTGTATTTCCTTCCCATTTCCTCAACTCACCGTTGATTAAATAATGGTTACTGTGATGAGGTTTTATCTTAAATTTTTCAGGGATAGCTTTCTTATTCATAGGGGTAAAATTTGACTCGTAAAAGTATTAAGTAATTCTTTATAATATGTAATGTAGCGGTTGTTAATAATATAGTGCTGTCTTGCTTTACTTGTAACCAATGGGTTGCATGGCAAGTTTTGGTGCTCTGTCAACGGTATAAAGACCCCAGTGTTTTTCTGGTTCTTTAGGATCGTCAGATCCTTTCCAAGGTTCATCAAAAGCCTCAAAAACAAAGGTGAGTATCCTTTGAGAAGTACTCCAATGCGAGAGTGCTTTGTAGTAAATTTTTTGGACATCATCATTCACGTTATCTTGTGGGATTCCATATCCATTGGATTCAGTGGCCCAACCTGCTTCTGTAATTACAACCAGTTTATCGGGATATTTATTGGCCACGTTATCATAATTTTGCTTTGTAAATTCCATCCCTTCATGAATGGTCTTATGCTCCCAAACAGGATAGGTATGAATCGAGATAAAATCTACCTCATGGGCCAATTGCTCAAGTTTGTAAAGCCATGGAGCATAATTTTCACAAAAAGTGACGGGTTGTTTTGCACCTGCCTTAACATATCTTACATAAGAAATAACAGCCTCTACAGATACCAGATGATCTGTCCAATCTACGCAAGCTTCATTACCTACAGAGAGTGAAAAAATAATATCAGGATGTGTGTTTGCCAAGGTAATAAGGGCATCCATTTGCTGGAGGTTTCTTTTTTTATTTTTGGATAATTGCTCCAAAGCATAAGAACCTCCCCATGGGCAATTTACGTTGTTTTCTTCAGCTTCAATATAGGCTCCTAACATGACCTTCAAGGTCATTTTTTCATCTTTTATAACCTCCAACACAGTTTTTGAATGCGCATCACAGCTATAAAGCCTGATGTATTGCCATTGTTTTTCGATAATTAGCAAATCTTCTTTAACTTGTTTGTAAGTAGGATATAAGTGTCCGGGACGTTGCCCATGCCTATATCCAGAATAACAAACTGCCAATCCTTTCTGTACCGCAAAAAATTCTGTATAATCCATAAGCTAATCTAAAAAAAATACCTTAGAATTTTAAATTTTCGTCTTTGTCCCAAAGTCCCCAATATGCACCAACATCTCCTTCTGCGTCTACTTTCCAGGATTCATCAAAAGAAGAGAAATAAAATAGTTCTATATCATCTTGTTTGGACCAGTTTTGAGCATTGATAAAATATCGCAGAGCATTCTCATAAGACGGGTGTGCTCCCTCTAATGAGGGTCCCTGGCTTGGCCAACCTGTCTCGGTGATGATTACTTTTTTACCCATACCCACAGCTTTTGCATGATGAAACATTTGTTTCATGTAAACCAGTGAGTATTCTAAGCTACAACCTTCCCAGTATGGATAACAATTGGCTAAAATAACATCACATGCTTGGGTTATTTTTGGACGGTCAGAGAATTCATAATATGCATCCACATACCCAACCGGAATCTCAGGAATAGCTTTCTTTACATGATGTATGAAATCTAGCAGTTCTTCTTCCTTTAAATCTTTACGGTACATCACTTCATTACCTACGGCTGCTACATCTACAAGCCCTTCTTTGCCAAGCGTTATTAAGGTTTCAATTTCTTTTCCATTGGTTTTTGGGTCATCTCCAAGCCAGGCACCAACCAAGGTTTTTAATCCGTATTCTTTTGCAAGTCTTGGAATTTGCTCATTTCCTTGAGTACATGAGAAGGTTCTTATCCATTTGGTATAAGGTGCAATAAGCTCTAATTTTCTTCTAATTTGAGCCTCAGAGATAGGATCTCCTGGTTTTTGTCCTTCCTCATAGGGGCTAAAACAAAGTCCGTGCATTCCTGACTTTAGTAAAGATTGACTCATTTGTTGGAGTTCTGTTTTACCCAATTTATTGGTATCTAAACCTAATAATGATTTTTGTTTTTCTTTTCTATAAGACATTAATTACTCTTTAAAATAAATATTTTTTTATTCACTTTTTCGTTTGGCCAAAGTGGCCGAAATTTCTTTAGACTTTTCTTCAGTAATGCTGTAATTACGCATTACAATCATCGCCAAGATAGTTCCTCCCATAGGGAAAAAGCAGAAGAATGCATGCAACCCGTCTACTGCAGATTGCTGATCTACGGCCGCAAGATCAGGGTTAAAACCTACTACGATAATAATAACCCCACTAAGAGCACCTGCAATTCCGAATCCTACCTTTACCATCCACCAATAGATAGCTCCAAAAATACCTTCTCTTCGTTTTCCTGTATTAATTTCATCAACATCAATCACATCTGCTGTCATAGACATCATTATGGTAAACAAGCTTCCAATCCCAAAGGAGAAAAACGGCAAGGCTATAATATACATCCATGGTTTTCCTGGAATAAATAAAAAGTATAACATTATGTATCCTATCAAAGAAATAGATTGTGATACCATAAAGGCTTTTTTCTTACCCAATTTTTTTGACATCCATGCCACTGTAGGAATCACAATAAAGGTGGTTCCTAAAGCGCCCAAACATCCAAACATAGATACCCAAATACCACTTGCACCGGCGTCTCCATTAAATAGTTTGTATACAATTACAAAAAAGGTTAGTGCTGCAACAGTGTTAAAAGCATTGAATATTAAAAATGTTGCTCCGCATAATTTTCTAAAATCTTTTATTTTAAAAGCCTCAGAAAAGCTTTCAAAAATCTTCTTTAGACTACTTCCTATGTTGGCAGTGTTTAAGGGTTCATAGTCCTCCTCTAAAGTAGATTTACTCTTTATAAATATAGCGGGTACAATAGCACAAAGGGCACACGGTATGGCCACCCAAATCGCTAACTCTCGTACGGCTACATCTGCAGATGGAAACCAACTCTGGTCATACATGATGATCCAAAATAGGGGTGCAATTACCCAAGCCCACTGACCAATCCATTGCGAGATGGCCATGATATTTGTTCTTTCATGGAAATCGTCACTCATTTCATATCCCATGGCTACGTAGGGAACACTAAAAATGGTAAGCCCAACGTAGAATACCAAAGACCATAAAAAGAAGTACCAAAAGTTATACTCTACACCATCCACCTTGTAGAGTTGCCACATAAAAATGTAGGCAAGCCCCATTATTAGGCCACCTATTATAACATATTGTCTGCGTCTTCCCCATTTAGATTTTGTATTGTCTGATATGAAGCCCATTATAGGATCTAAAAAGGCATCAAAAATTCTTGGAAAAAGAAACACCAAAGACCACATCCAGCCAGAAAACCCGAGGTCTTCTACTAATACGATCATAAATATTCCTAGTATGGCTGGGAACATTTGATTTGCCAACATACCAAAGCCAAAAGCAATCTTTTGCCCCATAGGTACTTTGTTGGTTTTGATTGAATTACTCATATTTTTTTGTTAGTTAGTTATTACTATTGTTTGAATTGCCTGTGGGCTTATCAAAATTTGTTTAGTTGTCATAGCGGTTTTTAGTTCAAAAAATTTGGGTTCCATACCTTCGTTGAAAATAACGACAGCAGTTGATCCATCCGGATTTTTAGCGGCTGCCACCATTAAATCTGTATCACTGGATTTTGCGCTTATAACCTCTGCTCCAGGACGAATGTATTTGCTAAAATGTGCCATTATGTAATATAGGGGCGTATAGTAAACCTCATCTGTTTTTGGATCAACAATTACGGGTGCCACACACCAATTTTTAAACCAATTTGGTCCTCCTTGACGGTCTAAAACCATGTTCCAGTCTACCCAGCCATCTACCCAGTTGTTTAGACATCCAATAATATCTCGTGCATATCTATTTGCAGGGGCATATTTTGGGTGAAGGTATTTTTTGTCCTCTTCACGCCAGTCATACCCCCAGTCTGTAGATTCCTTTTTCCAGTACCACTTATCGTCTTTCCAGACAGGAACCTGAGAATCTATACAAGCCTCGGTTTGTATCAAGTATTTGTTTGGTGCTTTTTGATGCGCATATTGTAGTGCTTCAGGGAAATAATCATAGGTGCTCTCATACCAATGAATAGCAGTTCCGTCAAAGTATTTAGAGGAGGCTTGGTCTTTGTACATTACATCTACCCATTCTTTTATTCCCTCACGATTTTGATCATAGCCAAGTAATACTAGGTCACCTTTTCCATCGGCCTTAAGTTTTGGTCCTAAAAAATTCTGAACAAAATTTGTCATTTCATGGGGTGAGAAGTGCATGCTTTCCCAATTTCCTCCATTTCCGTGAGGTTCATTTTCTATGGTGAATCCCCAAATGTCAATTCCTTCTGCTTTGTAGGCATCTGTGTATTTTGAAAAAAACAAGGCCCACGTGTCATAATATTCTGGTAGCAGCTTACCTCCAACCCAATCATTATTGTCTTTCATCCAGGGCGCAGCTGTCCAGGGCGATGCAAATAATCTAAATCCATCTTCACTTGTTTCTAATGCTCCTTTAATCATTGGTATTAAGTCTTGCCTGTCTTCATCTATAGAGAAATGTTCTAAATTTTTGTCTCCCTCAACGGGGGTATAAGAATAGTTAGACAAAGAAAAATCACAAGAATTCATGTGGGTGCGAGTCAAAGAGTAGTTGGCACCTTTTCTACTAAAATAAGCCTCTAAAATTTCGGTTCTAGTCTCAGGACTCATTTGGTTTAATAGATGCGCAGATGCTTCAGTAAAGGCTCCTCCAAAGCCTGAGATTGTCTGAAATTTTTTCTCAAAATCCAATTGTACCAAAGAGGGGGTAAGCTCAGAGTTAAAGTTGCTGCGCTGTGTAAGCTGGTTTCCACTTTGTGAGGTCTCAAAAACAGTTATAGTTTCTTTTGGCGAATTCATACAAGCTGAAATTGTGATTAGGATACTTATTAATAGAATACTTTTAAACTTCATGTTTGTGTGTTATTTTTTTTGAGCATTCATTGAAAAATTTAAAAATTTCTCTTTAATCACCTCATAGGTTTGTTTTTTAAATCGGTTGATGTCTACTATACCCCAATACTCCTCATTTGGTGCTCCATCATAAGGCACGCCACTGCTGTTTGGAGCCCAACCTCCTATATCTTGCACAGCTGGGTTTCCTGCTTTCCATAAGCCGTCTGTAAATGAGAAAATAAAAATCCCACAAGCCAGATCACTTTGTTCCAAAACAGCATCAATTATTTTTCCATTAGCTACAGCTTGTGCCCTTTGGTTTTCCCCTTGTTTGAATCCGTCTTTTTCAATTTTCATGTAGCTATCTGCTCCTGCTTCAGAGAGGTAAACAGGCTTATCGCTTACTTTTTCCCACTCCCTAAATATGGACTGAGGCTGATCCCATCTGTAAACATTTAATCCCCACATATCAATATGCGGGTTTGATGCAAGTGCTTGTTTGTCTGGCATGTCTCCATGGGCTGTTGCCACAGGATGGGTAGGGTCTGTGTTATGAATTAAGTCTGTGGCCTGGCTCAGGGCGTTATACCAGTTTTGAATATCGCCAGCAAACCACTCTGGATGGTAGTTATACTCGTTACCCAGCTCCCAAATTAGAATAGCGTTATGGTCTTTGTATTTTTTGATGTATTGTAAAAAACTACCTGAAAGAATATCAAAAAAACCATTTTGGTTGTATCCAAAACCAATAATGAGTTTGATTCCTGCAGCATCAATTTTATCTAAAATTTCTATATCATCTATTGGGGCATATACACGAATGGTATTGATTCCTGCTTGGTTCATTAATTTTAAATCCTGATCAATGCTATTAAAATTACGAGTAGTTTCTCCTTTTGGTACAGGGTGGTAGCAAATCCCTTTCATAAAATAGGGCTGGTTGTCTACCAGAAGCTGTTTGCCAGATATTTCAACATTCTGCGCAGAAATGGGCGACAAGACAAAGATCATCGATACAAGAAAAATTATAACTAGAGGTATTGATTTCATAGGGCTTTAGTTTTCGCTGTATGTTACTGCAGGTTTTGGTGTGAAAACTTCTTTCATAAGTAGGGTTAGATTTCCTTCATAAGTTTTTTTGATTGGGTTTCCGCCTCTGGTAAGTCCGTTAAAAATTCCTTTTTCAACTAAGGGCCACAATGCATATTTTGCATGACCATCAAGGGTTAACAGACCAAAATGATTTTCGGAGCCATTTCGATTATTTGGGTCTTTCCACTGTTCATCGAATGCCTCAAAAAAGAAACAAGAAATATTATTTTTAGTACTCCATTCTCGCATTAGTTTGTAATACAATGCTTGTTTGTACTGATCTGCAGCACTAGAGCCGTTTGAACCATAAAATCCATGAGAGCTAGTTGCCCAGCCAGTTTCTCCAATATGAATAGGTTTGTCTAGACCTAGTGATATAGTGTACTTCTTGACGCTTTGATATTGATCTACAGCATACTTTAGCGCACGCTGCATGGCAGCTTCAATAATTTCATTTTCTGTGCCAGAAGATTCCTGTTGTGGAACCAACCAAAAATTGGCATTGTAATGCGTATCATGGAAGGGGTACGTATGCACAGAAATATAATCAACGGCGGCAATGAGTTTTTCCAGATCTTCATTTTGGTACTCTGGGCTCCCTCCACCCCAAGATGCAAAATTGTCTGAACTAGTAATCCATAGTGACTCAGGAAGGTTGCCTTTTGCTTTTTGTTCTTGTAAATAGCTAACCCATTTTAAAATTACGGCCGGCTTTACAAAATAAGATGTCGCCCAGTGCACCATAGCCTCATTTCCAACAGCTATAATTTTTACAATACCAGGATATTGGTTTGCAAGTTCAATCGCTTTGGCAATCTCAGAAGTGTTGTTTTCTTGGTCCTCTAAGTCGTGATTGGTTTGGTGATCTGTCCAAGCACCCTCGCAATCTATCCAAGCCCCAAGCATCACATACATTTCAAAATCTGTATCAATATCTTGTATCTCCTTTATAGCCTTTAAAATGTTAGGGCTATGGGGGAGTTGTAAATTGTAAGTCCTGAGAATTCGAATTCCCATAGCATGTAAAATTCTTATGTCTTCTTTAAGTTCTTCCAAAGAGGGTTGAACCTCTCTTGTACTGCTGCGATACCCTCCATAAGAAATAGCTAAATAGTCTGGATTACCAAGAATCTGCTCCGCTGTTTTAGGTATAAAATTCATATTTTTCTTTAGTTTGGTATTGCAAGACATTGCTAAAAAACACAACAAGACCAAAACAATCTTGATGTGTTTTTTTAGAATAGCTGTGTATGTTCTATTTAACGACAAAAACGGTTATGTGTTTAATTTTGTGCATGCGCTCAAAAACATCTTTTGTTGTTTTAGCATCTAACGCATTCGTATCAAATATTTTTGTTGGACCTTCAAAAAATGTTACAATTGTTGATCTTTTACTTGCTTTTTTATAAATCACAGGAACTTGACATACTGTAAAGGCTAAACTGTCTTTTTCCAGTGCTATGCTTTGTTTTTCTTGTTTTACGTCTATGTATTGAAAGGTTTGTTCTTTTTGTATGAATTCTGATGACTTCATTATACTAGGTTCAAAACAAAGAACACCTTTAGATACTCGCATTCCAAGTTCCCCAAAGCGGCACAGGATATCTTCTTTTACCTGTCCTGTCATTCCTGGTTGCTGTGCTCCTTTTCCTCCTGGTGTATGAGAGTAGGGGTCTGTAGGGAATGCTCCGTATAATTCTGGAGATTTGTGTGCACCAATTCCTGCATTAATTTCAAAATAGTGATCAAAGAGTCTTCCAATTATCTTGGGGTCTTGCTTTTGGTCTATAGCTTTTTGCGTGGCCTCAAAGGCACTTAGTAGTAATTTGGAAATCATATGCCAATAAATTGATCCTAAGCCTTCATATCCAAAGAAAGTTCCTGAACGTCCTGTGAAAGATTTATGATTGAAATTAGCTTCAAAAATGCCATATACAACTTCTGCCTCCTTGACTGCTAGAGATGTAAATGCTTCAGGTAAATTTGTGATTGCTGCCTTAAGGTTTTCTACATTATTGAAGTTTCCATTAAAATGACATTGGTCATTACAATCTTTGGTTATAATTTGTGTGTTGCCAGCTTTTACCAGCTCTTGTAAAAGTTTTGAGGAGTCTACTTGTTGTTTTGAGATTGTATTTTTATCCACAAACCTTGGCAAGGTTTTGTTTGGATATAATATATAACTGTACTGATCTGGTCTAAACAACTTACTGGCTTTTAATGCATCCATAACACTAAGTGCATCTAATGTAGATAGGTAACCAGAACTCAAGACCGCTACCTGACCTTCTAACATCTCTGGTAAGTATGACACAGATACCTCTTTGTCGTTTTCAAGCGTCATTAAGTTGTAGGCATGATAAAGGTTGTCTTCTCTTTTGTTGGCCTCTATGGCGTGTTCTAAATGCGCTAGGGCAACGTTTATAAAGCTAGATATCTCTTGTATATTAAGCCCACTTTTACTTCCGCTAAAACTTTGATCGTAGATAGACAATCTGTACTGACTAGCTGCTTTTCCAAGACCATCCAAGATAGTTTTTCTGTCTGTGTCAGATATCTTGTGATCAAGAAGGTTTTTGTGGTCTTGAAGTGTTTTTGAAACTCCATTAAAAAACTCAATGAGTTCTATAGATATCTCAACATTTTGGATATTTGTTGATTTTAAAGTAGTGTCAAAGAACTTTAAAAACCTTCGCAGATAATAAAGGGTAACCATAGATACACCATTACCAACTAGGGCATTGTTTGCATCATTCCATTCTGGTCTCTGGGTATTCATCCAAATACCTGCCTCAGGTATAAAGTTTGAAATCTTTGCCAGCACGGTAGCTAAAATTTTTTCGATGAAATTAACCTTATGAATAAAAAAGTTTTTATCTCTTAGTAAAGCACCATCTACTCCAATCTCTTCACGCTTTAATTGAATTTTTTTCTCCGCTTTGTGATCAAAATCAATCGTGTCTTTTGGATCTTTAAGAATTTGCTCGTAGGCTTTTATGCGGTAGGGCACATTTGCGTATACAAATAAGTCTTTTGAAAAATAACTCTCCAATTTGCCTGGGTAGTAAGTTTCAATAAATTCAAGAAATTTAAGCAAGTATATAATTTGGTGATCTCCCCAGTATCCTATGTACGACCACGGATTATCTGGTTCTATGGTTTCCCAATCAAACCCATTTTTTGTAACTCTGTAAGGGTTGTATCCATCAAAAGTTGTGGCGTTTAAAAACTTGTGTATCATACCCTCAATAAACTCAGGATAGGAGTGTACAAGCGCTTCCCAATTTTGAAAGATATCACGCCAGTTGCCTTGGTAGTCTAAAATTTTAGAACCATCCTCATTTCTTGTGTTGATTGAAAATTTATTCCAAGGTCTACTTGGATCTCCATGACGGCGGCTAAATTTTAAAGGTAAATATTCGTAACACAACCTTTTAAAGTTCTTGTCATCATCTTCTTTTGCAATGGCCTTAAGGTAACTTAAATCAAAGGTTTGAGGAAGTTTGTTAATGAGTTTATATTTTTTGAAAAACACCTTATGATTAGCGTTTTCTATGTAGGCACTAAAGTCTTCTTTTTCAATGGTGTAATTATTGTCAAAAATACCACCACGCATGATATTGAACATGGTGTTGGCAAAATGACGTGTATTTCTTGCGCTGTCTGAAGTGAGTTGAAGACCATCTGAGGCACCAACTAAGGCAATCAAGTTCTGGGTACCTTGCTTAATAGAACTTTTTAACTCTTCTAAAAGAGATGCCTGATCTTTGATACGTTCTTTTATATGGACAATGTCATTTATGGACTGATTTACGTTCGCAACAAGAGTCCATTGCTCCTTAGAATTTGCAGCTAATTTTATATCTTTAGTTAAAAGGTATGCTCCGCGTTCTGCCTTTACATCAATCTCTTGTGTGATTGCTTTTCCTGTTCTGAAATCCTCGATTTGAACAGATGAAATAAGTTTTTTAGAACCCTCAAGCCCCAAAGACCAAACTACATTTGCTTTTAAAGCCTCACTGGGCTCTGCTTTGTCAACTATAATCGCGCTCAAAGAATAAATTCCAAGCCCTGAGTCTAATTCTAACTCACATTTTTTATAGGCATCTACCAAATTACTAGTACTGTTTTGCAGACCAACTTCCACGCCGTAGGGTAAGATGTTTTGAATTCCATCCAAAAGACGGATATCTACAGCTTCATTGGTTAGGTTATTAAGGGCCGAATGTCTTACAAAGCCATAGGTATCACTTGAATTCCATTGGTAGGTAAAGCTCAAATTGAGATCGTGATTGATTTCCTCAAAAATCACCTTATTCCCGTAGGTGTTTTTATAAAGATTCCTCGAAATCTTATAGGCTCCGTCTTGACGTTTAGAGAAGGGTTCCCACAAATAATTTTTCTCTGCTTTACTAACAATAAAAATTGATTTGCTACCCGTGTGTTCACTAGATTCTGTAATTTTATCGTCAGTGTAGTAAGGGAAAAGTGAATAGTCGCTATTTTTTCTACCTGCCGAAAGACCTCCCGTGCTAGATATAAACATCCAGTGATCAGAATTACTAACAATACTCATGAAAAATGGGCGCATTTTATTAAAGTTTGAAATTTTATAAAACACCTCTCCTTCAAAACTTACTTGATCTGCTGAAACTTCTTTATTTGAAAAATTCGCAGGAGTTTTTCCAATATATATGTTGTTTAAATCCATTTAAAAATAGGTCAATAGTTATGTATTGATTAGATAAATTTATGTCAAAAAAAAATGCATCTTTTGTTCTTAAAAAATACTCCCACAAAATAGGCTTATTTTTCAGATTATTACAAAATAAAACACTACAATAACTATACAACACTGATTTTTAAGTTAAGATAAAAGAAACTCTTCAAAGCCCTTATTTATTTGTACAAGGCCTATTAATAAAGGAATTTGCTTCTTTTTTTTAACATATTTATTTTTAGATAAATCGTGAATAATGCTACAACACTAATATTTCGATTTCAAAAATACTTTAAATAACAATTTTCTTTAACCTTTGCAGCATGATAATATTCAACTTGTTATGGTTAGTGATATATTCGCCGGAAAAAATGTTTTTGAAAATCATTGAACAGAGTTATTGGTCTGAACGAAATGCTGCAGTATTATTTTATGGTTCGATATTTCAATTGAGTTATCTACTAAAATAATAAAACGATTATATTATTAAAGTGAAACTGTTTTTGATTTATATCTATGAATGATTACCGGATTCAATTCTTAACATTTATGATGTCTAGATTATCGGCATTTTAATATTGTGATGGCTCCACAGAGCCAAATCAATTATAACCGAGTTTAACGAAAGTTCTTTCTCTTGAAGCAAATTTTGAATTGGTTTTTGATTATCAGGTAACTTTTATTTTACAATAGATTCCATTTATTCAAGTGTTTTTTAATCTTTTAGGAGCAGAGGTAATTGCCAAAAGTGCTACTGAAAAAATAAATGTAAGTGAATTATCAAAAGGAGTTTATATCATTAGAATTTCAGACGATATCGGTCAAACCAATAGAAAGTTTATAAAAAACTAATTTTTAAAACTTTTTAAAAAAATATAAGCCATTCTATTAATTTAGGGTGGCTTTTTTATGCCTTCAGCTTTAGACGTTACAAAAGATACAATGACTATCTGTTTTTATATGCTGAGCCGGTAATAGTTTTTGAGGCTTAATCTATATTCATTCTAAAGAGTTTTAATTATAAATTTATAAAATAAAATAATATTATGTCAGACAAACCTAAATGCGGATGTGGAAACACTCAAAATCTTGATGGATTTTGTGACGGTTCTCACAATAAATAAGATTTTTTACATTAGAAACAAATAAAGCCATTCTATTGATATAGGATGCATTTATTTTGTTTTCGACTTGAGTGCTTAGTCATTTGGGTAGCATAAATAAATCTTCAACTGAACAATTTAAAGTATTTGAAATTTTCAAAGCTAATACAGTAGATGGAACATACACTCCATTTTCTATGGCATTAATACTCTTTCTTGAAACCTCTGCTCTTACAGATAATTCGTGCTGAGTTAAACTACAAGACTTCCTCAATTGTTCTAAATTATTTAAAAGTTTTATGTGGTTCTTGCCCATGGTTATTCCTTTTCATATTTTTCAACGGCATCAGTTAATTCTTTTCCAGTATTTGGATAGAGGTATCCTGCGATCATTGTTCCGATTCCAATTAATCCAACCAAGGCACCCACACCTTTTAGTATATTTCCAATTGCATAATATCCAAGCAGGTATAGACCAATACCAACAAAAATTGTGATGACTCCGTTTCTACGATAATCTATTGGCTCCTTTTTTCTTTCATCAAAAATACTTAGTAATTCATCTAATTTTGAATTGTCATCTAAATGCTTGGAAATCTCTATAATAGTTTTATTCTTGTCCTTACTTTCTTTATACAACCAGAAGAATACAGCGAGAGGAATTATGATTCCGGTTAACATTCCAAAAATTGGTATAATAATATTTTGATCCATAATTTAATTATTTATTAATGTAACGCAAACTTAACATTATTTTTTATGATACGCAAACGTTACATTTAAATAATTCCTTAATTTTTAAGAATTAGTAATTCTATTTGATCTGCACTAGAAACAATAAAACGATTGTATTGTTAAAGTGTAACCGTTTTAATTTTCCCTCAAATTTAAAGGTGATTTAATTAACTATATAAAATTTTTATATTTGGCTGTTTTTGCGCTTTTTTATAAAATTTCCATTTTTTTAGCTCTTTTTAGCTCTTTTTAGCTCTTTTTAAGTCTTTTTAAGTCTTTTTAAGTCTTTTTAAGTCTTTTTTTAGCGATTTTTATAATATGATTATAAATCACTAACTTAAATATCATATTTTAATCCCTGTAGATTATTAAGTATGAAAAAATTTATTTTTCTATTTTTAATTATCCTTTCTTCGTGTAAGGAAAATAAAATTCACATAAAACCAGTTTCTTATGCTCAGTTTGAAGAATTTATAAATCATACTAAATACATTACAGATGCCGAAAGGTATGGGTGGTCAATTGTACAAATAGATGTAGTAAATTTTAGAAAAGAAACAAATGCAAATTGGAAAAACCCAATGGAGTTGACGTGGTTTCCTCCGCTAACTTGCCCGTCATTCAAGTGAGTTATAACGATGCCAAAACCTATTGTAATTGGGCTAATAAAAGGCTCCCTACTTATGATGAATATTGGGAACTTGTAAAAAACGATCATCGAACCATTGTTTCTGAAAATATACTTCCAATCTCTAACGTAGACGAAGTAAATATTGTAGGGAATGTTTGGGATATAACCGAAATTAAAAAAAATAGTCTGTTAGACTTGCAGGGGGTTCATTTTTTTGTTCTGTTAACAGTTGTCTAGGAACCGTTAAAGATAGAGAACTCTTTGTAGATAAAGAAACCGGAAATATACATATTGGATTTTCGGTTGTAGAAAAATAATTAAAACAAATTGAAAAAAAACAGCACCTTAAAGCGCTGTTTTTTTCTTTAAATATAAGTTCTATTACTTTTTTATAATCTTTTTGTTTAGTGAAGCATTATTTTGATTATAAACCTTCACTAAATAAGTCCCTGATGGATAATTGGCAATATTTAAGGCATAGGTATTGGTATTTAATTCTTTTTTAAATAAAAGTTTTCCGGTTATGTCGTACAATTCTAACTTTGAAAGTTGATCCTCATCAAAGCTTATGTTGATCAGTTCATTGGATGGATTTGGATATAAACTTACAGTGGTTTCAATAAAATCATTAGCTCCTAAGATAGGGACATTCCCATTAAGAAACTCCCATCTACCCGAACTATTATTAGTGTCCCAAAATAAAACATCTTCAACAAAACAGGCAACCCCAGCAACCTCATTAATGAGTAATGCAGAAATATTCATAGTATCTGTAGTAGG
>Ga0208814_1000705_pt1 | contig 18268 bp, 33 predicted proteins | sample MalvirAntarct_55_FD_184253 | JGI IMG/M metagenome (GOLD analysis project Ga0208814, IMG submission 184253) | Marine viral communities from the Global Malaspina Expedition - Malaspina viral metaG Antarct_55 (SPAdes) (version 2) | ecosystem: Environmental > Aquatic > Marine > Oceanic | place...
AGTTTGCATACCGCGAGTTGCAGAAGTTAGGTTTCAGCGATGAGTTTGGTGAAGCAACGGACACTGATGTGCGCGAGCAGGTCTACGATGCTGTAGTTCCTAGGGCAGCGCAGGCGGCAGGAGTTCCGTTTTATATCTAATTAGGGGTTGACAAAGCTGTATATGGTGCTATACTGTATACAGTTAGATAAACAAACAAAGGGCAAAGCAAATGAGCAGACAAGCAACAGACAAAGTATTGGAAGCGGTCGAAGAAGGTATGCTAGATAAGGACACGGTCATTATGGCATGCTTGAAGTACATGAGCGAAGATGATGTGGCAGACATGTGTCACGCAAACGAGTTCGGCCTAGAAGACGAAGACGAACTGCTGCAAGACGAAGCTTAAATTAGGGGTTGACATATGCATAATAGATGTTATTATGTATATAAGAGTTAGGCAAACAAGAATTGATTAGAGGGCGTTACATGAAGAACATTAAATTATTAGACGGCACTTACAAGATCCGCGGCAAAGACGTAGACCTGGCGGGAATGGTTTTTCCATTAGTAGAAGGCTACAAGGTTGGCACCCAAGGCGGCTACGTAACAGTAGACGGCAGTGCGGTAGCAGGCTTTCCAGATCGTAACATTAAGATTAAGGTTACGGGAAAGGACTGCTACGAAGACGGCACCAAGGCTAAGGTCACCAAGCGTGAAGAGACAGACGAGGAGACTATTGAAAGACTCCGTGAGCGTTTCGAAATGCTTGAAGATATGACCAAGGCTACCAAGAGAGGCGATGTGCGAGCAATGATTGTTAGCGGGCCTCCAGGAGTTGGTAAGTCACATGGTGTGGAGAAGGTCCTAGGCAAGCACGAGATGATTGCTGCGCTAGGAGACCGTCCGGCCAAGTACGAAGTCGTTAAGGGTGCCATGTCTGCGATAGGGTTGTACTGTAAACTCTACAAGCATGCAGACAAAGATAACATCCTAGTGTTTGATGACTGTGACAGCGTGTTCAGCGATGAACTGAGCTTGAACATTTTGAAGGCAGCACTAGACAGCAAGAAGACACGTAAGATTTGCTGGAACACAGACAGCTTCAAGTTACGCAACGAAGGCGTGCCTGATAGCTTCAACTTCCAAGGCAGTGCAATCTTTATCACGAACATCAAGTTTGATAACGTTAAGAGCAAGAAGATGCGCGATCACCTAGAAGCATTAGAGTCACGCTGTCACTACATGGACTTGACTATTGATACTGACCGTGAGAAGATGTTACGTATTAAGCAGATTACCAAGGACGGCATGCTCGATGACTACGGTCTAAGCGAGTTTGTTGTAGACGAGATTGTTGAGTACATGGAGTCCAATAAGACTAAGCTTAGAGAGTTAAGCTTGCGGACAGTACTTAAGATCGCGGACTTGGCCAAAGCGTTCCCCACCAAGTGGGAGGCAATGGCAGAGAACACTGTGATGCGTCGAGCATAACGCTCCGTATCCAGTATAGTGTGAGCTCCACGGGTGCCCTCCCTATTATAGCTCACACGCTATGTTAAGAACTATAGAAGCCCTCACGCTTTGTTCTTAACACCTTTGGAAGTAGGTTACTTCTCGAAGCCCCGTGCAGTGTGCCCTCGCTGTTACGGGGTTTCACCTATCTACAGTATCTGGACATTTAGAGGTTGACAACAGTCCAAACCAGTGTTATACTGTATGTATAAGTTAAACAAGTAGAGGAGCACTACAATGTCAACAGAATTACGCAACGTACCCGGAACAGGCAACGCTCAGAACCAACTGACTCAGACACGCTTTTGGGGCGGCAAGAACAAATTGACTTGCTTGCAGGTATCACAGAAGCGCACCGATCGAGCAGGTCCTGCGGATCAATTCTTTAATAACTTACAACTGACCAAAGCCCAAGCTGGTGCATTAGCAGTAGAGCTGATGTTGTTCGCAGAAGGACGCGAAGTTGAAGAGTCAGAAGAAGTAATACATGGTGAGTGTGACTGTTACGGTTGCACCACTATGCGTCACCCATGCATGCATGATTCGGCAAATTAGGGGTTGACAGAACGTTATATTGGTGCTATACTGTATATAACAATTAGGGCAAAGGGCAAACAACATGAAACATATTAAAGACGCATTAAGTGGTTTACTTTCACTCATAGCAGTACTAGGTCTACTAGTAATGACAACTCCAGCTAAGGCACAGGGAAGTCAGGACTTGATCCAGATACTTGGAGCGATTGTTATTATAGATCAGCTGTTCAATAACAACAGGCACAACGATCGCAACAACCGCAACTATGATGATCGCTACTACAATGGGCAACAGCAGGGCGGATACAACGGCAACGGTCAAGTGTATGACGACCGCGGAGTATACAATAGAACCTGCAATGATAACCTAGGCTGTGCTCCACGTGATAACAATGCATGGAACGAGCCTCGCAAGTATGGTTATGCACAAGGACGCAACAACAACGGTTCACCCAACGGCAAGGTATGCGGTACACGGGTAGAACACTATAATGGTTATACTGAACAACTGCACCTAGACTGTTCAGGTAACATCATGTATGTCACTAGACATCGCAAGTAAAGGAGCATTACTATGCCAGCATCAAAAGTACTTAAAGAATTCGTAGCAGAAAACAACCGTTGGATTGCTATCTTTGGATCAGAGCCTATGACGTTTCCACTTAGTCAACACTCAGCTAACGAACTAATGAATAGGTTAGCAGCTGATCTATCACCAGAGAACCTACACTGTGATGGAGAGATAACACCGCGCCAAGCTAAGGCAAAGGCTGTTAAGCTCTACGATATGGTTAATGAACTAGAACAGTACTGCTTGAACAACTGGCTAGACACTCCGGTGTGTAGCTATTAGGGGTTGACATCTAGTGTATAGGTGTTATACTGTATACAGTTAAACAAACAAACGCAAGGGGCATTGCACATGAACTATTCAACACAACAACTAACTGACATCAATGACTACACTGTAGAAGACATAGCGAACATCAAAGCTATTGCAGAGCAGTCAGCGAAGACAGCACAACATGACTTCCTACAACAGTGGAACGACAGCACTGGTGGCAATGCATACGGTGAGCCAGTGTACTGTGGCTTTGCTTGGGCTAACATATACGGCATCAAAGGCAACACCAAGCTGGGCAAGCGACTAAAGGCAGCAGGCTTAGAACAGGACTACACCAAAGCGTATAGTGTATGGAACCCAGGACAGTATCATGGGCAGAGCATGGACGTTAAAGAAGCAGGTGCTAGAGCATATGCTAACGTGCTAACAGCGTACGGCTTTAGAGCAAGCGCAGGAAGCAGAGCAGACTAAACTCTAGACTAGAATCAAAAACGATCCCCCGGGGTATAGTGTTAACAGCACTATACCTTTTTTCTTTTATGCTTAATGAAAAAAAAATTTATTTCTTTTTATTTTTTTCGGGGGGTCGGGGTATATAAACGCTAATGATAACAACAACTTAGCTAGCGTTAATGAATTTTTAAAGTGAAGCAGCACAAATCACCACCTCACTTCTGTAAGTACTTCTCCCTAATTTTTTACGCGACTATTTTTTTTCGGCTGTAGAACCCATTTCGGGCTAAGTACAAGTATGCTTAAACATGATCTCAAACTTGCCTTTACACAGGCACTCATAGTTCTAATTCCCACATACGCAATTGCTGCATGGACAGAACTAATGGTATACACTATACCCATGTTAGCAGCAACTAGCTTTATAGCAGCTGCCATTAAACCTGCTAGCGTTAATACTAGAGTAGATGATGGCTTCAAGGACAACGACTCATGATAAATTTACTCCCTGCACTTCCACACACACTAGCCACACGTGATCTCAATCGTGCTGCTATGCGCCGTAACCGTAGTTGGTGCTGGGCTTGGTACGTATTGTACGTTGTGTGTATAACTAGTATTGCACTGCTAACCAACGCGATAGCGTAGCTCTAGTGTAACTGGAGCTTTTAGAACCTCTTACACTGTGTAACAATAATGGATAACACTGTTAACTAATACTAAATACACAGTATACACACGTTGCTATAAGAACAGCCCACGTACATTATTTCAATCCTTTTGTTACACCCGTTTTTTTACAGGTGTGTATACGCTAAACACAATATGTATAAATTAAAACTCAATTACAAGTCAACGTTCACTCCACACTTCAACGTACAGGATGTGCTTACACAAACAGCATGTACACTACTGTTGGTGGACAATAACATACACACTACACAAGCTTCAACGGATACGATAGTGTTCGAGTCAGATCGCGATAGAACACTAGCTTATCTTAAACTGTGTAAACACGCTATGTATACTCCTAGTATAATAGATTAAGACTCTTTAAATAGTAAACCATTGTTTAACTAGCATTGCAACACTATGCTTATAGTCTGTCGCTACGATAGTCCAATTATTATATGTATATATGGGGTATAGTACGTGTGTACTGTTTAGAATTTTGCGCTTAGTTAAACGCTAATTTTTAGCAAAAAGCGTTTACCGCTTCGCGGCGTTTGGGCTTACCGCTGGGCGCTTCGCGCTTCTCTAGGGCGTATGCAACACCTTGACACCGCTTGCATTGAGGAAGTCTATTCCTGTGGTGCAGCGATAAGCATGCTTGTAGTATATAGTGCTTATACCTGTTTGGTACACTAGTTTAGCACAGTCCATACAAGGCGCATGTGTAACAAACATTGTTGCGTTCAATCCGCTTTCTGTACCGCGGGCAAGTTTACTAATAGCATTACTCTCTGCATGGATTACTTCAGGCTTACTAACAGCAGTTGCAGTTCCAAGTTCATGATGATGAATTACATCTTCACAACAGTTGTCCCATCCACTAGGCATACCGTTATATCCGATTGAGATGATGCGATCATCTTTAACAACAATAGCACCAACTTGAAGTCGTGTTGCTGAACTTAGTTGTGCAAAACGTTCAGCTACGTCCATGAATGCTGCAATAAATTTAGTTTTCATTTGGTTAGATGGCCCCAGGTAGATTGTGCATGTTGTTGATTAGGATCCAATCTGAAGTAGTCATTTACTTTGTTGTCGTATAGATCACAACTCCAACCTGCACCTGGATCTAGGTCTATTGTATACCTATCAGGATTTTCACAGTATGTGGCATTCATAAAGTTTATAATTTCCTCTGCAAGCTTGGTGTGATTGGGTTCGCTAAGGTGTGCTATGCGTGGATCAATATTCTCATGATTCTTAAAGAACTCTAATCGACTGTTCCACTTGTCATCTTTTACTCCTAGGAATTCACACACATCAACTGCCTGAAGGCTACCGTTTGTGCTGTGGTGTAGTCCAGTATTATCAAATCCTGGTAGTATGCACATTCGCCAATTAAAGTTTCTAGCACAAAAGTGGCACCATGCTACCATAGCATCTAGATTCATATCAGCTCGAATTTCGTTTTCATTGCCCAGCATAGTATAGCTTTTCAACTGTTTAGATTCTTCTTTTGTAATGAGGTTTTCGTTGTTTAATATCCAGTAGTTTCCTAGGAAAGGTCTGTCCTCAAAGAACCACACTCGTTTCTTGTCGGTAGTAACAATGATTACATAATCATTTGGCTTTATCTGAGGTATGTGTTGTTTAATTGTATACTGTATATACTCGTTGCTACAGCCCATTTCACCAAGGTTCTTAATTCGCATAGTGCCTAGTTGGTCGGCTACTTGCTTGCCCCAAAACCATTCAGTAGTGTTGTTAAAATTTTTGTGGCTATTCTTTTCCATCACAAAGCTGTCGCCAAATATCCATAGAGTAGGTGTCATCATACAGTATCTATCCTTTCCCATGTGTTGTCGCTAGTGAATCTGAAGCTGCCTTTAAATGTCATTTGTTTCCATGTGTGTGGTTCAATAATGCTGAGGAATGTTTTTCCATTGTTTGTGTACAAACTATACTGCTTACCTACTACAGGAATAAAGTTATACTTGGCTGTGTATACTAGTTGTGTATCTTCTGCTAGCTTTACAAGTTTAAAGTATTCATCTTTTAGTTCATCAAACTTTGTTTCAAAGAAGTGCGTAGCAGTAATACCTCGTTCTGCTTTATGTTGCAATACATCTGGCACTGTAAAAGCAGGAGCACCTACGTTAGTAGGATACGGCAGTGTAGCGGCAAAGTCTGTTACGTTGTCAGGCTTTCTCAATATGTTATTCCAAGTCTTGTTTTTTGCGTGGTATTGTAGTTTCAACTACATCTTCAGATAGCCGTTCTTCTAGTTCAGCAGTTGACATGTAATCTAAATCCCAATGATTACAAATGTCGTTTCTAAACCGAGTGTGATTTTTACTAGTTGACTTTGATTTGAAACGATTAAAGTAGTCAAGAAGTTTCTGGCTAATTTTCATTCTAGCCATCTCAATATGATATTTGCCATTATAAGATATGCACAAACAAGATTGGTTCCTACTATTATACTTCTAATTATTGCGATTGAGTTTTCGTTGGCTGCATCGTAACCGTCTTCTTCATCAAAAGAACCAAGGGCATGTTTCCATACTTCCCAGTTAGTCTTTTTCATTTAAAGCGACTGTCGATCCATTTCTTGAATGCATACACTGCACAAGCTATTATTAACAAAGCAACAACCACAGCACCTTCAACAGCTAGGTTACCTGTGCTTGAGTCTACTTCAATACCAGTTGTGCTAATTTCTATTCTGCAATCTTCACAAGTTTGTGTTTCTTCCATATGCGAGGCTCCTATTATCATGGGCGCTCTACCCCAATACACTAATCGTTACCATCAGCGTTTAGATCCGTTAGTTCTCGTTGGACCTGTTTGTAGTCTTTGGCTTTGGCTTTTTCTAACGCTTCTATTTGCAAACGCTGCTGTTCTATCACATCACCCTGATCTTCAATTTCTTCAAACTGTTTGTTGAGTGTGTTAAGTTGTTTTTGTTCTTCAGTCTTCTGCGGAAACTTAACTATGTTGCTGTCTTTGCTCATGTGTTATCTCCATCTGTATATTTCATCCTTGATTTATCAAAGATCTTAGTATCTTCTTTAAAGAATTTACGCAATCGTTTATTGTATCCACGTTTGATCTTTTTAAGTTGGCCTTTGCTCCACATATAGAACTTACGTGAGTTTTTACTAAGGGCATCGTATTCATCTCCACCCTTCATTGGAATCTTATTACTCATAAATCAATCTCTCCTAAATGCTTCATGCCCTTCAAAATACATCTGGATCATTGTATGCACACAGATATTTATAAAAATTAAACTGCCAAATAATATCCATCCAACCATTTAATCTTCTCCAAGGTTATTAATAAAGTTACGTAACTTAGTTGAGTCTGCTTCAGCCCTAATCTTTGCTACTGGAGCCCCATCACTAGGATCTTCTCTAACTGTATCTTGTGTATTAGTGCGTTTCAGATTACTTACAATACTATTACTAGCTGAAGGAGTTGTATAGTCATCTTGTTCATCTTCATCTAGATCATATATTCTTAAACTGTCAATGTTAAATCCTAGATCAATCTTAGATCCAACTCCACTTGAGCTACGTGTCTTCATTAGCTGTATTTGATAGCGTCCGCGCTCACGCATTGCTCTGCTAGTAAAGATACCAAACACATTGTCCGCAGTTTGTATCTTACTTAATCCACCTGATATGTGCGAGTGATCAAATTCAATTTCTTCAACTGCTCCACGATTCAACTGTGCCGCTGTAACAAATACTGTATTCAATTCCATAGCTAAGTTTCTTAGCTCTTCTGAAACGTACTTATCTTTAATATATAAATTCTCTGCACTTACTTTTGCACCATTGGGCATTAGCAAATCCAAATAGTCAATCAACAATACATCAATCTTCTTGCCTGTTTTGATCTCATACTCTTTAATATAGCTACGTACATCATTAGGCGTCTTGCCACTTGGCATATACTTAACTTGGAACGCACCACTCTTCTTACCAATGATCTTAACTTTCATTTCAACGTCATCAATATTCTTAAAGATATCGCGGGTGCTAATCTCTGTAACCATACTATCTACACGCATACTAACTAAAGCTTCACTAAGCTCTAGTGTTAGATACAAAACGTTCATACCCTTTTGTGCAAAGTTTACACCCAAGTTAGCTAGGAACAAACTCTTACCTGCACCTGAACCACCTGCAAAGATGTTAAGCTCGCCTCTGTTGAACCCACCAAATAGTTTTCTATCTACTGCTTCCCAGCCTGTGCTTACTTGGCCGTTACCATCTTTAATTGCTAACAGTCTTGCTCTAGGGTCTGCAAAGTAATCAGTACCTAAGTCTTTCTGTAATCCTATTTGTACTGCTTGCTTAACTAACTCTTCTACTGGACCATACTCACCCTTCTCAAGTAAGTCTGCACCTTTAAGGATAGCTGCCTCTAATGCTTTGTGTCTACTAAATGTTTCAAACTCTAACAACAGCCAATCATAATGATTCTCTTGCATTACACCAGGGTCTTTAAGATTACTCTCTGTTGCTGCATTAATCATATCAAATGTAGGTAATGCGTTATGCTCAGTTACATAGTTAGTTAAAAACTCTGCAGGCTTTTGCAATCGTCTATCAAATACTTCTGGATTGAATACCGCTTGACATCTAACAAATGTCTCAGCATCAGTCAACATCATTTCAAGATATACCTTTTGTATATCATGCCCATAGTCTGTGTTTTGTCTAGTTGCCATATTACTATTATACTACCTATGCCATTGGTTGTCAAGTTCTATCTTGGTTTTAGTTACTGCTAGATATGCTCCTACACAACTGCCAGGGTCGCCTGGGTTATGTGGAACATGTACATTAACCCACTTGTCACGGATACCGTCTACTGCTCTTCTATTAAGGGCGCCTCCGCCAGCTAGTGCTAGGTGCTTACTGCCTGTTGCCTTCATAGCCCATGCACTTAAATTATTAACACAATATTCAAATACTGACTGTGTAGCAGCTGCAATATCGTTTAGGTCTTCTTCGCTGTCTAGATCAGGCCTCCACCAGTTACACCCCCTATGCAAGTTTTCCATCATCTTAATCTTAGGGTTCCATCCAATACCTTCAACGTGTACTAGTTCGTTTAGTATCTTCATAAAATGTTTTTTAGGGTTACCTTTGTCTCCCATAGATGCCATCATATATTCATCACGGTTCGGAACTAGCCCGCACCGTTGTGTCATGGCACTGTAGAATAATCCAAGACTATGCGGATAGCCCTGACTGTGTATCTTCTTTAGTAAATTATTCTTGCCGTGCCATATAGTCAGTGTTTCAAACTCGCCTATACTGTCTATTACAATTACAGCACAGTCGTCTTCAGGCTGGGTGTAATAGGCATACGCCGCATGACTTAGGTGGTGTTGGGTACACTTAATTGGAGCAATGATATTCCATTGTTGCAAGTACTTACGTATATTATTTTCTTTCCATAGCCAGCCCTGTCCAGCATACCACTGGCGTAGTGTTTTTAACTTAGGAAGTTCATACCACTGTATACTATCGGGCTCGCCGTATTCTTGCCTAGCTACGCTAACCATACTCCAGTTAGGATGAGGGTCGTTTGGCACCTTACTATAATCTTTAGCTAACACCGCAGACTTGAGTTCGTTATCTTTAAATACTGCTAAACTAGCATCGTGACTGTTTCCAACCATTCCCCAAGTTATCATTTGTTGCGATTCTCCCATTCGTCTTTGTCAACTCTAATATACCAGCCTCTCCTTGGCTTACCAAGTGACTCACCTTCTGAACCTGTAGGCCACCATAGGTAAGGACGGATATAATCAGGAAAGCTTCTGCCGCCACCAGCAAAGTTTGTTTTTACAAACACTCGTTTACAATACTTAAAACAATCATCTAGCCAGTACTCGTAATCAAATATAGTTCCGGGTACTAAACACTCTCTATCAAACACTGTACGGGTAGCTACAATCATATCATACTGTCTATCTAACTTCATAGGCTCGTTCATGTTAACGTACATTATGAAACGTTTAAGACCTAATACGTCACAGCATTCTTTGTACAAAGCACCTTTGTCTTTGTCATCAAAGAACTCGTCTACGTCAGTTAGTTCAATATCGTTAATACCTTTTTGCTCTTGTATTAAGTGTGCTAACATTCCCATGCCACAGCCAATTTCAAGTACAGAATTAACTCCGTCAAAGTTCATGTTGTCTACACAAAATTGTTTTTCAAGCATATACAAATCCCACTTGTGAATGTACTTTGCGCCTGGAGCTTTTTTCCAATGACGCTTAGATATTTCTGTAAGTTTGTTTCTATAAGTTTGCGTATTCATATTTTAACTTTCTCTAAGGTGTAACAATATTTGATGTTGTCGCTGTATACTGTTTAGCAATTTCACCTTCAGTTTTGCCCATACATGTAACTGTGTTAGCATTTAGTATAAACTTAGCATCTGGATTTACACTATACATAAACGGGGCAAGCCCTAATCCATTTTCATTTGCAATTAATACCATTGGCTTTTTAACTGTATATGAGTCTGATGATTCTGTATCTAGTCTTGCTACAATTTCCTCACCTGTTGATAATTTTAAACTAATCGTGTCGCCGGCTTTATACGGAATTTCTAATAACATTCTTTTCTCCTATTTGTAAATGAATGGGTCGCGCTTTTTAAGTTCTTTTATTTTCTTGCGGTATGCAAGTTCTTCTTTAATTTTGTAATACGGCCATGTAATAAATTCCCATATAGATAGTAATATAAAACACAAACCGGACCATAGTTTTTTTAAATAACTCATTATTCTCTCCTCGATATTACTCCATTAAACGCAATTGATATCCTATCATTTGCATTAGTGTTAATGTCAGCATAGTGTGATAACCAACTAGGCATGCCTACTAACTTCTTAGGTTCTGGAAAAATACTCCATTGTCTAGCATTGTAGTTATTCCTGTCAACAACTATTTGATCAGGAATTGTGTACTCTAAGTTTGAATGTGGAGGCACTAGTCTTAATGGGCCAGAGCCTTCGTCACATTTTACATAGTATACCATACTAAAAAAGTATGGTGCAGGGTGTAGATGGGCTACAGTATTTGCAGCATCTAGCTGACTATTGTTGTTTATATTAATCCAATAGTTTCGTAAAGCAATAGTGTATTCATTATTAAACCTATATAAGTTTTCAGATGCTTCTTGCATTTTATCTTGTACTATGTTTACAAGATTTACTAATACAGGATCTTGTAAGTCTAACCATTCACTTTGCCAGGTAGAAGTAGAGTTGCCTCTCAGTTCATAACAACGCTGTTCAATTGCATTGTTATCAATATCTATAATGTCAGATACTACCGGAACTGGAAATACTGCTTCTATGTTCATGTGTTAAACCATTTCTTTGCTTTTAATCTAATCTTTAGAGGAGACGTTTCTGCGTAAGTTGCTATGCTGTGTAACGTAAATATTCTTCCATACCTCTGTACAGCTTCTCCAATATCAGTTATATCAATTTCCCAATCCGGCATAGATATTCCCCATCCTAAATCAATTGCTTGTTCAACTAATTTAGAGCCTGCTTGATCTCTGTCAGGCACAACTACTATATCTTTATTTAATCTATTAATGAGTAGTGCCTGTTGATCTTTGGCTTCGCTTCCTAGCAATGCAACTCCGTCAATATACAATGCATCAATAGGACCTTCGCATACTATAGCAAATACTTTCTGAGGACGTTGTTCGTCTAGATTAAATACGTATCCTGGTTGTTGCTCGCTTAGATATTTGGGCTTCTTATCGCTTTGTACACTTCTGCCAGTCCACCCGACAATACGTCCTTCAAAATAAAATGGAATAATAAGTCTATCTCTATAACCTAAACTAGGACTCCAATAGTATTCTGTATCGTCAACTTGTAAATTACGTGATGCCATATATTCAAGTATAGCTAAACTATGTTTATTAAAGTCTGTAATATCAGTAACTTTAATTGCATCGTCAGGTAATGGCACAGTATTAAATTTAGGTATCTCAACAAGCTGTTGAGTTACAACCATGCCTTCATTTTCCTGCATAACTGTTAATGCAAGTTTATTAATTACATCATCAGGAGCATTTAACCATTGTAATAGTTTCCGCATCTTAATACTAAGGTTACGTCCTTGTTGCCAACTTGCTTTATAACCGCAGTTGAAACAGTGGAAGCTTATACCATCTGGATTAGTTATTAATCCTCCACGTAGTCTGTTGTCAGCTGATGTACCGTTATGATGACAACAAGGTGCATTGAATGAGGTCCAGCCGCTAGGCGTTACTTTACGCTTAGGCGGCAGATACGTCAGAACTGTTTCATTGACTATACTCATAGTACTATTATAACGTAGTTTTGTTAAATTGTCAACTAGTTTCTAACTAATATTTTGGTGATTTTTGCTGATGGGTTTACAGTGGTTTTAAATCGGACATATGAAAAGACGCCATTAAAGTTTACTGGAGTTGGAGCAAGTTCGTTGCCACTAAAGCTAAGTGTTGCAACATCTGCCCACGGAGATGAGTTAGTAACTTGGTTATCTAATGTAGCTTGTACAACAACATCACCAATGAAGTTTGTAGAGTATACTGCCGCAGTATGTAGTGCCTCATTACCATTAACTGCTGGTTCTGCACTTACTGCTTCGGATACCCATACGCTTGAACTTGCTCCTGTCTCAGTAAGGCTAGTTACTGAAGAAGTTTTTAACGGTCCTGGAAATGTTTTAGCATTTACAAGTATAGTTCCGTTGTTATTGAAATGGCTTTGTGAATATGTAATTACTTTACTACCATCTGTTTCTATAAGATAAACAACGTAACTTAGATATTGTTGTTTTAAATTTTTAAGTTCATTTTCGGTTATAGTAACTTTAAACTTTCCTCTAGTAATAGTACTTCCGTCATCTTGTACAGAACAGTCCTTCTCAATTATTAGACGCTCGTTCTCATCGTATGCAACAAACTTAGGAGTATATCCTGTAGCTACATTGACTGGCTTTTGGTCTGCATTTAATAATCTAAATTGTAAGGCATTGTCTATGCCTTTATAAACTTGAATTTCTCTATTGTACACTGGTCTATACTCCGTAATGAATCCTGCCACATCTGCGACAAGTGTGGTTGTATTATCGACTAAATATCTTGACAACAATTGCATATTGTATTTATAGGAATAACTAAACTAACTAATGCTTACTAAAGACATAGAAAATAAATTTCCCTTCTTGAGCGTAGTAAACTACGGCGGCAAGGAATATATCGGGGTTGTAATCAATCAAGATGCCAGTGTAACAAGTATGTACATTTATACAGCCTTGCATACTAAACCTGAACAAGAACACTTTCTTGAGTTAGGAGATGTATGGTGGTGGGAATCAAATAGAATGATTCCTATTAATATCTTCTTAGGTATTGAGATGGCGCCATTTAAGTATTGTATAATGACAATGAATAGTAAGGATGTAAAAGTTAGTATAGGACCGTGTGTAAATTTAAACAACTTAGCAGTAAAACGCATTAAAAGAAAAAGTGTACAGTTAGTACGCAGACCACCTAAAGGCTAAACCTTAACCATTGCTTCGCATAATAAATTCATGTGTACTACAACAGCTACAGCATAGCTAACTGCATGAGCTTTCTTAAAATAGTATGACCCGTCCGTTGGCTTTATCCAAACACTCTTCATTATAGTTTTCCAAGTCTCGTTTGCTAAGTGCCTCTTGGCTGGGCGTATAATCGCTAGTGTCGCTGCTAATTGTTCTACCGAGGTAGGCTTCAATTGCCTCAATAGTTCTCCGTGCCCGTTGACATGAAATACTTTTTCGTTGAAGTCGTCGTGTTCCAGCAGTTGCCATAGTGGTTCTCTTTCTATCAATTGTGTTAAGTGTTGTTCATCTTCAACTTCCTTATATATGCTTACATTGAGAAAGTCTAGTTTAAAGTAGCCGCGTTCTTCAGCAGTCTTGTGTTCGATTGTTGATAAGTTATCAATAGGGTTATGCGGTATTTCATTAGCATACACACCAGTATTATGTTTCTTTCCGCTATCAAGTTTTGCAACTCGATGTTTGAGTTGCCCTAATATAATTGATCTATCTGCAAAGTCTATATCAATATCAGGCAATGTTGTTTGCCTCATATAATTTTTTGAACTTAACAGATTTCTTCATAGCCATATCCCATTTAAGTTTACTTACACGATCCTTCATTGTAATACCTAGTAAATGATCTAATTCATGTAGATAGCATTTAGCACTATATCCGTCGATTGCTACAGTTTGTTTTTCTAAGTTTTCATCGTAAAACTCTACAAGTATTTCTTTTGGACGGGGAATTTTTACATATATATGAGGGAAGCTTAAACACCCTTCTAAATCTAAAACAGTATCCTCAGTATATTCTAACACTGTTGGATTAATACAAATATTTGTATTACCAGCTTTATCGCCCATTACAAATACTTGTGCATCTAATCCAATTTGATTTGCTGATAGGCCAATTCCTTGATTTGCTAACATAAACTCTACCATCTCTTTATGCAGTTCTTTTGGATCGAATCCAGGATTTTCTAAGTCAACAGGCTGCATTTTACGTTCTAAAAATTCGTCTGGATGATATATTAATTTCATAGTTTACTTTCCTTTGCAACATCTTTAACTAGCTGTACATCACTTTTTTGTCTTTTAAAACGTACTCCCCAATGTTCGGGGTTAATCATAGGATACACAATTTGTAACTGTTCGTCATTTAATTTACTTAACATTTCTTTTCCGCTAATACAATTTAATATCAACCATGGACTTATCTTACCATCTTTAATATGCCAAACTGCTCTATTTAAACTTACGTGCTGAAAATAATGATTCCACGGAGCTTGTTCTTGTTCGTCAGCCCATTCCATCATAGTCATTACACTACGTTCAAGTGCAGTCTCTACACCTTCTTTTTTAATTAAGTTAATTGCATACTGTTCATACATTTCTTCTCTACACCAGTGATCAAGTTTAACTCCACTAGTTACAACATGATCAATATACTTCTCAGGATATAACGGTTTTACATTACTAACAAAACTACCAAACTTTACAAATGCATTATAGTAAGGACTTTTATCAAATTCATCATGTGTTTTATCTTTTTTAGATCCTGCACTTAATTGGTAAAATTTATTAAATGCAATTAATCCAAGCTGCACACGTTTTTCTTTACGCTGTAAGAAACGTCTCTTAGGTTGGCACAAGTGTACAGCTAATGTTTTTTCACGGGCGTACCCTGATCCACAGTATCCACATACATACGGTTTTTCAGAGTTTGACATTTTCAACACCGTGTTCTTCTGCAAGTTGTTTGAGTTCTTTTTTTGTAGATATGCTAGCAAGTAGTTCTGCCTCGTCTGTTTTCATATTTGGATAAATGTCAAGTAATAACTTTTCACCTTTACTATTATCGCCAGTCTTCTTTTTAAATCCAATCCATTTGTGAAATTCGATTTTGCCAGTTGCATTACAAGCACATAGTAACTGCCACTGTAGTTTAGGATGTCTTGTTCCGAGCACATTAAAGTTTTTATTATAGTATGAGTTTGTTTTAAATATAGCCATTTCTTGATCATCTCTTTTGCCAGCTACGCTACTAACATATCTATTCAATAACCAAAAGCTAACAGACTTTCGTTCTTCATCGGTAATTTCGTTCCAGACATTTTTGCCATTCATATCAATTGCAGCAAGTATGTCTTTTACTGGGAATTTTTGCTGTGCCATTCTGCTAAGTCCTCCGGAGTATTAATTTCCATCCCGTCAAATGTTACTTTACCTAATGCTATTCTATAGCCAGCTTGTATCCAACGCAACTGTTCTAGTTTTTCAATGTCTTCTTCAGGTGGCTTGCGTAAGCCGTTATACAATCTAAGCACATGTGCCTTATATCCGTACACACCTAAGTGCCAGCTACCATATGCAAATCCTCTACCAAACCAGTTAGCATAGGAGTAGTTATGTATTAGTTTAACACTATTAGGATCATTTGTCAAGCTCTCATCTGGAAAGTCAGTCCATACAGTTGCCAGCGGATCGTACTGAAGTGCAAATTCAATCTTCTCAATCATTTCTTGTGTAACGTCAGGCATGTCGCCTTGAACATTGATAATAGTATCGTATTTTTTAGGAAGTTTGTCAAGTGCTCCGCAACATCTTTCAGTGCCGTTATCGTAATCAGCATCGTCTATTACTATGTTACCTTCGGGAAATAGACTAGCAATCTTCTTACTATCAGTAAGCACAAAGGTGTCTAAGCCCGTCTTACAGCAACGATCGTATACTTTACGGATCATTGGCACACCGTTAAGCAATGCTAATGGTTTATTAGGAAACCGGGTTGAAGCTGCTCTTGCCGGAATCAGTATAGCTGTACTCATGTATTTCTCCTATTACTTTATCAAAGTCTTCTATCCTAAGCATATTAGGACCGTCACTTGGTGCGTTGTCTGGATCCGGATGTACTTCTAAAAAGAAATTCCTAATTCCCAAAGCACTACCTGCACGACATAAGCCAGGAACATAATTCCTATTGCCACCGCTGCTGCCTCCGAGGCCGCCTGGTTTCTGTACGCTGTGTGTGGCATCAAGAACCACAGGCACATCAAAATTATTAAGCATGTAATCAATGCCGGTAAAATCGACAACCAAATTATTATATCCAAAACTTGTGCCTCTCTCAGTTATCCAAACTTCTTTGGCGCCTCTTGTCTTTGACAGTATACCATTCATGTCCCATGGTGCAAGGAACTGGCCTTTCTTAATGTTTACAATTTTATCTGTAGCACATGCTGCTTGTAGTAAATCTGTTTGTCTACAAAGGAATGCAGGTATCTGTAGTACGTCTACAGCATTATTGTAGTAAGTTTTTATGTTTGTAATATGCTCTACTGTATGAACGTCTGTGAGCGTCTTACACCCCACCTCGCCTCTAATCTCTTCAAAGTCATGTAGTGTATTTGTAAAACCTACGCCGCGCATGCCTTGCATACTACTACGATTAGCCTTATCAAAACTAGCTTTAAAGATATACTCTGCACCATACTTGTCACATATATCTTTACAATGCTTTGCAATTTCTAAACTCTGTTCTAAGCTTTCGTGCTGACAAGGGCCTGCAATTATTGTAATCATTTACTTTCCTTTGATAATAGATATATGTTTAATACTTTGTTTAAGTATACTAATAGTGTTTTATTTGTTTTAGCCATTTCATTTATGTCTTGCCAATCTTGATATGTAAACAAATCACCTTGTGCTTTAGTCTTTGCACGATCTATACTGTCTCCATCTCCGCCTATAATCCAGCGAGGTATTTTGTTATGCGGAGGATCTCTGTACCTTGCATATACTACTTGATCTACTCTTTCGTATATCAATGTTTCATTTGGAATCATTTAGATCTCTTCTCAACTTTCTTCTTGTCAAAATAAATTTATTGTACAAATAAGGAATATAATCTTCGTAGTGTCCTTGTTGTTCAAATACTTTACTAGCATCATCTAATACAGACAATCGCTGAAGTAACACAATTGTCCAGTCTTCTACATATAAATTTAGTGCCCATAAGTCTATGCTGTTACTATTGCACCAGCCATTAAAACTATCGCATCCACCATTATGTTGTTCATTTGTGATTAGTTCAGCATCTGTTGGAATTGCTATCATAACTACATCATTTGAGTCATTAAACTGTTCTGCTTCATTATAAACTGCTGACCAATACTTGTAAGAATTTGTACACGATACTACTACTTTTTTTATTCTATTGTTATCCGATGCTGGTTTTGCATATGGACATTTTTTAGTAGCATCTAACTGAGCAGCCCAATCTGTTACATAATTATTAAAATTATTAATGTTAGACATTAATCTTTCGTTCATTACTTTACTGGCGTGCCAATTGTACGACGGACAATATCATTATGATTGAACTCTGCCCAATACAACTCAAATGCAACACCATCTTCAATTCCTTCAAACTGATGAATTAGTCCTGGCTTTACTTGTGTAAAGTCTCCTGCTTTTAGAATAGTTTCATCAACTAGTCCGTCTTGGGCACCGTCTTGCCAAACACGAATTATCATTGAACCTGATTCAACAAAGAACCCGTTCCATTTAAATTCGTGTGCATGTTCGCTACATTTGTAGCCTGCTTTATATTCAATGCGGTGAAACTCTAGTA
>Ga0208814_1000706_pt1 | contig 18244 bp, 19 predicted proteins | sample MalvirAntarct_55_FD_184253 | JGI IMG/M metagenome (GOLD analysis project Ga0208814, IMG submission 184253) | Marine viral communities from the Global Malaspina Expedition - Malaspina viral metaG Antarct_55 (SPAdes) (version 2) | ecosystem: Environmental > Aquatic > Marine > Oceanic | place...
GACTGAAGCTATTGAAACATCTGATGGTGAGCTAATCGACTATGGTGCAAGGACTTACCTCAACAACGAACGTCAAGCATTAAAGAACGATGCAAACGAATTGAATGAAGTTACCCGTCAGTTCCCGTTTAACACACAGGAGGCGTTCAGAGATTCTGTTACTGCTTCATTGTTTAACCTAGGGAAGATCTACGAGCAGAAAGAGTATAATGATATGATGTATCCTAACCCTGTAGTAAAGGGTAACTTCCATTGGAAGAACGGAGAACTAGACAGTGAGGTTATATTTGAACCATCTCCTGAAGGGCGTTGGACTCTATCATGGCAGCCAAAGAAAGAAGAAAGGAACATCAAAGTAAGACACCGTAACGGACACTATATGGCTCCCCATGGGAACAGAGGTGTTGGTGGAGTCGATAGCTATGACCTTGATTCTACGGTAGATGGACGTGGATCTAAGGGTGCGTGTCACTTTTACAACAAGTTTACAATGAATGAGGCTAGCAATGTTTTTGTTGCTGAGTACTGTTCTAGGCCACCTATGGCAAAGATCTTCTACGAGGACTGTCTAATGGCGGCAGTATTCTTCGGATATCCAATACTTATAGAGAACAATAAATACGGTATAGCGCGTTACTTTGAGGAGCGTGGTTACCTAGAGTACCTATTAGATCGTCCTGCTCACTTAGGTGGTAGTGCATCAAAGTCTAAGACCAAGGGTATTCCATCTACTTCTGCTGAAGTTATTCAGGCTCACGCTATGGCGATAGAGTCTTACGTACATAACTACGTAGGAGAAGGACAGGACGGAAACATGGGTCGTATGTACCTTCAGGACACGCTAGAGGATTGGATCGGATTCAAGATAGATAACCGTACCAAATATGATTTAACTATCTCTAGTGGGCTCTGCTTACTTGCAGCACAAATCAAACCTAAAGCAACTAAACAGTCGGACACTAGTAACAAGACGTTCTTCAGGCGTTATAAGCACAATGCTTAAGAATAATTTACTATCTTTGCAAGATCAATAATCAAGAGCGAAACGCACTACGATGAATAAGAACTACGGAAATTTCCCTGACCCAACGGCACAGTCTAGCGAGAAAGTATCAGAAGGATACGGCAAGGCATATGCTAAAGCTATCCTCTCTCAATGGGGTGGTACTGAATCTGAACAATCTTTATACCAAAAACGTCTCAAGGAATTTGAACGTGCGCGTGATTACGCTCAAGGTACTCAGTCTACTCAGATATACAAGCAGATACTAAACAGCTTAGATGGCGCAGGTGGTGGTGGATCACTACTAAACTTAGATTGGACTCCCGTACCTATCGTGCCTAAATTCGTAAAGATTGTTGTAAACAAAATATTAAGTCAAAAACCTTACCCTAACTTAGAAGCGATTGATCCTGTATCACGTGGAGAGAAGGAGAACAAGAAAGCTCGTGTCAAAGCTGCTATTGAGAACAAAGAGTTCTTAGCAGAAATGCGTGACCTAGGAGCACAAGTAACCGATGATATCGACAACCTACCTGATACAAAGGAAGAGGCTGAGATATTCATGGATACAAACATCAAGATTGCTGCTGAGATTGCTGCACAGGTTGCATGTAATCTAACCCTAGAGTGGAACGACTTCAATGACAGTACGTTCCGTAGAGCTGTAGAGGATTTAGTAGTGACGGGTATGGCGGCTATTAAACGTGAGAACGACCCTAACCACGGAATCGTTGAGCGTTACGTAGATCCAAGCCACCTTATACACTCTTACTCAGAGGATCCATTCCTAAAGGATTTAGTCTACGCAGGTGAAGTTCGCCGCATGACTATTATGGAGCTTAAGAGAATCGGTGGTAACAGCGTTACTGAAGACCAATGGGAGCAGTTAGCTCAAGGTGTTAAAGGTAAGTTCGGAAATGACAGCGGGAAAGTCGCTAAGAACTCATTCGATCAAAGAACAGGACGTAACCAATACGGATACGATGAGTATACTGTTAATGTTTTAGACTTTGAGTATATCGGTCTAGATGAGATGGTATATGAAGAGAAGATGTCGCGTCATGGTAACATGGGCTTCTATTTCAAAGGAGAAGAGTATAAGGCTCCTACACAATCAGTATATGACAGAAACCCTGTATACATGAAGAACATGTGTCTTTACGGTGGTCTATATATAGATGGTTCTAACATCCTTATGAATTACGGTAAGAAAGAGAATCAACCACGTAACATCCACGACCTAAGCAGAACTACTCTGTCTTATTCTATTGTGGCTACAAACTTGCGTAGAATGATGCCTAAGTCTATGGTGACTAGCATTATCGGATTCGCTGATCAATTGCAGATTACACACCTAAAGATTCAACAGTCTATCGCTAAGGCCAAGCCTGACGGTATCATGATTGACATCGAAGGACTAGACAACGTACAGCTAGGTTCAGGTGGTGAGTTATCTCCATTGGATATTCAAGACATTTACGAGCAGACAGGTGTTATGTACTATCGCTCTAAGAACCCTGAAGGAGGATTCGCAAACCCACCTATCAGAGAGATAAACAATACTATCCGTAACGTGAACGAACTGATCGGACTATATAATCACTACCTACGTATGATTCGTGATGCGACAGGTGTGAATGAGGCTGTTGATGGCTCTACTCCTAAGGGTGATGCTCTTGTCGGTGTACGTCAACAACAAATGGCTGCAGCTAATAACGCTCTATACGATATCACTCATGCTTCTTTGGTTCTATACAAGAGAGTATGTGAGGATGTTATTAAGTGTCTACAGATTCTACCTAAAGATTCAGTGCTATTTGGTACTTACAAGAAGGCGGTAGGAAAGCATGCGATGGGAACATTGAAGGAGTTCGAGAAACTTCCTATGTTTAACTTTGGTGTAATGGTTACCACAGAGATGGATGATCAAGATAAGCTGTACCTAGAACAAAACATACAACAAGCTCTAGCTCAGAAAGAGATAGATATAGAGGATGCAATTGCTATACGTAGATTGAAAGATATCGACCAAGCAGAACGTCTACTTATCATCCGTAGAGCTAAGCGTATTAAGCGCCAACAATCAGCAGCTCAGCAGAACGCTCAGATGCAGGGACAATCAGCAGCACAGGCTTCACAAGCTAAAGCACAAGCTGATATGCAAACCGCACAAGCTCAGGCTCAGTTGGATATGCAGTCTAAGCAGATGGATTCTCAGTTAGAGATGCAACGTATGCAGATGGAGTATCAGTTCAAACTAGAACTAGAGAAACTACGTGGCGCGAATGCTAAAGATGTAGCAGGAGCTTCTCAGTCTATCAAGCAATCTGTTCAAGAGATGCAGGAAGACCGTAAGGACGCTAGAGTAAAGAAGACAGCTACAGAGCAGTCTAAGTTAATCTCTCAGCGCAAAGGCGAAAGAGGTGAGTTACCTGAGGGAGAGGATGAGAACTTCCTAGACTCAATGATGAAATAATTAATAAACAAAAATAAACATGGGAGCAAGAAAAACAAACCTCACCGTTGCAGGTGATTTCCAAAACGCTGCGTTTGGTCAGAAGGGTTTCAAGGTAATTAACGCGTCTACAGTGCAACCTGCAGGCGAAGAGTATATTTGCATTTACTGTATAGCAGTAGCTACAGGTGTAACAACCACTACCCCCGTAGGAGACGCTTTAGTAGGTGTTGATCTACAGGCAGGTATGGTTCTTTACGGAGACTTTACTACAATCACGGTAAGTACAGGTAACGTTATAGCATACATACGCTAGATGTTAGGTCTACCAAACATATTAACCAATATTAACAAAGAGGTTAACCAAGGGAACTTCGTTACTCTGATCCTAGAAGAGGACAGTGACGGTATTCTTATGGAGAACGGATTTAACCTTATACGAGAAGGTCTACTCTAACTAAACTAAAACGCAAAAATGGCAAATGTAAAAATATCAGAACTAACCGTACTAGGGGACGTTGACAGTGGTGCGATACTTATCCCCGTTGTAGATACAACCGACCTTACACAGGCGAACTCGGGTTCAACAAAAAGAATGACAGGTGCAGACCTTAGTACTACTATTTCGAAAGATAATAATGGTTATCTAGGATTGCTGTCTGCCTTCTACTTCGGTGGAGTAGCTACTTCAGAGGAAATAGAGATTGAAGAAGTAAATGTTTTTCAGGATGTAATTATGACTATCCATGCTTCAGGTACTTCAGATGAGAGACCAACAGCAATGAAAGCAGCACAGTCTTCAGGACACGAAGGAACAGGAGCGGCAGGAAGCCCTATAAAATTCCTATTGGAGGGATTGAGTATAAAGTCTTCTGCGACATTAAGAGCATCACTTGCTTTTATACCTGATGAAGATGGTGGTAGATTAGATTCTAGAATATTCATAGAGCGTCACAGCGCAGCAACACCTTCTGATGATTTCCCTATTGACGCTGCAGGTTTAGCGATGGAATCAGGAGCTGACGAAGAGTACCCACACCTTGTGGATCTACAGTTCTTTGTCGGTGATACTATCAACACCAATGGTGTAGGAGACGCAGGTAAGGTTCGCTTTCAGATTAAATCAGATGTTACAGGAACTGTTAAGATGAAAGAATTAGCTCTATTCATTCAACGTTAAAATAAACTAAACAATGGCAAATAAAGTAAAAATTTATTCAACTCTAAAATCAGGGAAAGTATCCTTTGATGGAGCAAGGGTAAACAATAAAGAAATTGGCTCTCTAGAGGTAGAGGCTCATCCTACGCTGTCAAACAGGATACGTATAAAGTCTTTGACTCAGTTCAAGAGAAATAGCGATTCGCTATACAGAGTGTTCTTTGGTAAGCTAAACATTAACCGTATTCAAAACGAAGCAGGTCAAGACCTAGTAGCAACACTAGGAATGGACAGAGCAGCGGTAATAGCCTATATTCAAACTCAGATCACTAAACCTATCGTAACTGAGTACTTCGAGTACAACCCTGTTACAGATAGATTAGAGGCTAACAAGAATATCGAGGTTAAGAAGCATGGTTTCTTTATCGGTGGTAAGTACAAGATGGCTTCAGGTAATAGTAACTTGTACTATGAAGATTTAGCTACAGGTGCTAATTCATACCCTGTAATGGGTGAGGTCTTTGACCAATCTATTGCGGCTAATCAAGTTGCAGGTGCAGGAACGTCTACGCCTAAGATGAGAGTATTCGGTGATTACCAATCAATTCCACTAGGTGGAACTCCTGTTAATGATACTGCTATCAGTTACGATGGCGATAACTTCTTCGGGTTTAATATTAGTGGTGTAGGTATCACTGTTAGAATGGGTGAGGCTGTTACTGCTCAACAACAATTAAAATATGAGATCATAGTAGGAGGTATATCTGTTTATATTCAATACTTGCCTAAGCAGGCTTTAACGGTTAATCAAGACCTTACATGGTATTTTGACCATCCGTTAGACATTGAGGCAGGTACTACTCTACGTGCTACTGTATACAAAGTATCTACTGTGAATAACCAAGAGGTTAATGATGGTATACTTCAGGTATGTGAAGGTGATGCATCTCCAACTAGATATCAAACAAATGTATTGAACAGATTCTTTGAAGATAAGGATTTAGAGCAAATCTCTCCTTACATCAAATATCAGGCTATGGACTTTAGCGTAGATGCTACAGGTTCTAACATTATAATGAAAGACCTTAGTCTAGCGTCAGGTTCGCAGGTTTTAACTCACTTCCCTATCAATGGTCTTCAAGCTGTTGCTACAGGCACGACTGTACAGGTTAAGATCAAGGATGGTGCTAAGATTATTTTGACCTCTACTCCTGTATCGGGATTGAGTATCAATGGCTCTTTTGTTAACTCTGTATTGAATAACGCGGTACTTGAGCTTAATACATTGTTCTCTAACGCTGTTTCTTTTAACGATAATTCAGGTAACCCTGTAACAGGCTTTGCTCTATCAGGCGATGACTTAACTATTACTTTACAGGATGGAACTTCATTTACTCAAGACGTAAGTACATTTGGTGTTGACACTAATAGCTTTGTCTCTAGTGGAGCTCTAGTTGGTACAAACCTTGTGTTAACTATGTCTGACTCTTCAACTGTTACGATAGATGCTTCCAACCTTGTTAATGGCTCTACACTAACAGCTACTAATGACGAGTGGTTCTTTGCCTTCGGGACAAACGCTAACCAACCTGTTAACCATCCAAACACAAATGTCGCTGCAGGTATCGGTGGTCAAGCTCCTTTCTACTTCGGAAAAGCACTTACTAGAGGCTCAGAAATTAGATTCAACAACCTGTTCGCTAACAAGAATTTCATGCTAGGTCTATACGACGGTGCTGAGACAGTTCAGGGTACATTTAACTCTAGACTAGACAACAGATGGAATACTAACTTCCATTGGAACGGACAGGCTTGGATAGCTAGCGTTAATACTACATTAACAACCGCTAACAATGGAGCATCTGCTTATACTCCTGTATCAGGTTCATATGTAGCTATTAGATTCCTAGATGATGGTCACCTAGTTATGGTTACCGAACTAGCAGACGGTACTGAAGTTGAGATAGCTAAGACTACTATTCCTTTAGCTGTTAGCACTTTCAATGTGATGATGGGTTCTGACCAAGATCAAAACTTCCCTAATGCTTCTGTGGTAAATATAAACCAACTATGGGACGTTGTTCACGACCTTGATAGTAGTGAAGACGGTATAGTAAACGGAATAGAAGACCACACAGTAATTAAGAGTGGCATTTCTATTGAGATGGGCGAGAAGATTATGTTTATGTTAGATGAGGTAGGTCAAGGTGACTTCTTCGGAACTAACTACACTAACGCTGCAACGGGTATCGGAACAGCTGAGGAGCAGTTAGATAACACTTTTGTATATCAAACAAACGAAGCTCTAGTCTTTACTCAAGGCGGTGCTAACGATTGGAATATGAACACTAATGCAGGTGGATACTTCTTCGCTGCTAGTTTAGACCAATACCGTGAAGGTGGCGGTTCAGGGACTGTTCAGGGACAATTTAGTCTACGTTTCAATACTGATGGTAAGTTAACTATCTATGATGAGGATGCAGGCATAAAGGTTGCAACTGCTAAGAACAACCCTACAGTAGGTAGTTCAGTTCACTTTTACATGGGTGTAAGAGGTAACAGAGCTTACTATTCTATCCCTGCAATATCTAAGCAGACTATCGGTGGAGGTTCACAACCTGTTCAGACTTACGCTCCTACAGTTGCTAACCAAACAGTTTCAGTAGAAGAGGCTGCTTCACTTAACTTCACGATTGTATCTAGCGATAATATCGTTAATCAGTTCGTTGAAACAGATGCTCCTGCTTGGATGTTTATGAATCAGACTACAGGTGTACTTAGCGGTACAGCTCCTGCGTTCTTAGGAACTGCTGCTGATACTATCGTAGTAAATTGTAAGGCAGGTAATGCTGTTGGAGGTACTACTAACTTTACGGTAACAGTTAGCGTAACGGAAATAGCTTACTCTAACTCTAACTCGCTTAGCTTTGATGGCACTAGCTCTTTCCTGAATGGTGACGCTACGCTTATGAACGCTATGGATAGAGCTACGAATGGTGACGGTAATGCTTGGTCTTTATCTATGTGGATTAAGCCTAACAACAACACGGCTACTCAGACTCTACTTGTATACGGTGCAGGTGACGACGTTAATGGCGGAACTATAACTATCAGAAAGATAAACGCTAACAACATAATCGTTCTATACGGTAAGTCTACCGAAAATATCCTAACAATGGGTAATGCGTTTACTCACGGTCAATGGAGTCACGTGTTGGTTGTTTTTGACGGCGGAACTACAGGTAATGACGCTAATGACCTTGCTGACTACTACAGCAGATTTAAGATATACGTGAATGGGTCTTTAGCTAGCACAATAGGTGTTAACTCTAACAATGGATACACAGGAGCTATAAGCGGTGCAGATACTTCTGATAATATCTTTAGAATCGGTAGAGCTAGTAACGTTCATGATAACTACTTCGATGGAATAATCAATCAGGTAGGTATATGGGGAAGTGATCAAAGTGCTAACATATCAGATATATACAATAGCGGTACTACTCACGATTTAAGTGACCTTACTGCTTCTCCTGATCATTACTACGAGATAGAGACTAGTGTAACATCTGTACCTGATATCGTAGGAAGTGCGAATCTCTCAGGATTCAACTTTGTAGCGGCAGATTTAGTAACAGACACACCATAATAAAACAACACAGGGGGGAGCCAATCGGTTCCCCTCTTTAATTATTAATACGTATCTTTGCAACATGGCATTAAAAGCAAACTTAGACATAGCACAGAGATTAGACATTACTTGCCGTAAAGGCGATACGTTTGAGCTTGTGATAACAATAAAGGATTCAACAGGTACTGCCCTAGACTTAACATCATACGGAGATTTCGAAATAGATGTTCGTCCTACTGATGATGATTCAGCTACTCCTATACTTTCTTTTTTATTCAGTGACTTCGCTGCTACAGCGTTAGGTACATTGACTGCTACTAAATCATTCTCTGACATGGAGGCTGTTGAGGCGGGTACTTTTGTATACGATCTACAGGCTACAGATGGAGGAAACATCAGAACTACTTGGTTCTACGGATTATTTACAATTATTGACGACGTAACACTCTCTTAAGGTGGCTATCACAGCGAATATTACAGTTCCTGCAAAAGGGAACGCTATTGTGGCAACGCAAAAAGCACAGTCTCTTTCTGTTACACAGAATAAGGCTAATCAAGTGTCTGTACTAGACCGTCAGTCTATAGTAGGTATTCAAGCAGCATCTGACTTACACAAAACATTATCTCTTAACGTTAATCAATGGGTTACTGTAGGTAATGAGAAAGAAGTAACTCTCGTTCATGGTTTGAATAAAAGACCTGCAGTTAGTTGCGTTGATTCTTTTAACCAAGTACTTCAACCTGAAGTGGTATATATTGACAACAATAGCGTCAAATTGATAGTGCGTGCTCAGTTCTCGGGCAAGATACACTTCAACTAATTTTTCCTATCTTTGCAACTAGTTAACTAATAAATACTTTTTGCAAATGAAATTCTTAAACAACTTAGATCTACAAAGTAATGAGTTACAGAATGCTGTAATTCAAAACTATGCGGGTAACCCTGATGCTACGCTGACGGGAACTGAGGGGCAGATTGTATACTCTACTACCGTTGATGCTATATTCATCAACACCGATGGTTCTACTGCGTGGGACAGATTGGCTACGGGCTCGAGCGCCGTTGCTTCTGTTACAGCGGCTAATGGTTCTATTGTAGTTGGAGGTACATCAACAAACCCTACAATAGCACATGCTGACACTTCTTCTGTTGGTAATGTATCCGCAGCAGCACGTACATATGTCGATGGTGTAACCTTCGATACATACGGACACGTAACAGGTATCTCTACTTCTTCTGAGACTGTTACTAATACAAACACAACTTACACAACTTCGGCTGTCGATAGTAGTAATGATGCAATTATCCGTTTAACGGGTTCTGACTCTACTACTGAAGATATCAAACTTGTTGCAGGCTCTAATGTTACAATCACTCCTAGTGGTGACAACATTACTATTGCTGCTGCTGACAGTAATGATATTGACTACATCAGTGGTGCGTCTTTCGCTAGTGGTACTCTTACCCTTACAGGTACAGGTAACGCAGGTGCTTCGGTATCTTTAGATGGACGTTACTTAACTGCTGAGTCTGATGGTTTCAAAACTATAGCTGTTGCAGGTCAATCTAGCGTTGTTGCTGATTCGGCTACAGATACTCTTACTTTCGTAGGCGCAGGTGGAACTACAATCACTACAGCTGCAGCTTCTGATACAATTACAATTACTTCTGCTAACAATAATGATAACGATTACCTTGAAAGTGCTTCTTTTGCTACAGGTACAGGTATTATTACATTCTCTGTTGGTGGTCAATCTGACGTTACAGTTGATATAGATGGTCGCTACTTGACTTCATACACTGAGGCAGATACTTTAGATTCAGTTACAGGTCGTGGAAATACTACTACGAATGCTGTTACTACGGGTAACCTTACTGTAAATGGAGACTTAACTGTTTCAGGTGCTCACACTGTTACTCTTGCTGAAGAGGTAAAAGTAGAAGACAGCATATTTGTTCTTAACTCTAACGAGACAGGTACTCCTTCTGAGGATGCAGGTTTAGTTATCGAGCGTGGTACTGCTACAAACGTAGCGATGCTATGGGATGAGAGTGCTGATCAGTTTGCTTTTGTAACTTCAACCGAAACAGGTACTACTACAGGTAACGTAACTATAGCTGATTACGCTAGCTTACGTGCAGGTGCTGTCAAGGTTGACGATACTTTAACTTTAGGTTCTGTTGTTAATGCAGGTGCTGACGTTGATAAGTTCTTGGTTGTTGATGCTTCAGGAAACGTTGATTTCCGTACAGGTGCAGAGGTTCTTTCTGATATCGGTGCAACTTCAGCTACAGGTACAATGGATGACTTTACTATCTCTGATGGTTCTAACACATCTGTTATTGCTGACGGTAACACTTTAACTCTTGCAGGATCAGGTTTGATCTCGGCTACTGAGAGTAATGGTACTGTTACTTTTGCTACTACTGCTAACAACTTTGTACACCCTACTCAGACTGCTATTTCAGTCACAGGTACAGGTGCATCGGTTATTGACAGCGTTGCTGTTAACACATTAGGTCACACTACTGCTGTTACTAAGCGTACACTTACTCTAGCTAACTTAGGCTACACAGGTGCTACAGATGCAAACAAGTATGTACTTCCTACTTCTTCGTTTACCGTTACAGGTGGTGTTGAATTAGCTACTACTTCAGAGGCTTCCGCAGGAACAGACGTAGGTCGCGCAGTTACTCCTGCAGGTGTTGAGGCACACAGAGCTGATAGAAGATTCAAAGCTACTATAGGTGATAATTCTACTACTTCAATTGCTGTAACTCACAGCTTGGGTACTACTGATGTTATTGTTCAGTTATTCGACATCTCTTCAGGAGATACAGTTTATGCTGACGTTGTAAGAACTAACACTAACGTTGTCACTATTGACTTCGGTGCTGCTCCTGCAACTAACGATGTAAGAGTATTGATTCAAGAACTCTAGGAGTCTGATACATATTCATAACACGAAAGGGGGTTGCTTGCGCAGCCCTCTTTTTTTTTGTATATTTGCATCATATACAACACCCCGATATGAGATTCTTAAATAACATAGAAATAGGAGCTACTCCTGCCTTTACACTACCGTTAGTCGATGGTAGCGCTAATCAAGTACTGAAGACAGATGGTTCAGGAACTGTATCTTGGGCGACTGATGCTTCAGGAAGTGGCGGTGATGGTAATGATTTCGTTAGCTCTGCAGCATTCAACACTAGCACAGGTGTGATTTCTCTTACTGTAGATAATCAGACTACGGTTACAGTTGATATAGACGGAAGGTTCTTAACAGGAGAAACACACACTATACAGGGATACCTGACAGACGTTGCTACATACGGAACAGCAAACCTAATAGCTACACACAGCGGAACAGCTGATACGTTAGATTACGCAAGTGATGGCACATACTACCTTTACTCTGATGGAGAGGAGTTGGCTATAGCTAATGATTCTACATGGGCAAATAGAACAAATGGAGGTGGTACTAGTCCTAAGTATTTCGCAGCACTAAACCCTACAGGCACATCTCTTGGAGCTTCTCCATCTTTTGTAGCAGGTGAAGAGGTTTTTTCAATAAAGTCTCCAACTAATTCAACTTACGTAAGTGTACGTAATGCTAACAATTGGTCTTCGTATACAGGCGTAGGAAGTGCCGTAACCAACGAGGGTGGTTATCAAATGCACTTTGACGCACAGTATCATAACTCTGAATGGGGGGAAACATCAGGTGCTTCAGCTGCTAAGAATTGGAGTATAGGCACTGTCAATAACGATACCACACGTAACGTGAATAACGCTCCTGCTGCTCGTTTAGATTTTACAAATGGTAACAAAGGTCAGTGGAGATTCTCTCAGTCTGTTAGTGACCAACCTTATATGTTTTATTGGGGTAACGGAACGGCATTCGGTAACGTTAGCAATAAGCACACAACACTAGGTGTTCGTATGGATCCTAGTTCGATAGGTGTAGACGGGACTAACAATCCTTCTCTACCTAACTATCGTTTCTTAGATGACCCTAATACAGGTATGTACTTAGCTGCTACAGGGCAGACGGCGTTCACTAGTGGTGGAACTAAGACTCTATCTATACCTACGGCAACAGGTTCTAATGGACAGGTACTTACTACTAATGGATCAGGTACAGCTTCATGGACTACGGTTTCAGGTGGTGGAACTTCATATACTGCAGGTTCGGGATTAGATTTAAACGGTACAGAGTTCTCGGTTGAGGCTGATCTACGTGATGGTATTACGCACATTGGCTTAGATACTACAGATTACATCTCTTTCACTAACAATGCACGGATTGACTTTTTTATAAACGGTGGAAACAGAGCGCGTTTAGAGGCAGATGGAGACTTTCATGCTGATGGTGATATTATTGCTTTCTCTACCACGGTATCTGATGCAAGACTTAAGAGGGACGTAGAGACTATTCAGAGCGCTTCTAAGAAGGTTTCTCAACTAAGAGGTGTGGAATACACTTGGAAGTCGGGAAGTCGTGAGGGACAACGTGAGATAGGTTTAATCGCACAAGAGGTTGAGGCAGTAGTTCCTAGCATTGTACGTGAGAAGAAATTGTCATTAGTAGACGGTGAAACTTACAAGACTGTTGACTATGAAAAACTAGTAGCTCTACTTATCGAAAGCAACAAAGAACAACAAGAGATTATCGCTCAATTGGAAGAGAGAGTGGTTAGTCTAGAAAACATATAACCATGGCTGTAACAGCTTCAGGAGAAATAAAAATAAGCGATGTCCTCACTGAGGTTGGCTTATCTACAATATTGGCTAACACATCCCTAGGTAATCTAGAGGGTGGTTCTGTCTTTACAATCAATACTTCATCGGCTGCTAAGCCTAACGGGTCAACACCTAACTCATTGTCAGAGTGGTATAGCTACGATCATGGATCGGTTACCAACGATTACTTTCAGCTTAACGCAAGTTCAGGTTCTCCACTAGTGTCGGATGACACTAACGTAGGAGGGCCTAAAGCAGGATTCTCTTACCCTATTAACGGATCTGTTGACATGAGTTTCTCGGGTTGGTGGAGATTTGATGGAAATCATACAGGTGGATCTACCGCAAAGCAACTGATGGGCGTAGGTACTAATGGTAGTAATCAAATATTCTTTCAGAACGTAGGAGCTCAAATAAGATTCAGACTTCGTTGGAGTGGTAACTTCCATCAGGCTTTCTATGAATTGAAAAACAACAGTGCTAATAATGCTATAGTAGGACTAGGAACAAACGGTGCTATTAACGCTAGCAATAGAGGTAATGTTAACGCAGCGGGTTTTGTTCACTTAGCATTCACATACGATGCTTCTCAGGCAAACTCATCTGATGGACTTAAGGTTTATTGGAACGGATCGGCGTTAACCGCAACATCAAACACAAATTCTTTGAGTGTAGCTGATAGAAATAATAATGACTACGATGCAGAAATAATAACACTAGGTGGTATCTCATCTAACGCAACAACCGATAAAGCTCATGTTGGAGGTATAGATAACGTTGCTGTTTATAATAGCCTGTTAAGCGCTGCTAACGTTTCAACACTTTACAACAGTGGTACGAGCATTAGTGCTACAGACGCAGGAATGACAAGTGGCCTAGTCGGTAATTGGGATAACGAAATAGATGCTCAAGACACCCTAGGTAATTGGGATACAACATACGATAATGGAGCAGCAAGAACAGCATACTAACTTGCTTTTAGCACCTTAACTTGGTATATTAGACTTATAATAATTTATTTCAATTCACATGGCTAAGAAACTAACAAAGAAAGAATTAACAGAACTTAACGTAACCCTAGAGGCTATGCGCTCTGCAGAGAGTGACTTCGTATCTGCTAGCAAGAATCGTCAACGTGTAGAAGAGGCTGTTGCTCAATCTTGGACGGCATTACAGGGTTTCGAGGGAGATCTTAATGCACTTCAAGCATTGATGATGGATAAGTATGGTAACGTAAATATAAATGTACAAACAGGTGAGTTCGTTGAACCATCAGAAGATAGCACAGATTCGTAGAATATTGGATGTTGTTTAGTTAGTGGTATTCCACACGAATTTAAGAGAGGGGCATTTTGCTCCTCTTTTTTGTTTCCAATATATTCCCTATCTTTGCAGCTATGGATAACCGCATAAAGAACCTACTTAAGAAACACGGTCTTAAGGGCGTTAACAAGCCTAAAGGAACACCATCTCACCCGAAGAAGTCTCACATAGTGTTGGCTAAAGAAGGTAACGTGGTGAAGCTCATACGTTTCGGAGAGCAAGGAGCTAGCACAGCAGGTAAGCCAAAAGCAGGTGAGTCAGATAAGATGAAGAAGAAACGCGCTTCATTTAAGGCACGCCACGCCAAGAACATTAAACGAGGTAAAACGTCCGCTGCGTATTGGGCTAACAAAGTAAAATGGTAATGGACAATATATTTTCAGCTATAACAGCTCTTGTAATAGGTGTCACGTCCACAAAGGCGTTTGACTACTATTGGAGAGTTTATAAATCAAAGTCAGACACAGGAGCTAACGGAGCATTGGTCGCTAAGGATCAAACCATAGCACTATTACAAAGACAGCAAACTGACTTGTTAAGGGATTTAGATGAGTTAAGAGAAGTGTTCATAGAGTTAAAGATGGAAGTTGCTACATTACGTGCAGAAAACAAATCTATGGCAGAGAAGCTGTTGGCTCTAGAAAAGACTAACTTCGAACTCAAGACCATGAACGAAATACTAAAAAGAAAATAACATGAAGCTAAAGAAAAAAACACTCAAGTATAACGAGGGTGGTAAGTTGAAGAAGAAACCAAAGGTAAAGGTAACTCAGAAGGCAGGTGTAACTGCAGAAGGAGAAACTATGCCTAAGTTAACTAAAGATGCGCAAACTAGCAGTTTCGTTGGTAACGCTAAAGTAGAAGCTCAAGAAAGAGTAGCAGGAGCTAAAGCGGCTAACGTAAAGATAGCAGCGGTAACGACTCAGTTAAGAGGATTATCTACTGAAGATCGCAACGGTGCAAAAGGTAAAGCCCTTAAGAATCAACTACGTGTCCTTAGAGATAGCAAACGTGGTAGAGCTGCAGCTGTTCCTAATACAGGAGTGAACGCTAAAGGACAGGTTTACAATACCTAATATGGGACGTTCTACAGCATTTTATAAAGCTAACGCTAAAGCTAGAGCAAAGAAGAAGGCGTACGATACAAGGTACAACGGATTCAATCTTGCTAAGATAGCTAGTCGCATGCGTGCACGCCGTAAGCTCCAAAAGGGCGGTAAGGTGTCACCTAACGACGGAATGGATGTAGATCATATTGATGGTAACCCAATGAATAATAAGAGCTCTAACTTACGCGTAGTAACTAAGGCTGTTAATAGAGCAAAGAAGTAGATGGCTTTCAAAGCACATAAAATGTACAAGGGTAAGAAATCCGTCATGGCTAACACTATGGCGGATCACTTACGTTTAAAGAAACTAGGGTATGATCACACAGCCCCTAAGTACAATGCAGGTGGTGTCATTCATCCTAACGTCAAGCCCGACAACAGAGAAGACTTAATAGTTAGATACAAGAAAGGTGGAAAAGCTAAGAGCACTGTTAATTCGGCAGGTAATTATACTAAGCCTACTATGCGTAAGCGTCTGTTCAATGCTATCATGGCAGGAACTAAAGGCGGTAAGGCAGGACAGTGGTCAGCTCGTAAGGCGCAACTACTTGCTCTCAGGTACAAGAAAAACGGAGGAGGGTACAAGAACTAATGGCTCTATCTAAATCACAAAAAGACTTAAAGAATTGGACAGCTCAACGTTGGACTACATCAGATGGAACTCCATCCAAAGGCAAGAAAAGGTATCTACCTGAAGCCGCATGGGATTCTCTAACCGATGAAGAAAAGGCTCAAACCAATAGAGCTAAGAAGAAGGGTAAAGGACAGCACGTCAAGCAACCCAAGAGAATAGCTAAACTTGTAGCACGGTTTAGGAGATAACAAAAAAGCCCTGCATTTCTGCGGGGCTTTCTTATTAGTTAGCGACTATGATCTTGCTAGTGTGTATATACCTTTCGTTTGAATTAAACATGTTCACAAAGTATATTCCATCTTTAAGACCTTGCAACTCAATCACGTACTCTGTAGTTCCTTGGGCTACTTTCTGTCCTATTGAATTAAAGACTTCGTACTTATAGGATTCACAGCATACGCCGTCTCCTATTATTATTGAGTTGCCGAGCTCTTTACTACTACTTTATTTGGAGCTGAGTTACCTCTAGCTAAGAACAGGGGTTGATTGTAAGTGAAACCACCTCTGCTACCATTTACGCTAATGCTAATCTCGTTATCGTATAAATTCAAGTCATCGTAATTAACAACATATCCCGCAGCGTCATTGTCATACTGAATAGCTGATCCGTAATAATCATAAACACTAGTTCCTTCGGCAGTAGATCCATTAACAAATAGTTGCGCATAGAACGAATACGAACTTCCTTCTTCTAATACCAAGGTATCTTCCGAGGACACGTAAGTAAATTGATTAACCGTTCCGTTCGCATCAACCAATGAGTAGTTCCATGCTATGCTATCAACAGCAAGAGGTGTTAATACAGGTTGAATGTAAAACTGTCTTGTTTCTTCACCGTCAGTAACCTCGGCTAAAACAGCTAAAGCCTCATGTGTATAAGGGGGAGATACATTACCGCCTGTTCCTTGAGTAAAAGACAAAGGAAACTCCGCGTAACCTAATGCTGAGTCAACAACACTGCTTGACTCTGATATTAGCTCCTCGCCATAAAGTGTAACGGATCCATTAGGGAACGACAAAGATATAGTGTCCTGTCTGTCTTGATCGTGAATCTCCATGTAGCTTGTGTCTCCTGATATGTCTGTAAGCTCTCTGATTTGAACCACGACAGTATCAATTAAAGACGCTGACAAATCGGTAGTGTCCGACTGAGCATAAGAGGTTGCGGTAACTGCTACCGCTAAAAAAGTAAATAATTGTTTCATTGTAAAGTTTTTAAAATTATTAAGAATGCAAAGATAATTAAAATAGACGAGGTACTTCCCCAAGTAAAGTTTTATTATTAAAACAACCCCGCCTACTTTAACTACCTGTACTCGTTGAACTCTTTTGCTACATCAAAACACGGACATGTCTTGCTGCTTACTTCATTATGTCCTAAAACCTTTACTCCTCCGAATACTACGTCTAGTGAAGCTACTAGCTGTTGTAGCGCTTGCTTCTGAATACTCGTTCTCGTGTCCATTGGTTTTCTATGTTCAACACACATCCCACCTACGTAGACAATGCCTATTGAACCTTGGTTGTGACCCTTAGCGTGAGCTCCAATCTTATCAAGTGGTCTTCCTGCTTGTATAGTCCCGTCTATCTTAATCAAGTAATGATAACCGATGTCTGACCAACCCTTAGCCTTATGCCATGCTCTAATGTCTTCTACATCGTGCTCACGGCCTTCAGGTGTGTAAGTGGTGTGTATTATAATTTCTTTTATTGGTCTCATCGTATCATTCCTTTTAAGTAATCTTTCATAAGCTGCTTAGTAACTCTAAGTCTGTCCTTATACTCCTCAAACGTTTCATCTTCGAATCTCTTGTTGCTCATTGACTCGTAACGCTCTCGGTTTCTTTCTTCTGTTGATTGTATCATTTAATTAAATTTTAGTTAACGAATAATCTGTAGGTCTCGTCAGCTCCTAGGCTAACCTCTCTTACCAACACTGTATCCCTTGACTCGTTAAAGAACAATACGATACCAACGTTACCTACAATCATCTCTTCTTGAAACTCAGCGCTAATCATAAAGCTGTTGATCGTATTAAACTCCTCAATTGTAGAAGTTAGTACCGTTGTCTCTAGGATACAAACACCTGCCGTTATAACAGTATCTGTATTACTATATATAACATGTTGTATACTTTTGTTATTTATTTCACTCTTACTCTCAATATTAAACATAAAGATTAGAA
>Ga0208814_1000709_pt1 | contig 18147 bp, 18 predicted proteins | sample MalvirAntarct_55_FD_184253 | JGI IMG/M metagenome (GOLD analysis project Ga0208814, IMG submission 184253) | Marine viral communities from the Global Malaspina Expedition - Malaspina viral metaG Antarct_55 (SPAdes) (version 2) | ecosystem: Environmental > Aquatic > Marine > Oceanic | place...
AGATGGATCAACAGATGATGACCCTTTAGTACGTAGGGTTTATGATAGTACCAAAATGAAAACATCTTTATACCTACCAATGTATAAGAATGATTTACTAATCGGTTATGCTATTATCTCATGGAGAGAGAAAACAGATATTACAAAAAAAGATATTTCATCAATGAAGCGATCTTTAATGATGACAGAGAGTAAACTGTAAGTAAATAATGTTATATTTGTTCTGTTAGTATGCTTTCTAACTATTTTTTTCATAATCTTTTGTTTTAAACCCTATTACTATGTGATAGGGTTTTTTTGTATCTTGTGAATAATTGAACTCAATATTTTTCAATTTTATGGATGGAAGAAAAAATAACGGCGGACATAGTAATGGAGGTCGTAAAAGTAAAGCGGAAGAATTTAGACTTATAGAAGCTTTAGATAAACAGAGAGAACCAGCGATGCTAATTGCTAAGATGTTTCAACACATTGATGGAGGTTCTGAAAAGATGTTAGAAATTTATTTAGGTTATAGATTTGGTAAGCCTGTACAAATGACAGAATCAAAAGTAACTAACATAGAGGAAGAGAAAATAGGCGTATTATTTAAGAAATGAATTTAGAGCTGTCAGAAAAATACGAGCCACTGTTTAAACGTGCCTATGAAGATAATGAAGTAGATACTTTCATTCTTACAGGTGGGCGGTTTAGTGCCAAATCATTCACAACCTCAATAGCTGCCGGTATATTCTTAAAAGATTTTGATTATAAAATCCTTTATACTAGGTATACAATGACAGCGGCAAAGGATTCTATCATACCTGAGTTCTTAGGTGGCTTAGAAGCTCTTAACATCGCTCACGAGTTCAATGTGAACATTGATAGGATAAGCCATAATTCAGGTGGTGAGGTGGTCTTTAAAGGGATGAAAACTTCAAGCGGTAACCAAACAGCAGCTCTAAAATCTTTAAAGGGGTTTAACTGCTTAATAGTAGACGAAGCGGAAGAAATGCCATCACAAAAGGACTTCGAAAAGATACAGCTATCAATACGGCATCCATCAAAGCCAAACATATCTATTCTGATCCTAAACCCAGCTACTAAAGAGCATTGGATACACAAAAAATACTTTGAAGATGTAGGCATTAGTGGAGGGTTTAACGGTGTTAAAGATAACGTGTGTTATATTCATACCTCTTACATGGATTGTCTTGAACACGTGCCTAATAACATTCTTTTAGAGTTTAACAGAATGAAGGAGATAAGACCTAAAGAATACAATAATGTAGTACTAGGTGGTTGGTTAGATAAAGCCGATGGTGTTGTTTATTCTGATTGGATAGATGGAGAGTTTGACACTTCTTTACCTTATGTATACGGCTTAGATTTTGGGTTTAGTCCTGATCCTACCGCTATGGTAAAGGTTGCAGTTGATAAAAAGAATAAACTTGTTTATGTGCAAGAAGAGATACATAAACTAGAACTATCAACTAATGATATAGAAAAGATAGTTAAGAACAGGGTAGGCTCTAAAACTGATTTAGTAGTTGCAGATTGTGCAGAGAAGAGATTGATTAATGACCTAAGAAATACAGGCATAAATATAACTAAATGTAAAAAAGGAGCAGGTAGTATTAAAAAAGGTATTAAAGATTTACTATCTTATAAGATAATAGTTTGCGGTAAAAGTGTTAACTTACGTAAAGAATTGAATAACTACGTTTGGAACGATAAAAAAGCGGGTGTACCTGTTGATGATTTTAATCATTTATTAGATGCTTTACGTTATGGATTTGAAAGAGCTAACATTTCATTTTATGCAGGTTAAATGAATTATATTAAAAAACAATTATTAAACATTGCTGTAAAAAGCGGTGTAATTTCTTTAGAAGGTTCAGACACTTTCTACTCTTCTGAGTGGGTAGGTAATAAATACGGTTTTGGTAACTATCAAAATGACAACGAACTGATAGAAGAAAGTTATAAAATTAATAACGCTGCTTATTCAGTTGTTAAACTCTCTACTAATGCCAGTACATCAATTCCATTTGTACTATGTGAAGAAACTAAAGATGGCGAAGAGGAAGTTTTAAGCGGTGGCTTATATGATCTACTTAAAAACCCTAACGAGATACAAGTATTTAAAGAGTTTCAAGAAGAGGCACTTACTTACCTATTATTAACAGGTGATTTATTTATTCATGGTGTTGAATCAATTGGTTTCAAGTCTACTATTGATGATCTAACTATATTGCCATCTAATCTAACAGAGTTAAATATAAACACAAGTGGGGAACTAAGGCACTACGAGTATACTATTAACGGTAGAATGCTCAAGATACCTGTTGATGAAGTTTATCATGGTAAGTACATAAACCCAACTAAAAACGGTTTAGAGAATCAAAGGGGTCTTTCTCCCTTACAAGCTGGTTATAGAACGGTGGTAGCCTCTAATGAGAATCTCACCGCTATGGCTTCTGTTTGGAATAATAAGGGCGTAAGCGGTTTACTAACATCTAACACAGATGAAACTTTATCTAGTGATGAAGCGAAAGCGGTTCAAACTGCTGTAAATAGTAAACTAGGCGGTAGTCATAAGGCTAATGGAGTAGCATCAACAACGGCTAACGTAAGATTTGAGCAAATTGGAATGAGTGGTTCAGATATGGAATTACTTAATTCAAGTCCTCAATTGTTAAGAGGTATATGTATGTTGTACGGTGTTGATCCTGCTTTGCTAGGTGATACGGAAAGTAGAAAGTATTCTAACCTTAAAGAAGCTGAAAAGAGTTTATTTGTACGGTCCGCTATCCCTAACAATGAAAGATTAATTTCTTACCTTAATAGGTTTGTAGTTCCTGCATGGTCAATAGCTGATAACAAAAAGTATATTATTAAGCAGGACCTTACAGAAATTGAAGCGTTACAACCTGATAAGAAAGTACAAGCTGAAAAGAATAAAATTATTTCTGAAAGTTTAACCGCTTTACTATCTTCTAGTTTATCAGCAGAAACAAAAGAAATATTACTAATAGATATTCATGGTATAGAACCAGATAAGGCAAACACTTTGGCAAATGGACAAAACACTAATCAAGAAGCTCAAGAAGTTACAGGAGAAGAAGAAGAACCAAAAAAAGATAATTCTTAAAGATGATTTGCAAAGAACTAAATAAGGAATACCTTAATAAAGAAGAGTTATTCGAAGATTTAAAAGCTAACAAAGAGCTAATTATTAGAGAAAAAAAGAGCCAAATCTTCAAGTCTTGTGATAAAGGCTCTGCTGTTGGTGTTAAGCCTTTAAAGATAGATGCTATAAAAGGCGTTGATATTGACGATAACTTCCATTATATAGCGGTAAACACGACCAATGTACTTGACAGTCATGGAGATTTACACGTTAAGGGGTTATGGAACAAATCAGTTAAGGACCAGCAAGGCAAGAACTATTTAGTTACAGATCACAAGATGGAGCTTTCTAATGTAGTAGCTAAGAAAGAGAATATCGAAATGTTTGTTTCTGATATTGCTTATAGTTCTATTAATAAAAGTTTTTCAGGTAGTACTCAGGCTTTGATTTATAAAGTAGCTAAGGCTGATATAATAAACCCATTAGCTAAAGAGTGGTTAGAGTCTAAGAGCGATATAGAGGCTTCTGTACGTATGCAATATGTAAACGTAGAGTTAGCTATGAATTCAACAGCTAAGAACGATAAGGAGGAAAAAGAAGTATTTGATACTTATATTAATGAGGTAGCAAATAAAGAAGATTTCGAAGAAATTGATTACTTTTGGGTAGTCAAAGAAGCAAAGAACATCGGAGAATCTAGTCTAGTATTGGCTGGTTCAAACGGTGCAACAGGAATTATAAACGAAGCCGTTATAGACACTTCGACTAATAATAAAGACGAGCCGTTGAAAGACACTCAAGCAGAAACAGTAGATAATTTAAACGATTACAATTTAATTTAAGAAAAATGATTACTTTAAAAAGTCACCTAGAAGCTAAATCTATTAGCTCGGAAACGTTCAAAGGTTATTCAGCAGAAGAAAAAGCTACTGTATTTAACGAAGTGAACGAAATCAATGCAAAAGAATTTAACGCATTGAAAGAAGTTGAAGGAGAAAACTCTAAGGCTATTGCTAAAATGTCTGAAACTCTTGTAGAGATGAAGGATAAGCAGTTATCAGAGCTTAACGATGCTTTAAAAGCTCAAGGCGTAATTTTACGTAAGTTACAAGCTGGTGAGGGTGTAAGCGAAGAGGCTAAATCTTTGAAGTCTATTATCGAAGGTAAAAAAGAAGCTCTTCAAACTTTGAAAAACTCTAGTTCAGCAATGAACAACGTAAAATTTGAGTTGAAAGCTGCTACTGATATGTCATTTGGTGGTAATGTTACAGGTCAAATACCACAAGCATTTAGAACAGCAGGATTCAACGACATTGCACAACGTGAGGTTAGAATCTTAGATTTGCCAGTTAAAGCAACTGTTAACTCTAATCTAATTGAGTGGGTTTATGTAGCTAATGAAGATGGAGCAGCAGGACCAACAGGTGAAGGTCTTATTAAGAATCAAATTGATTTTGATTTATTGGTAGGTTCTGAAAAAGTGCAAAAAATCACAGCGTTCATTACTATTACTGATGAGTTACTTGATGATCCTGCTCAAATGGAGTCGCAAATCAATAACAAATTAACATCTAAATTGTTACAAGCGGTAGAAGATCAGTACTACAAAGGTGTCGGGTCAGGTATTGAGTTGAATGGTGTTAGAACTGTTGCTACTGCTTTTACTCCTGGTTCTTTTGCTACTGCAGCAGCTAACGCTGTTGAGAATCCTAACATCGTTGATGTAATAGCGGTTGCTAAAGCTCAAATTGGTAAAGCTAATCAAGTTATGCCAAACGCTGTATTGATGAACATTGAAGATGTTACTGCAATGAAAACTTTAAAGGTAACATCTACTGATAGACGTTATGTTGAGAGAGTTTTAATTTCAGGTTCTACTTTATCTATTGATGGTACACCTGTTGTTATCTCTAACGCTGTTGCAGTTGGTGAGTATTTGATTGGTAACTTTGGTTTATCTACATTGTATACTAAGCAATCTTTAACTATTGAGGTTGGGTACAACGGTGATAACTTTGTGAAGAACTACAAAACTGTACGTGCTGAATGGCGTGGAGCTGGTGTTGTTGAAACAAACGACAGAAGTGCATTCGTTAAAGGTATTATTGCAACTGATATTGCAGCAATTACTAAAGTGTAAGTTTTTAATTTCAATCTAAAGAGGGAGCTGTAATAGTTCCCTTTTTTTTTAATCAATTTAATATGATAGTAATAGGATTAGGTAAAGAGAACATTATAGATGGTAAGGTTTATGATGTATCAGAACAAGTTGGAGAGGTTTTAATCTCTAAAGGGTTAGCTTATAAAGAAGGAACAAAAAAACCAACTGCTAAAAAAGTAAAAGGTAAATAATATGACTAATTACGAATTTATAGACAATGGAAAAAGTGTTACTATAAAGATTAATGATCAATCAGTAACCATAGCTAAAAACGTAGTTGATTTAATCATAGTAGATGAATCAATTAACGAACTGCTAGAAATAAGAACGAATGAATACAAATATAAAGATTATGATATAAACGTAACTGAGGACACTATAACAGGTGTTGGATCAGGTAGCTCAACAGCAACACAACTAAAAGACGCTTTACAAGCGATTTTTTTTTTAGATGAAGGCGGTACTTCTAGCGGTTTACAAGAAAGGATAATAGTAACACAATCAAATGTATCTACAACTTTAGGAGGTGTAATAGATTCAACTAAAGAGTACTTTCTTGATGGTATTATTGACATGGGAACAATTCAAATTACTGTTCCCGTTGGAGGGATGACCATTGGAGGGTACTCTTTTGATATTAGCGGATTAACATCATCAGAAGATAATTACACTATGTTTGTTTCTGAATCCATAGCAATAGGTTCGGGTAATTTGTTAGGGCAAGATTACTTAATAAGTGTTACGGGTGCTAATAGCAAAGTTTATGAGCTTTATGATGCGACTGGGTTTAACGCTTTTGAGTTTCAAAGAATAAATTATAATGATTGTACTTCTCTAGGTGATATTTACGATTATAGGCAAGGGTTTGAGGGTGGCACAGGTCGCTTTGGTGGTTCTCCCTCTCTTACTTTGCATGGTATTTGGTTGGGTGGTTACCGTATTACTACCTCAATAGTCAGGGGTGTAAGCGATACAACAACAGAACCACTGTTCAAAGAGGGTACTTTGTTCCAAATGAATAGTAGGTTTTTAACTGATATAAATTGTGATTTAGGAACTTTACAGGCTTTCTGCGACTTCTCAAGTGTTAATTTTCCAAACCCCAGTACCTTACAGGTAATCGGTGCAATATTTACAAGAGATGGGGCATCCACTTCTGATGATACAAACGTATTCCCAAATATATTAGCATCTGAGTTAGCTTCTGATTTTAAAGGAAATAAAGGTGTAGCAAATACCTATGTAGGTGGGAACTCTTCTGTTATTTTAGAGGTTGAAACAGTGATAGGAACGGCAGATACTTATGAAACCTTAAACGGTACTTTCTTGGGTGGAGATTTGCAACACTTTGACACACCAGCTAACGGTCAATTGAGGCACTTAGGGAATGACCCAAGAGATTATGAAATTTCAGCTAACTTAGTTATTGAGGGAGGCTCTAATGACACTGTGAGCGTAAAGTTTAGAAAGTGGGATAACTCTTTAGGTGTTTTTAGTGAGTTGGAATACACAGAACAAACTAGGGTTATCAATAACTTGCAAGGGGGAAGGGACGTGGCTTACTTTACAGTGTTGATAGGTACGACTTTAGATCAAAACGATTACATTTATTTGCAAGTTAAAAATAATAATGACACAACTAATGTAACTGCAGAACTAGGTTCATTCTTTAGAGTTGCTTCAAGAACTTAAAAATCTAGCTGCTACCTAGGACAATGAAAGGAGATGGTATTTAAACCCCATCCCTTTTTTTTTAATCTTTTTATGGTTGTATGTTGTTTATATCAAATTTATATCTATCTTTACATAAGCAAAAAGCAAAACACAAATAAAAAAAAGAAATTATGATCTCAACAATAAATAACATCGCAAGAAAAGCAAACAAAAACGGTTTTAAAGTTTGTCAATTAGATAACGAAACTTTATCAGTTGAATTTAAGTTTGGAGTATATGCAATTTTTTGCATTTGGGATGATGGTGTTACAGTTGATTATACACACACAGTGGATAATTTGAAAGGGACAATTAGAAAAGCAAGAAAGACAACAGAAAAAAAATTAGCCTAAACCTTAACGCCCTTCGGGGCATTTACATAAGCAAAAAGCAAAGAGATATGAAAAAGATAATAATAACAATGATCGCATTATTAGCACTAGGTTTTACAGCAACAGCTCAAAAACAAACTATCACAGTAAAAGATAGACATAGTGATGAGGTTAAAACCATCAAGATCAGTAACAGGTTAGTTGAGGACTTGAAGCAATACGGAAGAGTAACAAATGTTAGAGGTGTTTTTACGTATGAAGATGGTAAAATTACAATGATTAAGCGTAGAGGTAACACTACAAAGCAAGGTAAGAGCTATGTTTATTACAGAGAGAACGTATATTTTGAGCAATTATAATAAGTAGAAACAAACAATTTAAAAAGTAGAAATTATGAAATTATTATTAACAATTGCATTAGCAGTAGCAAGTTTAATTAGTTACTCACAAGATGTACAGATTACAACATTAGTACAGATAGATGGAGGTGGTAGTATTCAGATATTAGTAGAGGACTACGGAAGCGAAACATATATTACAATAGGTGGAGCTGAAGCAGTTAATGTTTATGATTTTAGCCAAAAGGGGCAATTACTCACCTATAAAATGTCCGCTTACGGTCAGAAATTGGGAGTAATGTACTTCAATTTAGCTACTGATAGATTCACAATATCTTTGGCTGATGGTACATCAAGGAACGGAAATATTCTTTACAAAGCACAAACAATTTAATAAGTAAACACAAACAATTTAATAAGTAAGATTATGATTATTTTAACAAGAGATCACCAGCAAAAAGTAGTACCAACGGGTTTTAGTTGGACAGTGTTATTCTTCGGAGTATTAGTTCCAATATTTAGAGGTGATGGAATGGGATTCCTTATCCAATTCGCTTTAGCCGTCGCGACTTGTGGCATTAGTTTACTAGTAATACCGTTCACTTATAATCGAGCCTACGAGGACAGGCTTAGAGGTCAAGGTTGGAAAACATTAAACTAAAACACTAAGGCTATTCTTAATTGAGTAGCCTTTTTTTGTATCTTTACTATTATGAATTATCTAAAGTATACCTATAACAAAGTAGTTAAGCCATTCTACGCCTATGATGGTTGGGATGAAGTACCTTATTACAAATTTATTGAATATAAGAAGCTAACAGAACAAGAGAACCACGATGTAACAGACGTTTATGCCTTATTTCTTAGTGGTACAACTGCCGAAGATTGGAAAAAGGCACATAGTCCGAAGCTATACGAGAACATAAACGATCAACTATATTACCTCAATACAGAGCCAAATGGTGAAGTAGTAACGGAAATATACAGAAGCCTAACAAAGAAGAGCTATAAGGTACACAAGAGCATAGAAGAGTGTACGGCTGGTGAGTACTGGGATATGTTGGACCTATACAACCAAACACTAAAGGACAAGAAAACAGATTCGGAGGTATTAGAAGCTATGCCAAAGATAATAGCTATAATGTGCTGCAAAGAACGTACAGAAGATAAGATAAACGAGATAGCAGAAGAACTTAAACAGTTACCTACAAACAAAATTTATCCTTTGGGGTGTTTTTTTTTGCAGAAATTAGCCGATTTGAAGAATGGCACAGGGATAATCTTCCGAAGCAAAAGAAAAATAGTTCATACGATCAAGCTGGTTTTGGCGATTTGGCTGACTATTACGGTTCTAATATTACGCTTAATAACCTTTCGAAAGGGGTCTTTTCAGAGTCTGATGTCATTATTAAAAAGAGCGTGGTTGAAGTGTACATTCAGATACAAATCAATGCTGGAATTGAAGCCTGTAACACAAGATATAGAGAATTAATAAGTCAAAAATAGTAGTTATGGGATCAAGAGAATATATATTAAAGTTGTTACAAGTTAGTGCTGATGGATTAGGTATTAACTACACAAAACAAACGCCTAACACCTTGCAGAATTGGGTGAGGGAAAACGATGCTCCCTTTGTAGCTAACATATCGTTAAATTCAGATAGAACTCCAATTAATAAGAATATTGATATGGTTTCTTTTAGTGTTGGCTTGTTCTTCGTAGTATCAACAGATTACGACTTAACGGAAGAGGACAAAACAAAACAAGAGAATGATGCTTACAAATTAGCTTCTGACTTTCTTTATCTATTACAGAGTAATGATGAAACTAACACCGTACAAAGTGGATCATTAGAAACCATATTTAGAGAGGGTGGCTATTTAGGTTTGGGTGTTGCTGGTGTTTTTACAATTTCATTACCTGATAAAAATGATTATTGTGATTTATTTTGTAATACGGCAGTAAATGATATTAAATGTTAGTTGAAGATATTCTTACTAACGTTGGTATTGATGCTGTACAGAAGTACCGGCAAAGTTTTATTGATGGTGATAGGGTAGCGACCGGCAAAACTAACCAATCTGTAAGCTATGAAGTAGACAATAACAACCCAGGCATTACAATCTTAAAAGTAACAGGGAGAAAGGATATTCACCAATTAGAAGAGGGCGTAAGTGCTGATGAATACGCCTCTAATCCTGCTAGTTTTTCAGCTTTAGAAGAGTGGATAAGTGCGAGAGGTTTAAACCGTACGGCTGAAAGTATTGATGATGGTTTAAGGCGTAATGGTTGGGTTAGTGGTGATGGTCCTAAAGGAGGTACTCCCGACATAATAACAACGCCAACGCAACAAGTAATAGCAGAGGCAAAAATACAGATTGAAAAGAACAGTAAAGAAATGATTTTAAAAGAAATTAAAATTTAGTTTCGTATCTTTAAGGTATGGCTATATCAATAACAGACAGACCTTCCAAAACCCTTTCAAATGGCTTTCTTAGTAAGTGGTCATCAAGTGAGTTACCTTTACAATATAAGCTAACAAATGATTTATACCCTAATTCTTACAGGTCACCAGTAATAATCTCTTCTTTGTTTTATGTTAATGATAAAAACGGAACAAGATTAATAGTGTCAGATATTTCGGCTAATGGTGCGATTTTCGTAAATAGAACTGTATTAATAGAGGGAACAGGAACAGATTTAGATGGTGGTACATATCCTGTTAAAGAAATAGTTTCTAATACTGAAATAATATTAGATGTAAGAACAGAAGAAACAAGCTCAACAGGAACAGCCAACAGGGTTTATGCAAATTATAAAGGGTTAGTGAAAGTTTTTGCTGGTTCTCCAGATCAACACCCTTATAATATTGATGGTTCAAAACCACTTGAGGAGATAGGGGTTATTGAAGTAGATTTTAAAGATATTAACGGTGTTAATGTAGGTTATGCAGATGTAAGGGGATACATAAAAGCGGCTATAAACGCTAAATTCGATACAGACGAAAACACTCATTTTGGTTGGTCCTCTTATAGTGTAGAGATAGCAGAGATTTTTTCTTTTGTAGATGATAATGGAGACCAAAGTATCTCAGGCGGTAATTTTGAGCCTGATGTTGAACCTACTTGCGACCCTGCACCTGTTACGTTTTTAAACCCCTCTTTTGATACTGGTTTGAGTGAATGGACTAGAGTTATTAGAAGTGCAAACGGTATTAGCTACGCAGCAGCATGGACGGCAGGAACGGGAACGGCTTTATCTAGTTTTACGCAAGGAAATACGGTTGGAAATTACACACAAATAATGTATCAAGACGTTAATTTGTACGCTGGTATACCTTACTTGTTTGATATAGATGTACAATACACAGGTAATACAAGTATTTCCATAATTATAGCTGATGAACAGGCGGAGCAATTTGGTAATCTTAGAATATCTTCAAGCGGTACTTATCAAATTGAAGTTACAACAAGTAAAAACATAACGAATGTAGGTGTAGCTTTTGGTAGTGGTGCTTTTAGTATACCTGTAACAATCACTCTAAACAGCTTTCAAGTATCTACAAACGTAGATAAACACTGCCTTTATACTCAATTCGCAACATTCGGAGCGAAACAATTTCAAGATAGCTTGGGCGGTAATTTTGGCGACTATGTTCTTAACGTAGTTGATACGGTAACACCAAAGGTTTTAACTCATTTTGATAGTAAAACTTTCTTTAAAGGAAAGCCTTTTTACTTTAGCGGTATAATTCCAGCAAGTACATTCAGTTTATCCGAAGGCGGAAACAATGTGTTTATTGATGCTAATTTAGATAATGGGCAAAGTATTAGAGTACCTGTTATTAATAGCGGTGAGGGTGTTTATACTGTTGATTTAGAGCCTTATTTGTTAGATGTTGGCGATTGGTCAAATGGTACAGCTCAATTTATTATAATACCTACTAATACTTTTGTTGATGGTGATAATGGTACTTTTGAAGATGCTGATGCTCCAAATTGGAATATAAGTAGTTTGAACGTTTTAGCTGATAATGTAGATGTTTCAGGGACGTCAAGAACAGGCACTGTTAGCGCAGGGTTTAATGTAGGTGGTGGTTTGTTGTCGCAAGGAGAAACGGAGCTTTACAAGTTTAATTCACCTATTAAAACTATTATAGGTTTAGATTATGTTTTTAACGCTTATTATTATTTTACTAACAGTTTCAATCCTACACTAAACGACAAAGCATATATTTATTTTAAAATAGAGGGTACAAGCATAACTACTAATAAGTATCTGTTAAACACAACAAAAACAAATGATTTATGGAAGCATTTAAGCCTTACATTTACACCAACTACTGAAACCGTTAATATTATAATGTGTATTGAATCGTTAGAGGAAATATCGTCAGGGGGTGGTTTATTTCCAATCGACGACGTCACTTTCAAAGGACCAATTGAGTACATAAGCGAAGTTAAACCAATTACCAACTCAAAAGAATGCGATAGATACGGTGGTACTTTGCGTTGGTTAAACGATTTAAACGGTTGGGAAACGTGGAACTTCACAAAAAAGAAGATTGTAAAAGAAAAAGTAGCTAAAAAGATAGATGTTATAAATGACTATTCTAACGATTGGGATAACTCATTCATCAACGGAGAAACTCAAAGAGATACGATCCAAACAACAGTTAACAAATCAATAGTTTTACGTTCTCAGCTTCTAAATACTAACCAAAAAACAATCTTAGAGCAAATAAAAAGAAGTGCAAGGGTTCAATATTTAACCGATGCTAATAAATGGCAGACCGTAACAGTTAGAGCTAGTGCTTATGATGTAATTGATGAAGAGGAGAAAATCCACGATATGGAAATTGAAATTAATTTACCTGATTTAATTATACAAGCTCAGTAATATGATACAAATGATTATAAACGGACAAGCGTTAGACCTCTTTAAAAATGAGGTTTTCGCTCTGTCTAAGGCTATTAGTAAACTAGGTGAGTTTGATTTGAGGCATGGTGATGTTTCTATTAAGTACAAACTACCTATAACGAATAAGAACGCTGCTATTTTAGGGTATGTCACTAACATAAACAACCAAAATAAAACCGTTTTTAAGCGTTTAGAGGGTGAGTTAAGACAAGATGAAAGCGTTTTATCGAGTGGGTTCTTTCAGGTGCTTAAAATCAATCCTAGAGAATCAATAGAGGTTAGGTTTTACGGTGGGAATAGCGAATGGTTTGATCTAATTAATGATAGAGATATTAATATTAGCTATCAAAATACAAGCGGTAACCCTAATTTAAAAAGTTATGATTTAAGTTATTTGAATCATGTTTTTGAAACATCGGTAATAGTATCAAGTTGGGATAATGAAGATGATTATTTTTATTTTCCTACTGATAACGGGCAAAACTTTGATAAATCGAATAACCTTTTTAATGTTACTGATTTTCAATGTGGTATTTTTCAGCATACAATTGTTAAAAACATCTTTGATAGTATTGGTGTAAAAGTAGAGGGGTCTTTGTTAAATGATCCTTTATATTATAATACGTTATTGAATCAGCCTTTAGATTTATCAGAAATAAAAAACGACAAAAAAAGATTTAAACAAGTTGATAATGTAAAGATTGAAAAAGACGTTTACCAGCCTTTAGTTTATAGTTTAAATGATCAGGATGAACAGTGGAGCGGTAGTGTTTTTACTTCTTATTATATTTCACCTAATTTAGATATAGATATTAGTCATGAAACAAAAGACTACGACCCAGGACAATTGAGTTTTAATTTAGGTGATTTAACTATAAAATGCGAGTATACAATAGGAGGTATAGCACAAACACCTATTGAGAAAACTTTAACAATAGACAGCCAAGGCTCTTATGTTGGTGGGGTAAGAAAAACATTTTTCAATCTTGAGTCTTTTAATTTCTCTAATGTAGTTGTAGGTGATACTTTTGTATTTAGCATAAAAAATACTTTAAACACAGCACCGCCTTTATTAGATGAAGGTTATTGGTACACCTTACAAAATACGGCTTATTTTCAGTATAATTTCCCAGGTAGAAGCATAAACACCCTTATTCCATCAATTAATCAAGCGGACTTTATTAAAGATGTAATGTTTAGGCATGGTGTTATTTCTCAATTTGAAACTAAAACAAGAACTTTAACCCTTAATAAACTGCAAGATATTGAGAATAACAAAGGTGTCGCAGTTGATTATTCAAATAAAATTGACCTTTCAAAAGCTCCTAGTTATGATTTTACTAAGATATTAAACGGATTCAAAAAAACATCTAAAGTAACGTACGTACAAGACGACAATGATTTACAGATGAGAGCTTTTAACGCTCAATATAAGACTAATTTAGGTGATGCGGTAATTAGTATAGATAACGATAATCTAAGCGGTGAGGGGGTTGTATTCGAGTCTAAGTTTGCAGGTACTTTAACGGGGCAAAGTTTCTTAGAGAATTTAGGTAATCAAAACTTAATAGAAAACTTTTATATTCCTGTTTGCCGTTATATGTTACCTATTGCTGGTGAAGATAATAAGTGGGAAGCTCAAGAAATGAAGCCTAGATTATTTGTGAAAGCTGGTAAAATACCTGTTCAAGATTTTAGTTTAACAGGTGCTTTTGGAATTGGTTTAGGTTCTGTTCTATATCTCGATGTAGGTTATGCTTATTTTGCTAAACAATCAATAGGCACAGATTTAGATAAGTTGCAAGATACTTTATCTTTTGATAATATAAATTATAGCACTACTAACTACAACGGTACAACTTTACTACAAAAGAATTACGGACTTTATACAAGTATTCTTAATAACCCTATACATCTTTCAATTAATCTAAATCTTAAACCTTTAGATATTCAGCAGTTAGATTTTATGAAACCAATTTGGTTAATAAATTCATACTACTATATTAACAACGTATCACAGTATAAAGGTGATGGAACAACAACTAAAATAGAACTTGTAAAAATATAATCATGACTGATAAGGAAGTATTAATAAAAATAACGGTTGATAGTACAGCCGCTCAAAAGAGTATTGAAAAACAAACTTTAGAGATAACGAAACTAACTGATGCAAATGATAAGCTAAAAAAGAAAAATAAAGAACTAGCCAAATCAGAGGGGGATACTACAAAAGAAAGAGCCAAAAACAGCCAAGAGATAGCCAAAAATACAGCTAAGATACAAACAGCAACAAAGGTTAGGAAGGACAATATAACAGCAATAAAAAGCTCTAACAATAGTTATGGAGCTATGAAGCTAAGACTTCGTGAGGTTGCTGTTGCTATTGATAAAGTTGATCTAAGTACTAAGAAAGGGCAACAATCAATAAGAGCTTTAAGAACAGAACAAAATAAGCTTAATACATCTTTAAAAAGTGGCGAGGCTTCAGGTGCTTCTTTTGGTCGGAATGTAGGTAACTATAAAAACGTGCTTAATTCGGCAGCTAGTTCAATGACCTCATTTAACCTTACTCTATTAGCCTCTCCTATTGGTTTAATTGTAGCCGCTTTGGGTTCTTTGGTTCTTGTAGGTAAACAGGCTTTTAGCTTCTTTAAACAGTATGAGGTTGTAATGTCAAAAGTTAAGGCAGTTACACAAGCAACAAACGAAGAGTTTCAAATATTAAGAGATAGTACCATTGAATATGGCGAAAGCTCTAAATTCACAGCTAAAGAGGTTGCACAATTACAACTAGAATTAGCAAAATTAGGTAAAACAACACCCGAAATAGTTGCTATGACTGGATCAATATTAGATTTAGCCGTTGCTACTGATTCAGAACTAGGTGAAACCGCTTCTATTGTAGCTAAAACTTTGAACCAATTTAGGTTAGAGGCAACAGATACAACAAGAGTTACCGACGTAATGGCACAGGCTTTTGTTTCTTCCGCTTTAGATATTAATAAATTTGAAGAGGCAATGAAAAAAGCTGGTCCTATTGCTAGGCTTTCGGGTAAATCTTTTGAAGAAACTACTGCTATTGTTGCAAGTTTGGCTGATGCTGGGGTTGATGCTAGTAATATTGGAACGTCTTTAAGAGATGTTTTTAGCGATTTAGCTAAATCGGGCGAGTCGTGGGATTCAGCACTAGAAAGAATTAAAAACTCAACGGATAGAGTAAAAACCGCAAACGATATCTTCGGTAAAACATCTTTAACAGTTACCGCTTTATTATCTGAAAATATAGACAAAGTAAGTGATTTAACAGCCGCTTTAAACGATGCAGAAGGAGCTTCTGCTGCTATGGCTGAAATTGTAGGTAATAACTTACAAGGTGATTTAGATAGGCTTTCTTCTAGTTGGGAAGGGTTAATCGCAAGAGGCGGTTGGCTAAATACCGTTTTTAGATTAATAATAGTAGCTACTAAACAGTTTATTGATGATGTAAAAGATATTCCTTTAGCTGTTGAGAGAATGGTTTTAGTATCTGAAAAACTTTTCGGTGCTATGGCTATATTCATATCAGAAGCCTTTTTAGATGTTCAGGAGAGCATACAAAATGCAATGTTATCTTTACCTGAATCTTTGCGAGTAGGAGAGGAGGCACTAGGTAAATCAATAATAAAAACAAAAGTACAATTAGAAAAATCTAGGGAGGAACAAGAAAAAGGATCAGAAAGAATAGCAGAAATAAACAACAAATTAGAAGAGCATAGATTAAGACAAGTAAAAGAGTTAGCCAATGTTTTTAAAGAGGGAGAAGATGCTAAAACTGCTGCTGCTTTTCAAGCTTCTCAAAAAATAACAGAGCAAGACTTATTAGAAGCCGAAAAGAAAAAACAACTAAGTGCCAAAGAACAAAAAGCAAAAGACAAACAAGATGCAATAGACAAACAAAAAGAGTTAGACAGATTAGCAAGAGCGAGAAAAAATGATGAAGATCAAAGAGTATTAGATTTAACAAAACAAAGAGACAGTTTAACTTTAATAAAAGAAAAGGCAGAAGCTGAAAAGGCTATTTTAGATGAAAAATTCGAGCAGGAGGACTTATATTTAAGAGAAAAACTAGCAAAAGAAAACGAGCTTTCTTTAAAAGACTTAAATTCTAAAATAGCTAACAAACAATTAACTTTTGCAAGTGTTGAAGAGCTAACCTACGAACACGCTCAAAAGATAATAAAGATAAATAATGATGCTGATAAAGAGATAAATGAATCAAAAGAAAAAATAGCTGAAAAAGAAGAAAAAAGAACAATAGCAGAGAAAAAACTAAGATCAGATTCAGCAAAATCATACCTCACTATTTTAGGCTCTGTACTTCAAACGGCTGGTAATTTGGCAGGTGATAACTTCGAACTTCAAAAGGCGTTTAGTATCGGTCAAGCTATTATCAACACAGCTCAAGGGGTGACACAAGCATTTGCTCAAGGAGGTCCTTTAGGGTTTGCAACAGGGGCATCGGTTGCGGTAGCTGGTGCGGTTCAAGTTGCAAAGATAGCAGCAACAACACCCGATACAGGCGGAGGCGGTGGAGTAGCTCCTGTAAGCGGTACAACACCAACGCCACAAATACCAACAACGGCAGCAGATACGGCACAAGCTGAAAATGAAGCTTTAGAAGCTGCTATTAGTAGAATAGGGTTAAGTGTTTCGGTTACTGAAATTAACGAAGCTCAAGTTTCATTAAGTGAAGCTGAAAGCGGTTCTAGTATTTAGCCGTATAAAATAAGAATATTATACAATAATTACGTAAATTGCAAAAATAAAAATTATTATTATTATGGCTTCATGTTTAATGGCAGCAGGTAAATCAAGAACTTGCGAAACTAGGAAAAAAATTGGTGGTTTAAAGGGTAGAGTTTGGGCGTTAAACCTTACAGACTCAACAGGTGCAAAATTAGGGTATACAGAAACAGTACCTAATGTAATTGATGCGATTACAGTACAAAGCGGTTTGGCAGCTTATGCTATTGATTCAGGTAAATTTGCTCACGATTTTACCCCATCGGTTAAAAAGCCAGGAATGAATAAGTTTTACGGTCAAGCTTTCAATCTTAGAGCGATCACAGACGACGCAACAGATTTGGGTTGGTCGGATAATATGATTATGTCTGATTCAGTTGTTTTTATCATTGAAGATATGAACAAAAGGTTTATTATCTTAGGACAAAACAACGGTTTAGAATGCCAAGAGGGTGACCTAGGTACAATTGGACAAGAAGCTGAATCTGATGTTACAGAAACTTATGCTTTTACAGGTGAGGAAGTAGACAACAAGTACAAGTTTGTTGATGTTGGTGGTTATGAGGCTACTTTAACTTATCTAATCGGTTTAGAAACTCCTGCTGTTTAGTGGATGGTTTAGTGTTGTTATTTCATAAGGTGCGAGGAGTAGAAACCTCGTGCCAAATGAATAAGGAACAGATTACAGAATACGAACAGCTTAACAAAGAATATAATAAGTTAAGCGGTTCAAATGTTAAGCACTCAATTTGTGCTAAAAAAGTATTACTTAATAAAGTTGAATCTTTT
>Ga0208814_1000712_pt1 | contig 18122 bp, 24 predicted proteins | sample MalvirAntarct_55_FD_184253 | JGI IMG/M metagenome (GOLD analysis project Ga0208814, IMG submission 184253) | Marine viral communities from the Global Malaspina Expedition - Malaspina viral metaG Antarct_55 (SPAdes) (version 2) | ecosystem: Environmental > Aquatic > Marine > Oceanic | place...
AACGCATCTATCAGCCCTGCTGTGGCCGATGAAGACGGGTTAAAGTCTACGTCTGTCGCCGTGACTAGCTTGTCGCCCAGCACGAAAGACTCCATATCGTCACCGACCCAGCCGAATTGACGGTGCGCTTCATCCGCAATGGTGGTGCGTTGCAATTCATCTACCCACTTTGTTGTATATGACATTAGCTTATCCATTCCTTTCCCGAATGCGGTTACGCCTTCTTTCGCCATGCACTTACGGAACTCTTCCCGTGAAGTGATACTCATTAACGGCACGTTGAACTGGCGCACACCATCCTTTGGTAAATGTAGGCGGAACACTAACGTCTCGCCCAGTTCAAAGTCGTGCAGTCGCCGCGTGATATAGATGTCGTGATGGTAGACAACCTCTTCTTCTATGTCCCCATCAGCGTTGCTACTTCGTAAAAATACGCCCCCTGCGGCACCACGGAAGTACGGCGCGGGGTATTCTGGTATCTCGAACTCTTCAGACTTCTTTACACCAGCCTTAGTGATCGGTGCAGATACCACCACTTCGCCTTCGCTTTGCCGAATACGTTTACCTAGTACAATCGGGGACTTGATCGTTCCCCACAGTGGGCAGTCTCGGCACGTACCTTCGTTTAACTCGTCAAACCGTGCGCAGGTGTACGGGCCTTTGATCTCGTCCATCTTCTTTCGCATGTCTGCTTCGTTGTAAGCAGGGTGCTTATCAGAAATCTTTTTCGCAGCTACATCTCCGTCTGTGCAGAACTTCGCAATAGATAGACCCGCACGCCACAAAGGTTCGCTGACCTCAGACTGGTTCATCGCTATAAACTTTAGCTGGTTGCACCCGCGCCCTTCGACAGTCTTCTTTATAATAGTTTTAAATACGTTCTCAGAGTTGTCTGCGTACGCTTCGTAAAGTGCGTCAGTACCTAGATCAAGCGTGGTAACTGGTCTCGCAAACACACCCAACTTGGACGTAAAATCTTCCAGCGCCACAGGCTCCGGCATGGAAACGCCAAGAAACTCTACAAGTAAAGGCGGGTCTTCTTTGTGGTTATGTGACCCCGGCATACGAAGAACACGAACCACATCAGCCGTGACCGCAGCGTCAGCTAACAAACCATTATCAGCGCAGGATCGTTTCAGTCTGTCAGCTTCTACCACCCACTGCTCCGCCGAAACTGCTTCGGTGAGGGGCCAGTATACATGCACACCTCTGCCGCTATTAATCAGAAGAGGTTTAGGTAAGGAGAGTTGTTTACAGAAACTACGCACTGCGGCTACCGCGTCTTTCTGCGTAGCGTATTCGTACGATGGACCACAATCCAAGTCGAGGAAGAATGACTTCAACTCGTGTGCGTTTGGACCTTTGCGACCTGCATCCTTAGTTGCTTCTTTGAATGTGCTAAGAGCGAAGTATGTGTTTAGTCCATCCGCAGCGAACTTGCGTGTCGCGCGGTCTACCTCTTCAAGGGTACCGTAAAACTTCTGTGTAAGAGTATCGTCTTTAGCGGCAAATACGCAGTAGTGGCCTGTATCGCTAAGTAACGCCTTTAAAAAATCTAATGTGTTCATTGTTGCTGCTCCAAAGTGCGCCGTGGTGGGTTGAAAGGACAAAACCCCACCACGGCAGTCTACCGTTAACTAACGACTAACCGCTAAATTAGTCGTCCCAATCGTCAACGATAGATGAAAGGTCCGCCTCTTCAGAAGAGGGAGCAACCACCTCTTTCTTCTTGGCGACCTTTTTAGGTGCAGGTGCTGTCTCCCCGATGTCCACCTCATCGTCAGCAACTGCGCCATCTCGGATTGCCTGTACCTTATCTGTTTGCGATACAGTCAATGTTATTGCTTTGATAGCGTCTTCGCTATCCTTTGCGGCTACCGCCTGTTGTAATTCTTCTTCGGACAGTGGACGCACTGCCTTGAAAACTAACTTCGGGGTAGCACTATTCTCGTCAAAAGTCATCTGTGTAACCACAGCGATAGACGGGGTCTTGTGTGCTTTGAGGTACTTAGCGTACGCCTGCATACCCATCTTGCCATCCTTTGCGTCACCGAAAATCGATGTAGCAGGAAGCTGCATTTGGTAGACTTCGTCCATGTTACCTTCGAGGAACACAGCGATACGTTGTGCAAAGCGGCACGCGCGGCTCTCGCCTTGTCCTGAACCCTTGATATTCTGAGGGCAGTCCATGCAACGGGATGCTTGGCGTTGGTCTGCGGGAACCTCGGATGCAGGGGCTTGTGTATCAGGCGACCAGCAAGTCGGTGCTGTTGGGGTATCCGCCTTGTACTCACCAGCATAATAGGTGCGTGACAATTTCGCGGCGTTAACGATGACGACATTTAAGAAACCATCGTTCTTTACATTGACCTGTTCACCGCCAACCATTTCGCGGAAGCGTCCACCACGCAAACTAATGCGGCGTGAACCACCACCACCGCCAGTACCGCCTGACAAGTTGTCGTCAGTGTCCTGCAGTTGCTTGAAAAGATCGCTGCTTACAAGGGAATTACCACCCTCAAATAATGCCATGTCCGACATGTTTATTCTCCTTTAGTTTTTGTTTTTGGAGCTTTAGATTGCCCCTTTACTGCGTTCGCTGTCAATGCAGCTTCTACTTCGTCTAATCTAAAACGATAGACTTCGCCGATTTTGATATAGGTGTGCAAGGGTATATGCCCTGAGTGTACCCATTTACGGATGGTTGATATGGATACTTGGAAGTATTCCGCAACCTTATTTATGTTCACATACGGTGTTTCAGTATCGTTCATTTTTTCCTCACAGAGATGACGTACTCCGAATCCACATTTAGCCCTGCAGGTATTAGGTCAGGGTTTTCTTCTATGAACTGACGTACATTGGTTTGATTGAGACGTTTCTCAAAGAAGTCAGGAAGGTTATGATCCATAATGAAAGAGTGCATAGACGACCAATCGCTTGTCCAATACCGCTGCTTAACCGTACGATAGAACAGGCCCGTGGCTGTACGCACGCTGTCTACACCTTGGTCTTTGCAGTAGTCTAGCAAAGCACGTTTGATTTTGTCCTGCTTTTCGGCAAGGATACCATCTTCTTCTTTGAACTTGGCCGATATTTCTGAACGCTTTGCGCGTATCTTTGTATAAGCACCGACAAGCTTTTCGACAGGTACTGTCATTGGTGTTCTCCGTTTTATATTTATGTTACTGACATATACTACCTTATGGTGGTTAGTCAAGTACTTCTTTGTATAAATCTATCATGGCTGTATGTACGTTGATGCGCTCGTCTAGCATACGGTAAATACGTTTTTCCGCAGCGGACCCAGCCAGTTGAATTATAGTACATTTATGCTTCTGACCTGCACGATGGATACGTGCGTTAGCCTGTAGATATGTCTCAAGGGAAGACGTTGGCCCCCACCATACGATTGTGTTAGCCGCCGTAAGCGTTACACCATGCGCCGCACTTTGAGGTTGGATAACCAGCACCCGTGGGTCAGGATCGTTCTGGAACCGTCGAAAGATATCAGTACGGTTACCCGCAGAAACATCTCCCCGTATGACCTCAGTAGTGACGCCGTCTTTGCGCAGCCTTTCGGTCAGCATGTCTATCGTATGTTTAAACGGTACGAACACCAGAACCTTCTGGCTACTCTCGTCTATTGTTTCTTTGAGTGCTTGGTAGCGGTTCTTAATATCGAACTCCACCGAATCACCATCGTCGGTGTAGACTGCACCCGCACTAATCTGGAGCAGCTTGTTCATGTTGATCGCAGCGTTTGCCGCAGTTACAGATTCCCCAGCCACTTCCATGACCATCTGCTTTCGGAGAGTATCGTAATACTTCTTCTGTTGCGCGGTCATTTCGACAAAGCGTTTGCTGTAAACTATATCGGGCAGGTCAAGACACTCTTCTTTGGTAAACCTGATCGCAGGTTGCAACGCTTGGAACACCGTGTCTTTAGAATTTTCTTTCGGTTTGTATGTGAACTGTGTCACCTTATACATTACCATGTCACGCCACGACCCAAAGAACCTTGGCACTGCCATAGGGTTGACTAACTTAGCCAAGCCGTACGCATCGACAGGACTTTGTGCAGCGGGAGTACCCGTCATCAGCCATAGCCAATCGTTCTCACCGACTAACTTGTTCAGTGTCTTCCACCGTTTGGTCTGTGCGTTCTTGTAGTGTGTAGCCTCGTCAACAATAAAAAGATCAAACCCCCCCTTGGCAATCTCTTCGCTGACAACTTCGACACCATCGTAGTTGATGATTACGAACTCCGCCCCACTGTTGATGATCTTCTTGCGTTTCTCTTTGCCGCCGTACGCTATATCTACCGTGCGGTGCATGGCAAAGGAGAACAAGTCCGCACGCCATGCGCTATCCATGATGGAGAGCGGACATACAACCAGCACGCGTTTAACTTTGCCTTGGGTCATAAGATAATCTGCGGCCCAGATAGCCGATGCAGTTTTGCCTGTACCCTGCTCGTTGAAGCAGAAAGATTTCTTGTTCATGGTCATAAAAGACGCGGTGTCTTTCTGGTGATCGAACGGTTTGTATTGGCCGGGCCAGTTGTAGCGTTTAGTTATAGGTGACGGTATGTTTATATTTAACCCTTGTAGGGCATGGGCTTCGTCCAAGCCCCAGTTTATGACGACTTCGTTCATTGGTAATTCCTTGCTTTTAGGGATTACTGCTGTGATCTGTTTAGGGTTACGAACCTTCAGCAGTATTGCTTTATCCCGTAGAATTTTCATGTTGTTCTCCGTGGTAGTGAGACACTACCGTTTCTTCTTCGGGCTGCTCATAGCCCCACCCGCTGTGCGGTTTTTCTTTTTGCTTTGGACGGTTACTCCGTCCTTATTAGTTCCGCCTTTACTCAACGGCTTCTTGTGGGCAATGTCCTTGCCTTCTCGCTTGTCGGCCTTGCCGTTCTTGTTGGCGTCTTTGCCTGTCTTATCCATTTTGCGCCTAGCTTTCTGGCGCTCCATGCGGTCTTCGTGTTCACCGCGTTCTTTTTGCTGATCGTATTCTTTCTTGTACGGGCGGGGTTTTTTTGTATATGGCATCAGTTTGCTCCGTTGTGAGGGCATTCAATTACTTGGCAGTGGCGTTTGCAAAGGCCCGATGGACGGGGGTTCCATACATCTACCTCAAACGCTTTCTCCATCTTAGCATAGTTTGCTAACCATTTGCTCCAAAGAAGTTGCTGTAAGTCAATTTCATATTCTGCTTTGACAAGGCTCTTGGCGACCACGAACAGAAGCCCCGCGTTCAACTTAGTGACTTTGGGGTAGTGCTTGAATATTGCGAGTGCCATCAACTCAAGCTGCCCCTTGTCGGCGTACTTGGCAGACTTGCCTGTTTTATAATCTATGATCCAACCCGTGCCAGTATCTTCGTCTATGATTGCAAGGTCAACGATACCTCGGAACCATACATCTTTGTCGAAGAAGCCGCACGGTTCTAGGTCAGCGGTCAGCCCTAGCTTCTGCTCGACGATCTTCTTACCTTTCTTACGGCTAAGCGCGTCGAGTGTGGGCTTGATGTAGTCAAACTTCTTGGGGATCGGCGTACCATCACCCATGTAGTCTTCACAGGCTTTGTGGAACTCTGTGCCGTAGCGCATAGCATCAGTCTCTTTGAACGGGTACTCCTTCAGCACCTTCTCATGATAGAACTGCTTGGGGCATTGCTCGAATGCTTTGATCCGACTGAAGGACCACGGCGCTGCTTTATTCATTTGGCATCCTGTTTATTAAGAAACTTACCAGATATGTTTATATGAGCATTTGGCCCGTCTTCGATACGCCTAACTTTAAAACCAAGAAAGTAAGCTGCTGCTATAAAAGCGCCGTTAGATACATACTTACCTTTGGCAGTTTTTTCCGCCACGTGTTTTAAATAATAGCTAGAAAAGGTTGTGTTAACCGATCCTCTACGATCAGCCTTTCCAAGCCAATCAACAGCGCCCTGCATCTCCTTTACACTTATACGGGCGGGTACGTATTCAGGTCTGTCACTTTTAAACCCATGCTCAAAACCTTCTGCTGTCAGTAGGGGGTTGTCCGCTACTACCGTATCAACATCTTTTTGTGTTATTGTTGTCATTCACAATCTCCGTATGATTTTCCCGTGCCGCTGTCACAATCAACGGGTAGCCCCTCGGCCCAGTCGGGTGTCCACCGCATACAACTCTCCACAAACGCCTGCGCTTCAGCGACTTCGGCGTCAGGAACACAGCATACAATCGAATCGTGAACAGTCAATACTACTTGGTATTTCTTACTTATCCTTAACATTTGTTCACCTATGATGCAACGTGCTATCGCTTGGCACACATTCTCTATCACCTTACCGCCGTATATTCTGGTGCGTCCTCTGCGGGTTTTGTAGCTATACTCCAAACCTTTTTCGGCTTGCTCTCCATACAGTTGATCGTAGAAAATGCTCAGGCCGCTCGGCACAATCAGTGCTTGGTTAGCGGCGTCTACTTGAATGATACCCTTACGCCCGAACCTAACGGCTCGGTTATTGGCAAGCTGCTGCACCATGTAGTTCGCATCGCGCCACCCCTTACTAATCTTGTGGTTCGCATCGCGGTAGATGTTTATGATCCGTCGAGCCTCGTCAGGTGATACCTCATATCCAAACGTCTTTAGCTGGATACCGAACTTCTCGGCCCCCATGCCATAACCTGCGCCAAGGATCGTAGTCTTACCGATGTGCCGCTGTGCTTGTGTAACGTCTCCTTCTTCGCAGCCGTAGATGCGTGCAGCCATCTTTATGTAAACATCTTCCCCTCTGGCAAACGCAGAGGTCAGGTCATCCTGCCCCGTGAACCATGCCAAGACCCTCGCTTCGATCTGCGAGCTATCGGCTTCGACCACAGTATACCCTTCGGGAGCGATGATCGCTTTCTTCAGCTTCTTACCGTTCATCCCACGGCTCGGTAGGTTTTGTAGGTTGATCTTGTCAGCCCCACCCCAACGACCAGTGTGTGCGGCGTAGTATCTAACAGGCACCGGAAGCAGGCCACGTTTAGATATACCTATAAACCTCTCTGTGCGTGTCTCCTCTAAGGTACTTTTGCTACCCAGACGTGCCGCTACCAAAGATTGTACCCGATCATCCTCGTGTTCTTGTAGTGCTTTGAAATCCTCGTCCGACTTTGCGAAGGCGTAAGTCTCTTTACCTGTAGTCGCACTTATCTTCATGGGTGGTACGACATCTAACCCCCGCAACATATCTGCAAACTTCAAGTTGGACATGAGGTCTTTCTTATCCTCTACCCCAGCGTCCACCAACAACTTGTCCTTGCGGTAACGAGTGTCCTCAAGGTGCTGCTCCAATAGTCCAAGGTCTAAATCTAAGACAGGGTTGATAAACATACGCAACGTAATATCGATTATCTTTAATTCTTGGCGGGGGAACTTAGCCCCCATCATCTTAAACAATCTGTAGGTTAACTCTACATCGTTCTTGGCATACTCACCGTACCGAGCCGCCTCTTCTGCGGTGAAATCGGCACGGTGTTTGCCCTTGGCATTGTGTACTTCGTGGCCTTTAACGCCGACACCGTACCGTTCTGCTGTAGCTTTAAGCGACACACTTGTCTCTACACCGTGCAACGCACGGGCCATGCACATGGTATCAAACCAAACTTTAGGTTTAACCCCGTAGCGCCAGTTTAGTATAGCGCCATCGAACATCGTATTGTGACATAGGATGGCGCTATCAGAGAAGTCTATGTGTGATAACAGACGCTCTATTAACGCTGGATCGTTAACATACTTAGTGACTTTATCGTTCTTCTTGATCGCAAGGCCGATTACCTCAAAGCGCGAGTCACGTACATATTCTTCGGTTGTGATCTTCGACAACGAATACTCTTGGTCATAGTATGTCTCAAAGTCTAGCGTATATACGTCCATTAGCCTTTACCCACTATCTCGCCACCACATGCCATGTAACCACATGCGTCCACCCAGTTGTCAGGGTGCTTCGGGTTGGACTTGATACGTGCAGCCTTTAGCAACGTCATCATCACAGCCACATCAGTAGCGTCTACCTTCACACCAAGATGTACAGACCAGTATTGCCCGATAGTGCTGAAGTTATCCTCCATGTCACCGTGGTCAGCCGCACGATCTTTGGTGACGTACGCCTTGGCTGTGTCCAAGATGTTTGCACGCGATACACCAACCGGATTTAAATCCGCATTAGAATCCGTTTTCGGCATACCGTGCTTAGTCATCCCATAAACATAGTCCTCCAACGCTTCCTGTGGTGTGCCGATCTTACTCATCAGCTTGTACACGTAGTTGTAGGACGATTTGGTGGCCTTAGCGATTTCATGCGCTGTGGCCTGTGGGTGTCTGATCTTGTACGCCCAGATTTTATCCGCTTTAGTCTTCTTAGCCATGTCATTCTCCATTATATATTGACACCTTGTTTCCGCAGGTTTGCGGTAAACGCTTTTAGTTCTCTCCTTGCACGATGCAAGTCTTGCTGCACGTTAGGATGTTCAATGGCACGATTAACTTCGCGCTCGTATTTATTTACTTCGTTCCTGAGAAACCTAAGCTCTGCTTGCTGCTGTAGGTTCAACGCTTCATCCCCCATTGCTCAACCCTTCTGGCCTTGCCTTTGGACGTATAGACGAGCTTGCCAATTGTGATCTCTCACATTTTATGTGAACATCTCTTGGTGTCTCGTAGATAACAAGCAACGCATCAGACCTAAGAACCTGCTCACATTTAGCATAGTTCTCAAACCAAACCTCACTTCGCATGTCCATATCCTGAAGCGGATAGTAGATTAGCAAAGCAGTAAAAAATTCCATTGCGTACTCCCTAATATCTGACTAACCTTCTTGTGAGGCCAGCTTTAATTTTAACTTGATTCTACACCAAACCAGCATTTCGTTACTTTCACTAGGCTGGTCTCACCACTTCTCCCCAAACACTTTGCGGAATGCTTCGTCTAGAATATTATCCATGTCTCTTTTAGTCATTGGTGCTCTCCCGCTTCGTAACTGTTAATTTCGTAGGCATATTGTAACGCGCCTTCGTTTTGCTCACCGTGTTCTGGCTTATGCCTAATATGAAAGCTATGTCCTTCTGCGATATCTTTTTCCGCAGCATCGTGTTTATTTTCTTGGCTTGCTCTGTGCTTGCACAAAGCCCATCAGTGTACCGCACCGCCCCCATTTTGGCGCTCGCTTCTCTAGTACGGGTCACGTTGTATGATGGTAATTGTCCCTCTATCTTGGTCAGTTCCCGCAGACATACACCGTATGCCCCTTCATAACTTGATCCGAGATGCACCAGCATCTTAACTTTAGCTAAATTCATAATGATTAACCTCCCAAACATTTTTTGACATCTGCAATATTGTCTTCGTTGATAACCATTGAGATACCACCCGCTGCTTCAATATCCCGCAAGTTCTTTTCCTGTAATGGTGTCGGCTTATTATTACCTGCCTTGCATTCGATCCCGATAAAGCGCCCACCATGGCACACGATTATATCTGGTACACCACTTCGACCAAATCCCCCCGTGACAGGGTAGAAATAGTATGCGCCATGTTCTTTAAGTACGGCAACAATTTTCTTTTTAACTTTAGCTTCGGGTGTCATAGGCTTCCTCGTAGTAACTGGTTTCGGTGGGTGGGTAGGGGCGGCGAACCGCCCCCGTGGTAGTGTGTCACTACCTATTTGTGGTAGACCCAGTAGGTGTGGCGGTCTATCCGACGACCTACGCCATCAACTGGTTCAGTCGGTGGCGTTCCACTGGTCATCATCAATACAGCTATCCTCTCCTGTACCCATTCGGGTGTGTCGTTTATACTGTTATATAGTCCTAAAGCTGACGCGTCAATAGCTTCGAGACCAAAACATAGTATATCTACTTCGTTAGTAGTAGGATGTATCGTAACACGGTAGTTCTTATTGTCACATACGCTCACGTTACTCGCCGCGCACATAGAATATATTGTCGGCTGCACGATAGCCCACGCCCTCGACGTAACCCTCCGATCCGAGCATACTCAAAACAGATAGCTTACCCGCCAGCTCGTCCGGTAGATTATGTTGGTCATACACAGAGGTGTTGTCAGGAAGCATAATAAACGAGTAGTGATGGGTCGCATCTACATCGGTATGCACTCGGAACATTTGCCTACCTGTTGGGGATACAAACGCCTCGACAAACGTAAACGTGTTGTCCGCAGCTTCACGCGCAGTGGCAAGTTCTTTCAGACCATCAAACATCTTGTGCATCTTACCGCCAAGGTCTTTGTCTAAGAACTCATAGCCTGACTCGACTAGATGTCTCAGTTCTCGCTGCAACGCATTCGGTTTCGGCGCACTGTATGTACCTGTGTCGAAGAAGTTGTTGACCAACTCACGCCTTACCTCACCTGTATTGTCTCGTATCTGTGACACTACATCTTGGGCTGCACGGGCGCAGTTTCGCAGTGACAGTTTCATGGTCTGCTCTACGGTCAACGGGCGTATACACTTCATGGCGTTCTTCACAGCTTTGTCCATGTTCAATGCTAGGCACATGTTCTGGTGTAGCCCACTGTTGTATTTCATGTTGCGTATGTTCGGTGACCATACAGCAAAACGATCATTCCCATCACCAGTAGTTTGGAAGTCGCCGTAACCGATCATACCCATGATGTAGTTGTCGCCGCCACGATAGACGTACAGCGTGTTGTACCTCTTAGTCACAGAGACTTTGTACCCCTTCATCTTTTGCGTTAGCTCGTGCGCAAAGTCCATCAGGCCGATAGGTTGTTGACCGTCTGATGGCGCATCCATAGTGCTTACTTGTTCGAGTTTCATGTTATTCTCCAATTGCGTAGTGTGTCACTACTGTTTCATAAAGCCTGCGTTGGTGTTGATGAACGAGTTGAACCTCGCCCTGACACGCCGCAGATCATCTTTTGTCTGTACTTCTTTTACTGCATACGTTGGACTGTAACCCCAGCCATCGTGAGTTTGGGACGCAAACATAATCCATAGTTGTAACCGCATCGGGTGATCTGCATCTGATATAACCTCGCGCGACCACTCCGGTTTCCATGACTCGAATGTGACGTGCGGGTGAAAGTGTTTACGTATCTCATCTATACGTTCCATGATGTAGTCTTGTTGCAGTGGTATCAGCGGAGACATAACCATACCCCACTGAAAGAACTTCTTGAGTGCGTCCTTGTACTGAGCCTTTAGCTCTTTGTTTACTTGTGGGCCTTTAGGTACTCCCTTCCCAGTTGTTGTGTCATGTACCCAGTTCCAGTTGCCCCCATCTCTAGTGAACATCAATGCCGCGTTGTCATCTTTACGCTGCGCCCAACCGTGGGCAACCTCGTATTTACGGGCGGCTTCAGATGAGTATTTTTGTCTGTCCCTGTATTCCTCGGCGGGTACAGTCTTGCCCTTGGCTAGAAATATCTTGTCCTCGTATAGCCCACTTTCAGAGATGTATTGACGTGCGTTACCTTTTATAAAATGTAAGCCTCGCGGTGTGTGCCTATATATAAAACTGTAACGCGTAGGGTCAGAACCGTTATCTGGCCCTGTCATATTTATAATCCTGACGCTCTCGGAACCATCCTTATGTTTACGCCACACGATAGGTGCATAGTATTCCATCAAACCCCTGCCCCAAGTTGGGCTGAAGTAAGTAAACGCGCCATCGCCACGGTGATACCCATCACTCAATGCGTAGCAGTTTCGGCTTAACTTAACGATGCGTTCGTGCTTACGGTTACGGTCACCAATGGGGCGTATGTCGCGAGATGTCCCGAGAGTTCTTTCCCTGATAGGTTTGATGTCTTCGTAGTGAGCCACTACCGACTCGAATGAGGTATAGTTTGTCCATGTTAGTGTCATTTGATAGTCTCCTAGTTAGGATTTATGAGTTTTTCGATAGATTCTAATCTGGCTTTCAATTTTTTGTTTTCTTCGCGAGCCTCTTTGTAGAGCTTTTTATTATACTCTTCCCGAACCCTTGAGGTTTTTAGCTTTTTCGCAACGTCATTTATGTTGTTTTGCTGGAACACATCCGAAAACTCAAACTTGTGGATACTTCCGCTGGCAGTGTACTCAACAATCAAATCAACGCGGCACATGCGCAAATCTTGTTGGGCTTTTCTTTGACACTGCGATTTACTACCCGCTAAATATTCCTCACCAAGGTCATTGCGGTACGTCCAAATTCTATTTGCCTTATCACTACCGCTTGCCTCGTGTCGCAATATTTTACCACAGGTGACATTGTCGTCTTCTAGGTATTCAAGCATATTACATGTCCCTTGATTTAATGTGTACTGTCTTGCCAACGTCTGCGGTCTTGCCGCTGTCCATCACGCACCACAACACAGGCATAGTCCACTGGCCCCAGCCGCCGTAGAGGTGACCATCTGTCAGCACGATACATGCTTGCGCGTTGATGCTCTCATCTCGAATGTAATCGGTGACACATGTCACGTCAGTGCCGCCGCCACCCGCTGGCTTGGTTGATTGTACGAGGGTATCGAGATCACTCGCGTCATACGTCTCGTCACGACATATCTTCGTGTCCCAATACATCAGGCGTACTTTCTCAGGGTGTACGGTATCGCATATCTCCTTGACTTCGGAGAGGAACGCGGAGAGTTCACGCTGTCCAATAGACCCAGACGTATCGATAGCCACGATCAACTCACCTACCTGTTCGGTGACACCGCTTGGCATATACATACCACTCGACAAGTATCTGCGGTTAGGTCGGCGATAAGTAGAGTAGTCGCTGCCTGTACAAGTATTCTGTACAAACTCACGCAACGCCTCGCGCCAATCGATCTGTGGTTGTAGCAGTTCGGCAAGGTCACGATCACCGCCGCTGCCCATCTTACCCGCAACCAATGCACCTTGACGTATTGCCTCGTCGATCTCCCGTGCAAGGTCGCGTTGTTCGTCGGCGGTCAGTTCTTTTGCACCGTCCCAATCATGCTCGTCGAATGGCTGCTGTCCATTAGGTAGTGAGCCACTACCTTGCCCGCCACCGTCGCCATCTTGGTTGTCACGCAGCAAGTTGTATACCTGCGCACTGTCCATGCCAGCGTACTTGGGGTCATAGCATCCGTTCTCCAACACGCCTGTCATAGTTGCGAAGCCATCTTTGTTGTCGTCAACGATCTTGATGTTGATAACGTAGTCGTTAGCCATGTTCGCAAGGTGCGCGTCTTGGTCGTATAGGTGACGCCACGTTGTCAGGTGCTTGAATAGCTTGTGGTACACCTCATGTAACACCAAGAACCTTAGCTCTGCGTCATTGAGTTGCTTTACAAACTCACGCCCGTACATCTCGTCACGTCCATTGGTACATGCAGTGGGGACAGACGGATCATCCACCACGTTACGATCACCGATCATCAGCACCCCTGCGAGTGCCGTGTACTTCGGGTTCCCCATGATGGAGACAACGGCTTTGGTTAGCCGCTGCTCCTCTGTTAGTTGGTTCAACATTAGCATTGTTATTCTCCGATCTTGCTTGTGCGTACTGCTACCGCGAGGTTAGCTTTATATTCTGCCTTGAACTGTTCTTGCGCTTCGCGTGACGCATAGACTTCGTTCTCGGCGGTGATGCGGTAGACGCTAGACACAACGCCTTCCACAGTTACAAAGTATCGTTTGTCACCCATCACAAGCGTTGCCATTTCTTATTCGTTGGCTTAGTTGCCTTGTTGCTTTTCAGCGCACGCTTCGCGGCGCGGTTGACGGGTCTCATTTCAGAAGTATCTTGCTTCTCAATACCACCGAAATTATTACGGATCCTATTGTTCGTTTTTTTCTTATTGTTCGTTTTTTTCTTATCAACCATTTCTTTCTCCTTATTTCTTGTCTGCTGTGTACAGGTGGTTGTTCTGCATAGCCCACGCGGTGAACTTCTTGTTGGTCATTACCATCGCTTGCTTGGAATACTTCGGTGCGCGTACACCGTTAGCAAACATAGCCTGTGCCTCGGTGTCGAGACGCGGCAAGTAATCCATCCAAGCGTCGAGCCAATCTTTCTCCAACGCACTGAGAGTTCTATACACAACCATACATACGGCGGCTGCGGAGCTAGGTACTTTGGCATTCTTCGGATCGTCTTTGATCGACTGCAAGCTAGGTAGCTGATCGGCTAGTGATACAAACGCCATCAAGTCCATCGCACCACGATCACCGATTGTACCCATCAAGGCTGCGGTCAGTGTCAAATCGTCGATATGTTCACGCGACTTGAGTACATCAGACGCTGCTTCTAGTGAACGTGGAGTCACAAACGCGGCTCGTTGCTGCTTGGGGTGAAAGATGTATGGGTTCTCGTCGGGGTCTTTCACATCCTCGAACGATGCCATCAGGTGTGGGTTGTCTTTGACCCAACCAAGTAAGGTGTGATCGACATTGTTGTTGATACCCCATTCGATCCAATCCATGTGGTCGGTCTTGCGTATCTGCACCACAGTCATACGGTTCCGTGCGTGTGGCGGTATCATGTCACCCACACCCTCGCTGCCTTTGTTGGTCGTGGCAAAGACAATGCTGTCAGGGTGTAGTGAGTAACTACCAACTTTACGCTCCAACATCAGACGCAGCATGGCGTTCTTCACAGCGGGGTTCGCCTTGCCATACTCGTCGAGCATCAGGATAATCGGCCCTTCGATATGCAGACCTAGTTCTTCGTGTGGGATCATACGCACGCAGCCCTCCTCTTCGATTGACTGCATCGACGGGATCATAATGTCACCGAGGTCTTTGGTCGTGCCATCAAAGTAGATAGGTCGATGCGTGGGGAGTTGTTCTGCCAAGGTGTTAATCATGGACGACTTGCCGTTACCCATGTCACCCTGTGCTAGTATGGTACGTTTGCTACCCACTGCTTTGATAAGATCGACACACTGGTCGAGGTTCAGTGCGTACATTGCTTGTGCTTGATTAGTCATGTTGTTCTCCAATTGTGTAGTGAGCCACTACTTATAATGTTTCTTGTGCAACTTGGACTTCATACCCAAGCTGCTTGATTAGGGCGATAGTCGAGGGCGTGAGTGTTGCTGTCCCTGCTATCATCGTGAACATTTTCGCCGCCCTGCACACGGGGTACACGGCTTTGGTTCCATAGTTGTTTGTGACCTTGACTGTGATGTTCATCATATATCCAATGATGGTAGTGATTTGATCGCAGCATCTACTGCCGCTTTGGTTTCGGCGCGGAAGCTGTCGTCTTCACGCAGGGCATCGGGTGTCACGCCAGACATTGCCTCTTCGAGACTGTTTGCCATGGCGCTCATCTGGCTTGAGTTCGTCACGTTACACACACGAAGAAGTTCTATCATGTCGTTGACGTTGCCAACCAAGCTGTCGCGGAACACCTTCTTGTCTTCCTTGCTGCCGTAGTCGAGCCGCTCGGACATACTGGTCAGTGACTTGTGCAGACGTGTCCACACGTCATTCATCGCAGTGTTGTACTGCTTGGCGTAGAACTCGCTGTACTGTGCTTTAGCTTCACGCAGTGCATCGTTGCCAATGTCCACACGGAAGTCACCTGCATCAGGCAGTGGCATGTAGTTGATGCCGACAGAGAACTTACGTTCTAGTGCCTCGACGGTAGGATAGTCATCACGCACGAACAAGCCTCCCATCTTTAGGTGTATGTCGATCACGGCGTCGTTGTACTTAACCAAGAACTCATTCGCCAGCTTCCAGAACTCGTTTGTCATGTCGGACATGGCTTGCACATACTTGAAGTACTGCGCTGTCGGTAACAGGCGAAGACCTGAGTTTGACCACGGCATTGTCATGGCTGCGTGTAAGCTGCGCATCGCGGTGACGTGTGTCTGGATCGCCTTGAGATCGTCGTTGTGGGCAAGGAGTTTCTTGGTGACGTTAGCCACACCAGTATCGGCATGGTTCTGCGTGGTGACATCGGCAGAGGCGCGCTTGTCTTTCTTGCGTCCAACCCAGTTAGAGATGTTGACCTCGACGAGCATCGCAGAGGATGCAAGTGTTGGTGCGTTGGATTGTAGTGTGTCACTACCGTTCACTTCGATCATCATGTTCATAGTTCTTCTCCTACATGGAATACTTGTTGAGACCCTTGAGGTCGTTGGGATTGGTGACGAGTGTCGCGCCTTGCTTGTGTGCGATAGGTGCAATGCACCAGCCTGCTCGGATTTCTTGGGCGCGGAAGTCGCCGCAGTCTAGGCAGAAGTTGTAGCCCAGTTGACGACGACGATGGTCGTACTGTTCGCCGCATGATCGGCAGGTGACGGTCTTTAGTGCCATAGTCTTGATCTCCATTCGTTTGAGTAGTGAGTCACTACAGTTTGGTTGTTGGCGCAGGTTGCGCGGTACGTTGTTCATTTCGTGACAACATATACTAATGTACCACGTATAGTGGTGAATGTCAAGTTTTCTGACATATAAACTAATGTTCCACGCTATCTTATTGTATGGTGGTGTATGGTGGTAATTATATGGCTAAGTAGTTGAAATGTAAGCAATGTTCTTAATGTTCCGTAATGTTCCGTGTTAAGTAGTTGAAATGTAAGCAATGTTCCAATGTTCCTTTGATCTGGCATAAGGTGGGGGGGGTAAATTGATTTGTGTGAGAGGTGATGAATAGGCAGAAGTGGGGGGTCTCTCACGTAGTGGTATATTTTTTATAGTGGAACATTTGGAACATTAGGAACATTATAAATAAAACAGTTACTTACAAATGACCTTTTTGGAACTTCTTCTGGAACATTAGGAACATTATTGTGGAACATTATAAAAATAAGAGCTTTATCCCTGCATACATGCTGTGGCGCAACGCTGCTTAGAGAACTGGCTTCGATGTGGTAGTGACTCACTACCTTAATAGCAGCTCGATAAGTTACCTAACATGAACACACGGCGACATCTCCACACGTGTGACCGGCCTGACGCGCGAAGCTGCTTAGAGAACTGGCATCGGTTGGGTAGTGAGTCACTACTTCTTTCTGGGTGGGTGGTTTGGTGGCCTCGCCGAATCCGATGCGTGACGCGCGAAGCTGCTCAGAGAACTGGCTTCAATCGGGTAGTGAAATACATACAGAAATCTAGACACAAAAAAAGCCCCGAACCTTTCGGCTCGGGGCGGTGGGTTAGCGTAATGTGAAGTGCGCGTATATCTGTGACAATCCGTTTTGTTTCATGTCAGCGCGCATATTGATTAGATGCGAGTATTGCTCTGATGTCAGGCTCTCGCGTAGGACGCGGCGCATATTGTCAAACTTATCGTCAGGCCATCTTGCCATCATTTTTAGCGTGGCGTTGATTACGTGTTGCATTGTATATCCTTTCAAAGATGTGGTGGCGCAGCGTTGCCGCTGCGCCGTGGTGATTAGCCTATTGTCTTGGCGAGGTTTGCCAATCCGGTGGTCAGATCATCCAGATCAATTGAGCAATCAAACTCATCCGCCTTTTGGATGCGCTTGATTGCATCGTTGAGCAATTCGCGGACCTTGGTCTCGACTGAAACCGTCCTCGCATCTGGGCCAGCCTTGCCCGATGCGATCTCCGCGTCGATATCTTCGCGGCGTTTCAGTTGGGTCTTGATGTCGCCGAGGACCGCGTTCGCTTGGCGCATCCAATACGCTCGCGGCTGGCCGTTAACTGTCTTATCTCCGGCGACCTTGGCGCTCATTTCCATGAGGGCCTGCGCTTTTTTCGGCATACCCGAATTGATTGCGGCCTTGGCAAACGCCCAGCTTTCGGCGGTGGCCTCGCTACCGTTCGATTTGGGGCTAATACAATGCGCCGATGACCAAGCCGCGCCGCGAAATACGTCCACGCGTTTCGTCATGGTCACAGCCGCCGCGACTGAATCGCTTGTCCAGTCGCGGAAAGTTGTTTCGATCTCGGTGTTGAGTGTAACGTGTGTCATAGTGTGTCCTTTCAAAGACAATAGGTTAATCAAGTCCCGGTGTTTCCCGTCTTGATGTAACCTGTATACATGTTTTGGTGTGTCTTGTCTCGCAAGTATAGTGGTATATGGTAGTTTATGGTAGTGGCTCACTACCTTTCTGACGTATAGCGTACCCCACCTACCCCCAACCCCCCTGTATGGCTG
>Ga0208814_1000713_pt1 | contig 18109 bp, 9 predicted proteins | sample MalvirAntarct_55_FD_184253 | JGI IMG/M metagenome (GOLD analysis project Ga0208814, IMG submission 184253) | Marine viral communities from the Global Malaspina Expedition - Malaspina viral metaG Antarct_55 (SPAdes) (version 2) | ecosystem: Environmental > Aquatic > Marine > Oceanic | place: South...
TGTTGTTGTTACTACTAACAGTACTGCCTACTGTGTTAGTGTTAAGCGATCCGTCTTGATTGTTGTCTGAATTAGAATCTCCCATAGGCTCTTCTTGTGCAAACAGAACTGACGATCCTAATATAAAGATAAGCGCAACTATTAGTTTTATAGTTGTTGATGGACTCATTATTTTTTACTCACTAAGCTACCGCCAAAATACATACCAATAATAGCAGAAACTAAGTTGGTATCTAATTGTGTTATTACTAAACCTTTAAAAGTTATCCACTCAAACACATCTTTTCCCTCAGTAAAAAATAAAAATCCCGGATGAAAGTTTGTGTAGCCTACCGTTACATCTACTGTAGGGTAATACACAGCCACTAGCTTAGGTAGTATGACAATAGCAAAGACTGAAGACAGCGCGATGATTCTACGAGTCCACTGAAAGCCTTTGTCCTTAACATCCCTTGCGGCTTTGACGGCTTTTGCACCGAACTCACCGCGAGTTATAAGAAGCTTTTGATGTTCTGCTTTGTCTTTGCGACTCTCTGCCCACACACTCATAACACCACCAAGAACTGTAGAGCCAAGCATTGTAATTATTTCAAAAGGAAAGCCCATATTAACCTTTAATAAGCTCTGAAGCTTCTTCTAATCGGCCTATGATACCGCTAACTTTCCCGCCTTTTTTAACAATATCTTTTAACTTTTTGTATTCTGTGTGATCTAATAATTCTACTGCGGCTTTGTCATACTCTCCCTTATTAAAAAGTTCAACCCACTTATAATCTTTTTTCATGTCGCCTCTATATCCTAAAGACATTAAAGCTTTTTGTTGATTTGCAGAAAGGGTATTATAATTAGTAATTTTTTTCTTTACCCTTTGTTGTTGTCCTTCATATGTTTCTTTAAAAGACCGACCTATGAATTCGCCTGTCTGACCTACACCGCTTGTTATAATACCTTTAGTGTCTTTATACTCACCGTCTACAAATCCTTCGTGTTCAACAACGTACTCTTGATCGGAAGTTAGTGCGCCTTCTCTTTTTACTACTTCATTAACAGCATCTCTACCATAATATCTTTTAGCTGTAGAAACTGGCGTTTCGCTTAGTGTTGGCGCTTCAGCAAGTGCTTGAGCTATAGGGTCAATAAGTACCCCACCTTCGTTTTTCTTAATTCTTTTACTAGCCGCCGTATCCATATCTTTTACAGACTTTTTAACTTCTGGATTGTTTTTATTTTCTCTTACTCTGTGAGCTAAGGTACTAAGAAGAGGAGTAACTACAGAATTTATAGCTCCTTCAGGGTCTACTTTTTCAGCAACTGTAGCAATAGTTTCTAGTGCCACCTGTTGTTTGTTAGTAACTCCTAAATCTACCTGTGCTTTTTCCCACAGTTTTTCGTTGCTAAAAGCTTCTGCCGCCTTTTTCCAAGAAGGTATTTTTTCTAAGTCATTAATACTTTTAAAAGATGGAGCTAACACTCCACTTATTATTAATGCTGTTACATAGTTTAACACTTCAGGGTCTTCAGACTGTATAACTCCTTGAGATTCTAAGTCCTTTAAACTTTTTTTAATTCTAAAAGCAGTAGCTTTAATCTCTACAGGGTTTGATGTGTCACCTACGTTATTAGAAATAATTTTAATAATAGAAGGCGGCTCATCATCTATTGCTCCCCCTATATTTTTCTTTACTCGCTCATCGTCTACCTTATCCATATATGCAGTACCCGCTTGTTCGTTATACGGGCGACCTGTTAGTTTATCTATACGCTCATCAGGCTCAGCAGGGACATTTGGAACATCTGTAACTTCACCGCCTGTAGAGTATCCCACTACAGGAATAGACTTTTCAAACTTTGGAAGTACACTAGAAGACATTCTTCTTTGAATTTCTAACAAGTGCTTTCTATACGTTCGCATTTGATCTCGACCGTCCATACCTGCTAAATCCATTGCGGGTGCAAAGGCTGTATAGAAGGGAAGCTTTTGACCAACTACAGGAATAATGCCCTGTTGAAATAAGTTTAAAGTATCAGAAACTACAGGGCCAAAAGGCATTGCGCCATACGCCGCCGCATTCTGAGAATACATTGCGGTTTTCTGCGCTCTTGCAAACGTGTCTAACAATATACCATTACCACCCCAACGAGCTACAGAGCTATATAGTATTTCATCTAAATCTTTTCCTTCTTCGCTTGCACCATCTGAACGAACATAGTTTGTCCAACGCGCCATGCCTGTCATTATTAGTCCTGCTGTTGCAATTTTTCCTGAGTTACGAACAGGGTCTTTGTATAGTTGCTTAGCCGCCCCTTTTAATACAGTATTTGTAAAGGCTACCGGATAGCCCAACAACTGAAAAGCAATAGCGGTTTTAGGATTAGAGTGCAACAACGGCTTTAGTCCTGACATAGAAGTAGGCTGTAAAATAACTGAGTTAGTATATCGCGCCGCTCCTCCTAAAACTTGAGAATCATAAAACTCATCTGTAACTTTAGACCCGCCTTTAAACCATTTTACGCCTTGCTTATAATCTATGCCCAGTTCAGCTAGTTCTCCTGCCATAGTTTCAAGTCTTTTATTTAAAGGTTTGCTACCATTAGCCGCAAGAGCTTCAATGTTTTCTTTAATTAAAAGCTTACCGCTTGCGTAAGAAGTTGTCTGTACAAACTTAGTCCACTGATCTAGCATAGTTGCGCGGAAAAACTTGTTGCTTGCATTCTGCAATGTTTCGCTAACAAGCTCAGCACCCGCAAGCCTGTCACCTAATTGAGCCATTGCTTGATCCATATTTATGCTGAACTTAGTCATTTCAGAAAAGGCTTCTTTGGCTGTTAAATTGTTATTAGTTTTTAGTGTTGATTCTAAATCTTTAGTTATACCTTTCCACGATATTTCTAGTGCTTCATTAAAACCCTTTATAGACTTACGTACACCTACTTTGCTAATGTTAAGAAATACTTCTGTTAAACTAGAGACAGTTGCAAGAGGAAGCATAGCTACGCGGTTAGCAAAGCCATAGACATCTACAGCCGTCTGTGCTTTTTTACCGTACCTTTCCATGCCTTCGCCAGTAGCTGTTTTGTACAGAGTTAAAATAGTATCTTCTTCTGATTGAGATAACTTCTGTCCCTTAGCTAATAGCTCATTACGAATCCGTGGAATGTAAAACTCTGAAAAGTCTTTTAAATTATTAACGCCAAATGTGCGGTGTTTAGCCAACGACTTACCTGCTTGGAAAGTATACATGTGTAACGATCCTAACACATCGTTGTTTAAAAACTCTTGAAAGTCTGCATCATTTTCAATCCCATTTAACTTCCGCTTAGCTGAAAAGAAATGACCGCCTGACCCGCCACCATCAATCTGATCTCTAATAGCAAGCATATCATCAACAGCTTTTTTACCTTCTCCTGCACCGAACTTGCCTTTAGATTCTAAAAGCTCTGCAAGTTTTGTTTGGTTCGCTTCAATAGCTTTACGATTCCACATACGCGGAATGTAATCTGGGACTAGAGCATCAATAACTCCAATATCTTTTAGTTGGTTTCCCATGTCATTATATAGTATTTTAATTTCACTGGCCGCATCATTGATTGCTTTATTAGTAGCTTTATCTAAACCGTTATTAGCTAAAGATTTATTGCCGCGCAGTGCCAACATTAGTACGTTGTTTACGTCTTCAGCTAGTGTGCCTTTAGCGGCGTTCAAAGAAACACCTTCTACAATTCCACGGAACCTTTCATTAAAACGCCCTGTAATTTCTCTTTGATTTTCTGACAAATCTTTTTCTACAACCTTAGTGCTTTTTTTCCAACCTGTCCCAAACTCATAACTAAATTTAGCTTGTAACACTTTTGCAGTTCCTGAAAGTTTTGCCATTGGAGACAAGACACCTGCGGCTTTTCCAAATAGCTGTCCTGAAACCATGCTTGTTTTTTTATAAAGCCCGTGCATAATTTCATGTTTTACGCCTTTAGCAGTAGTAGAACTATCTGCGGCATTTTTAATAATGTCTAGTATTTCTTCTTTTGTTTTTTCACCGCCGCCTAGTTCTTTAGTAAGCTTGCTAACACTGACAGAAATAGAGCTTGAAGTGTCTTCTAAAAGATCCTTAACTGTTTTAGATACGTTAGCTGAGTCCTCACCCAAGTTAGTTAAATCTACAATAATACTATTAGCAGAAGGAGGGACACTTCCGTCTTTAACGCTATCGTCAAAAATCTTTACGGCGTTTTCTACAGAAATATCTTCGGCAAAATCAGTGCCTCTTTGAAAATACTGCTTTCCTATTTTAGTAGCACCATAAATACCTGCACCAAAACCCGCGCCCACTAAAGCTGTTTGTGCTATTTCGCCTACACTGTAGCCTTCTCTATTGTCTAGTGCTACGTCCATAGATTGTAGTCCTGCCCCACCTGCTCCACCATATATAGAGCCAATACCCATAGAAGAAACTAAAGGATTTTTAGAAGAAGAAGCTACTGATTTAGTAAGTGCCTCGCCTAAAACTTTTTTAGATGCAGACTTAACAGCTTGACCCGCGCCTAATCTACCTACAACACTTGCTCCACCTGTAGGAACAGCAGACCCTATAGATGCTAAAGTTGCCACCATCTCAGGGTTAAACACAGTATCTACTGTATAGTCTTTAATAGCTCCTAGCCACTCTCCTGTTCCAGTTAAGTTAGCGGATTCAAACCGTTTATTTAATTCTCTTTGCGCTTCTTTGACATGTTCAGGAGCGTCTTTAAACGCGGCGGCTCTAGAAAAATTAGCGCCTATACGACCTGTAAAATCTCTTTGATACTCTGCAACGTCAGTCTGCTTTCCTATAGTTGACTGATCAACAAGTGCTGAACCAACGCCCATATTCTCAGCTAAGTAATCAGAAACAATTTCAAAGTTGCTTATTACTACTGGGTCTTCTTCAAAATCTGTAACAGAATACTCGCCTGTTTCTGAAACGTATGCGCCGCCGCCTATAGGAACTTCACCCATTTCCCACATCTTAGTTTCTTCTGACATTTATTCAGCCTCAGTGAAATATTTAGAAATGTATCCGTCATAGTTATTTTTTAGTTTCGTAAGCTCTGTACGCATTTTGCCACGCATTGCAATTGAAACTTTAGGCATTGTTGTTTCCAAATAATTTATCCTGTTGTTTTTCTCGGCTGTAAACTTTTCTTGTTGTTCAGGGGTCATAGCTTTAACAATAGCTACACTGGCTTTATATTTTTTTGAACCTCTGTTTAAAGTAATGCTTGGGTCATTGTCGCCTTCTGCCATAACGCTAAGAGCTTTAAAAACATTATTCATGTCTACTTTCTTTTTTGCCGATTGTGCCGCTCTAACTTCTGAGCCTATCCCTGTGTTAAAATTTATACTTGCTTGTCTGTAGGCCTGTCTATCATTTAAATAATCTGCTGTGTTGTCTGTTTGACTAGAAGCAAGTTGTAATGTATTTGCTTCTGTAAATATTGTTTTTAAAATAGCATATTGTGATCCTTTGTCTTTATTATTTTCGTGCATAGTATCTAAAATATTTAAAAGAGTAACTTTTTCATTTTTAGAAGCTTCCGCATAAGAAGAATACAAATTTATTCCTCCTTCGCCTAAAATCTTAGATACAACCGCGTTGTTTTTTTTCATAGTTCCAGAAGATACAGCATTATCTATAGCAAGCAGTGTAAAATAAGGATTAGCTACACCCGCGCCTTTTCGCATCACGCCCATTTTTGGGTTGTTAATATGCATAGCTAATAAAGAACTAGCAATAGTATCAATTTGATCATCGCCTATATCTTCTTTAAACGAGCTTTTAAGTTGTAACGCAACTGCGCCTACTTCTTTTTGTAGTTGTTTGTTTTGTGACGCTACATAAGCTATTCGCCCTTTATCGTCTTTCCAAGTTGCGCTTCCTGCCTCTGTAGCTTTATCATTTAAATTTTCAGCTAGTTTATTTTTTAAACTATCAGGAATTTTCATTGCAATAGCTATGCCTCGTTCACTAAAAGGAGTACCATCTTTAATATTGCTCACTAAAGAAGAGAATACATTTTGTTTTCTCACAACATCGCTTGTTTGAACTTCGCCGTTGCTTAAATCTGCAAGCCATGTTTTACCGTTTTGATTTGAGTCAGACACCATTACAGCAAAAGTATCTTTTCCTAATATGTCTGTACCTGTTTTAACTGCTGTTTTACCATAGGTAAGCGCGGCAGGGTTTAATTCTTCAGGTAGCGCCTCTGCAAAAAGAAGAGAAACGTCAGCATTTTTAGTTTCTTGATAAATCTTTTGGTAGTTTCCAAATTGTTTTGCGCTATCTAAAATTGATTCTGCTTGTTTGTTAAGCGCGTCTTCGCCTGAAAGACCTGTAACACTGCCTACAAAATTATTTAACATCCCTTTAATATCAGACGGCTTTTGTTTTTTAAGAGCATTTAAGTAAGCTGTTTTTCCTCCCTCACCAGTTGTCTGCAAATAATTTTGAGCGGCTTTATACTTGTCTTCATGTGCCGTTTGTAATTGTTTACCTAGCTTAAAGCCTCCGCTTTTTACAAGCCCCTCAAACTGTGTTTTACTATACACGCCTTGTTCAGCATACTTAGCAGTTAAAGCCTCTCTAACATTTGCTTGGCCTATGTCAGTAAAATAAGAATCGTAACCTGTTTTATTTGCTTGTGCAAGCTTCTCTTCTTCAGTAGCCATAGAAGCGTTTGTATATGCGCTTTTAGTTTGCAATATGTTTTTTGCATTATCTTCTAAAACAAGAAAATCTTGTTGTTTTTTCTGCATTACATTTTCAGCAAAACCTATTGCGGCATTTACACCTAAAGACATTCGCGCATATTTATCTGAGTTTTTTCGATTCTGTTTTTTAATACGAGCATTACTTGCTTGCTTTTCAGCCAACAAACTTTCACCATACTCCGTAGAGCTTTGGCCTTTTACTTTACTCATGTCCATAGCCATAATTTTTATCCTTGCTGTGGAGCCATTAGGCTCTGGTCGGTTGTAGGTTCTTGTATTTCTTCAGGGGCTTCAAGTGGTTTATCCATAAGGCTAGGAAGTTTTGGTAGTGTTTTTAACTCCGCTTGCATTTCTTTTGTCATTACGCCTTCTGGAACCCGACCAGACCGCGCCGCCTTTTTCATGTCTTCAAGTTGAGATTCTTGCAACTTAGCACCCAATAATCTTTCATCAGCTTCTGCATCTGCATCTTCATCGCCATAAATTACAACATCAATATCTAGCCTTTCAGCTAAAGCAATATACATATAAGTTAAAGGCTCAACAAGCATAAGCAACAAATCAGGATTAAAAGTTCCGCGTTGAAACTCTCCAAACAAAATTGTTTGTACTATACTTAATACAGGCATTTTGTTTGAAAGAGATTCCATTACTGGCATATACATTTCAGGATCAGTTATTTCAGACCATAAATATAAACTTGCATCGTGTACACTAGTAAACCTTGGTGCTTGCTCATACGGAGCAGGACTTTCAGGATCGTTAGTTAATGATTGGCCGGGAATTGGAGCTTTCATCTGCGATCTAAATTTTAAAAATTCTTCTTTTTGCATGGTTTAATTTCCTTGATAAAACTTATTAATAGTTTGAAGGTGATTATTATAAGCTGATGCGCCCCAAGGTCTGATAGCTTGGAAATTAAACAAGTTTGTATTCATTTCAAAAGCTCTTGCATTTATTTCAGGGGAGCCGTACTCTATAGTCGATGCCATTGGGCTGATGCCTTGGATATTAGTGCTAAAGACTCTTGCAGGTTCCGGCTTACCCATAATGCCGCGTTGTGCTAACAAACCTGTAACTTGTCCAGACGCTGTATCAAATGCTTTTCCAACAGGGTCTTCGCCTACCAGAGTACCCACAGGGTCATCTACAAAATTAGAAACTCCTTCAGTTACGCTTGTTGTAGCATTTCTATAAGCTTCTTGAATTTTATTAGAGGCGCTTTCAAAAAAGCCTCTTTGTCCTTCTTGTGGCCCAAAGTTAGGCTGAAACTCTGGAGATAGACCTTCCGCACTAAATTGTGGGTTAGCTTTTAAAGGCCCATAACTTTCAAGTGCGTTTGTTGTTGAAGCCGTTACAGGAGCCGTTACAGGTTGCGCCATTAAACTATTTTGAGCATCAGGTATGTCAACATATGGTGTATCAGGCCCTGCAAGAGAAGCTGTTTCAGGCGTAGCATATCCTTCTTTCATAGGCCCAAAAGAATCTGTAGCTGTAGGTGTTCCACTTGTTCCCATTGTAGGCGTTGCAGTCACAACAGGTGCAGGTGTAGGTGTATAACCTATAGCGGTATTAAAAGCGTCTACAGTTTGTCCTGCATTAGTCATTATGTTTTCTTGGACTTTTTGCCAAGCGCCTGAAAAAGTTTGTGATCCGCTAGAAATATTAATTCCCGGAATTTGATTCAGTGTTGTTTTGCCCATTTCGCCTACAAAAGAAGTTATACCTTCAGTTACAGTTTTAAATGCACTGTGTCCAACCTTAACAAAATTACCTGCGGCTTGAAGAACTTTACCCGCCCCTTGTAGAATTGCACTACCAGAACCTAAAAGTCCTGAAGCCGCTGTTGAAACACCTGCGGCGGCGGTAGCTCCTGCGGCGGTGGCAGTTGCGGCTGTGGCTCCTGCGGCTGTAGCGGTAGCTGTAGCTGTAGCACTTGCAGATGCGGCGGCGGCGGCTCCTTGAGCGGCTGTTTGACCTACTAAACTACTAAAGGCTCCGCTAAGAAGTTCACCAACTCCGGGCAAAATAAACATCATAGCTACCTGACCAAAAATTCCAATCTTACCCATAAACTTACCAAAACTTTTAAAAGCGCTTTTAATTCCTTTGCCAATACTTTTAACGCCTTTTTTAAGCCCTTTCCACGCTTTACTTAACCAACCCATTTTTATTCTCCTTATCCACCAAAATATTTTGCGGCTACTTCTGTTAATGTAAATAAACTTGTTTCGTTTTCTTCTGCTGAAGCTTCATTACCAATAGCGGTTTGTAACAACAATGCTTTACGCTGTTCGTTTGCTTCATAAGCTTGCCGCACATAAGTTGCTTCGTCTCTTAATGTTTGCCACATTTGAGTCTGATCAAGCGCAGATATGTTATAAGCATTTTGAACATTCTGTTGATTAGCGGCGTTAGCGGCGGCAGTGTTTGCAGTATTAGATTGTCTACGCCACTGAATGTTAGATTGTTCAACAGCCTGTGCATTTGCCGCATTCCAAGTGTCTCGTTGGTTATCAATAGAAGCATTAAACTTGCTTATATCTGCTTCAAGCTGTTTAGTTAGGCTATCAGCTTGCAACGTGTTACCTGCTTCAATAGCCGCTGTACGATTAGTTTCAGTGACGTTAAAGGACTCCATAGCATTTCGCGCACTTGTATTAAACTGCTTCATGTTGTTAGACTGACTAATCATAAACTGGTCTATCTGGTTTTGAGAAGTAGCACCGAATTGCAACGCGGCATTTTTAGCGGCTTGGTCAGACAACAAAGTCTGTTGAGCCATTTGCTGATCCATAACAATACCTTGTTGCTCATTGCTAAGATTAGCCATGTCCATAGTTAAAAAGTTTCTAGCGTTCTCTACGGATACTTTTGTACGCGCATCAGCATTAGCTAAATCAACTTGCGTAAGGGCTGTAGCGTTCTGTATTGCAGTTTGCTGATCGGCACTAAACTTTGTAGCCGTCATAGTCTGCATAAACTTACTGTTAGCCATTTCCATTTGTTGCTCGTTGCTCATTGAAGACATATCAAAGTTAGCATTTACTTGAGCGTTAAACATTGCCGCGCTTTGTTCGTTGCTAAGATTTGCAAGTCCCATCTGCTGTGCAAGCTGTGCGTTGAACTGCCCTGCCGCCATTCTTTTTTCGTAGACTTGAAGCTCTGCAATGTTCTCAGCAGACATAGAAGCCATATCAGCTTGACTCTGTGAGCTAAGGTTAGCAAGACTAATCTTTTCTTCCATAGAGAGATTAGCCATGTCAGCATTCTGTTCAAGCTGTTCGTTTTGTGACATAACCTGAACAAAAGTATTAAGCTCTTGTAAGCGTCCTCTATTTCCTTCAGTAAAGTTTGCATTGTCTGCGGCGGCTCTTTCAGACAATTCAGCTAGTTCTATCTGCTGTTCGTTGCCTAAGTTAGCAAGCTCCATTTGTTGTGCAAAACCCGCATTAGTTTTCTTAAAGTCTACAAGAGTACTAAGATTGGCAAGACGCATTTGTTGGTCAGCAGACATGTTAGCTCTTTCTGTTGTGTTCTTTTCAGAAAGTTCTGACAGTTCAACCTTGAGCCTTGCATCTAAATTTACTTCTTCCATGCGCGAGTTAAGTTCAGTCTGACGTACAGAGCGTTGAACCTTGGCGTTGTATGTAGTTAACAAAGACTGCTGTTCGTTAGTTAATGATTCAGAATCAGCACGATTAAGAGACTCTAAATTTGCTAGTTCAGTTTGCTGATCCGTAGTAAAAGTTTGAGAAATTGCTTGCTGACGCAACTCAGCATTCTTTACGCCTGTAGTTAGCTTAGCGTTTAAGTTAGCAAGTTCTACTTGTTGTGCAGAACTCAAGTTTTCTGAAGACGCTTGGTTCTGAGCCGTGAGATTAGCAAGCTGTAAACGCTCCTCTGAACTCATATTAGCTAACTCAGTCTGCTGACGGAACCCAGTGTTTTGCGCCATGTGCTGTGCGGCAGTTTGTAGCTGTGTAAGTTTAAAACGATTAGCTTCTGTAAAGTTAGCACTGTCTGTAGCGGCTTTGTCGGCCAACATTGCTATTTCCATTTGCTGAGCATTGCCCATACTAGCCATGTCCATTTGCTGAGCTAGTTGAGCGTTTGTAGTTTTAAAGGTTACTAAAGTTTCTAAGTTCTTTAAACGCATTTGTTGTTCAGAAGACATGTTTGCACGAGAGGTGTTGTTCTTTTCAGACAGTTCAGATAGTTCTATTTTTAAACTACTATCTAAATTAGCAACTTCCATCTGTTGATTTAGTTCTGATTGGCGAGTAGAACGAGCAACAATGTTGTTTAACTTTGTTAATTCAAATTGATTTTCTGCCGTAAAGTTAGCTGTATCCGTAGCCGCTTTTTCTTGTAGCATTGCTAAATTTACTTGTTGTTCGTTAGACATGTTAGCCATGTCCATTTGTTGAGCAAACTGTGCATCAGTCTTGCGGAAGTCTATAAGCGTTTGAAGACCTGTTAGACGCTCTGTTTGTTCTGCGGTCATTGTATCTTTAGAAGCCGCATTCATTTCAGACACACGTTGCATTTCAACCTGTAAAGCAGGAGAAAGATTAGCTTTTGCCATGTCCTGATTAAGTTCTGCCTGACGCATGGTTTTAGAAACTTGAGCGTTATACGTTTGCAGTCGTGCTTGTTGATCAGCGTCCATCTGCTTGCCTGATCTAGCACTTTCGGCTTGCAAGTTTGCTAAGTCCATCTGAGCGTTTGTACTTAGCTGAGCTATAGCGGCTTGTTGAGTTTGTGCAGATGTTTGTTGCGCTTGTTGCTGAGCCATCTGAGCATTAGCCATGCTTGTTTCTTGTTTTTGTTGTGCAGAAGTCATTACAGCTTGTTGGTCAAATGTGCCTTGCTGTACTTTAATCTGCTGTGCCATTTCCGCTGTCTGAGATGCGGCAGTTTGACGGTTAGCAAGATTCTGCATTCTTACTTGCATAGTGTTTTGTGCAGAAGCAAGATTAGCTTGTTGTTCGTTGCTTAGATTTTGTTGTGCGCGTTGCTGTAAAGCTTGAGCATTGCTCTGAGCCATTGGCAAAGCACTTTGGATAATAGCATTAAACAAAGCATCACGACCAACTGTAGAAGCTGATAGCCCTCTACGAGCCATCTGAGCCTCTATAGCCGCAACTGCGGGCCTAGCCCATGCAGGAGTTTCACCGTCTTCCATTCCTGCTAGTAAGCCTTCCATTTGTGTGGAGACTAGTGCTTCAACAGGAAGGGCCGCAACAGCCGCTGTAACTGAAGGATCAGCGCCAGAGTCTAGTTGAGCTTCTACAGTTGCAGGGTCTTGAGTTATAGCGGCTGTAATATCTTCAGGGATGTTAGCAACAACTGCCATCATATCTGCGGCGGCTACGGCTCTGTCTTGTCCTGTTACAGCTTGCATAGTTGCGGCGGCCATTGTAGGAATACCACCAATCTGTGCGGCGTTTCCTTGAGGCGCTGTGCCTGTAATAGCTTCACGGCCTTCTAAGTCTACTGAAGGTACATTACCTAGCTCAGATGCAATTCGCGTAGAAGCCTCTGTAATCTGTGCAGTTCTTGTAGCGGCTACTTTATAAGCAGGTATAGCGTCTATTTCTGTGTTGCCGCCTTCGGGTGTAAAATCTGCGGCAAAGTATTCTGCTTGTGCGGGTTCGTCTTCTGGCGCAACGCCTAGTACATCTGTATACTGTCGTTCAATAGCTACGCCTGTTTGAGCTTTGCGTGAAAGTTCCAATGTAAAATCTTGTAACTCGCCTGTTTGTTCAGCCGTAGCTTCAGCAGATTGATCTTCTGTAACTGCATCTCTACTATCTTTTTGCGCTTGTACTTCACCCACAGTTGCAGAAGCCATGTCGCCTTGATCAGCGGCTCTTCGGCCTTCACGACCTGCAAAACCTGCTTCTCCTGAATCAGCTATCTGTTCTTTACGTCCTGCGGCAACATCAGCGGCCGCTAAGAAATCTGCGGAGGCAGTAGTTCCTTTAGAAGAACCCATAAAAGCGGCATCGCCTTCTGCGGCTGTGCCTGTTTGGGCTTCTCTAAACTCTCTGGAGTTTTTATAGTTTTTAAGAGCTTGATCAGGATCAACGCCACGTTTTTCAGCGTCTAATTTAATTTCATTAATCTTAGATTGTGGTATCACTACGCCTGTACGTGTGTCTACGTCAGGGCCTTCAACTTTAGAAACAACTTCAGCAACGCCATCTGTAGCGGCTGTCGCATAGTCTTTTTTTGTGTCTTCGGGTCTTTTAACTGCTGTGCCTTGTGCTTCTTTTTCTTTATCATCATCGCGTTTAGTTTTATCAGCTTTAGTAGCTTCGGCTTCTCTTTCACCTGTCTTGTATGTCATTTTATTAGCGACTTCAAGACCTTTAAGAAAATCGGAATCCATTAACCAAGAAGGCATAGTTTTTTTAGTGCCTCCTGATCTTTGACTATACGCCCACTCTCTAGCTTCAGCTTTCTGTGTTTCGTTCCATTCAGGATATTGTTCAATGTATTTATCAGCGTACTGATCAGCTTCAGACCCATAGCTTCCACCTGCTTTAGCTAGAGTAACTTGGTCAGCAAATTTAGCGGCTTTAGTAGGGTCTAAAGCTCCGGCTGTTTCGGCATCGTATTTTTCAGCATCTTTAGTTGTTGGCCCTTCAACCGCTGTTTTTACACTACCTTGTCCGGCTGTCATAGCTCCCGCAGTCACAGTACCTGATGTAGCATCTGTAGCGCCGTCAAGCTGTTGAACTGCGGAACGATCAGTAATGCCTTCTTGTGAATCAATATCTATAGATTTCATTTGACGAATGTTAGCTTGTGGGCCTGTAATTTTTATATCTGTAGGAGCAGTAGAAAGAGACAAACCACTATTAGGATCAGTTATGTCATAACCATTAGCTTGTTTCCATAGATTTAGCTTTACACGTTCTGGTCTTGTTAGGTTAGATGGATTTACCGCAACAGGACGCGGCGTATTATATAAATCACTCTCTGGATTGCCTTCTCCTGTCTTTTCTTCAGTCGTTGTTGTTGTTGAGCCTGTTCTAGTTACACTTCCACTGCTTATAGGTTTTTGTTGCGGTGAAGATGAAGCGGTTGGTTGTGTTGTTTTAGGCGCTACAAATCTATCTGAAACATCGGTACCCCCACCGCCTAATCCGGGATCAGAATAAGGGTCTTTTTCTTTTTCTTTTGTTTCTAAGTACAATCCGGTTCTAGTTCTTTTGGTACCTGACTTACCCCCACCGCCTAAGTTAGGATCAGAATACAAGGATTCAGGATCAACAACAGGCCCACTTGGTTTAGGTTTTGGTGCTGTGGTAGAAACAGGTGGAAGCTTTATAGGCTCACTTTTTTTAGGCTTTGGCTTAGGGCTAGGCTTAGGCGTTGGTTTTGGCTTTGGCTTAGGTGTAGGCTCTTTAACGCTATCATCAAAAAGATCACGTTTTTTAGGTAAGGCTTTAACAGGCCCATTTGTCCTGCCACCTCTAGCATACTGCTTACGTTTCAGAGCCTTTAAAGACTTATTAGCGTTTTTCTTGTTTTCTTTCTTACTCATTTTTTAATCTACCTTTTTATTAACAAGTTTTTGAATAGTCTCTGACTCATAAATCCTAATGCCTAGCCATATAATTGTAAACAAAGAAGCAGTAGGTGGTAGCCAACTAATCATAGTCAGTACTCCTGTGCTTGCGGCGGCTATATCTATTACTTCTTTGGTTTCTTCCATGAGGTTTAATCCTTTGCTTTGTTGCCTAAGAATGCGAATTGCTCTAAAACCTTATAAGCTTTAGCAACCCATGCGTCATCTTTTGGTGTTTCTGTGTAGTTACATACAACACTAGCCACGCTGACTAGTGAGGTTGCAAGTACGTATAAGTCTAATAAGTATGCCATAATCTTTCTCCTATGAGGCTGTGTAGCCGTTTCCTGCTGAGATAGCTGAGTCAGTAGCTGTCATGCTCTCACTGCCCCAATCGCTCTTAGCTTTCATAAGCTCTAGGTGCTGAGTGTTGCGATCAACACAGCCTTGTCGGTCTGCGGCATCATCTTCAGCCATTACATTACCTGCGATTACGTCTGTAATAAGTGCAATGCTGTCACCCATTGCTGAGTAGTCTTGTGCTAGTTCTTCTGCTGTACGGTCTGTCATGGTTATTTATCCTTCTAGGGTTGTGATGCGAGCAAGTGCGGCATCTAGTTGTGTTGAGAGTTCTTGTATTGCTTTGGTTAGCACAGGTATCAATGCGGCCTCTGCTACTTCCTGAGAGCCATCTTCTCTATCGTCCCAAAGTCTAAAGCCATCCTTCAGGCCGCTATCAGCATCTATAGCCATTTTAACTTCTTGAGCTATAAAACCGTGATTGGTCTGAGTGTTCTTGAAGACTTCGGTTGAGTCAGCTTCGTAGGCACTGAAGGTTTCTGGAAGTTCGCCAAGGTTCTTGTACTTAAAGGTACGAGGCTGTAAAGCATTGATAAAGCTAAGACCTGCTGTAGAGTCTACGATGTCCTTCTTGTAGCGTTTGTCAGATACTGTGGCCCATGTTACGTTACCGTGTGCGGCTCTGATGTCTGAAGAGCCAGAGCCTAAAGTTGTGTATCCTGCGGCTCCTGCTACGTTATAACCCAAAGCATTTGCATGATTAGTTGTCGCGCTAGTTCCATGACTGAAAGCCCCTACAAAGGTGTTAAAATCACCTGTTGTGGTCGATACTGCTTCTATTCCTGAAAAGAAGCCTATAAATACGTTTGAATCGCCTGTTGTAACAGAGCGCCCCGCCGCTCCACCAAGCGCGGTATTGCGTATGCCTGTGGTGTTTGATAATAAAGACTCATAACCCAATGCTGTTAATGCATTACCTGTGGTGTTTGCGGCTAAAGCATTACGACCAATTGCTGTATTGTTACTTGCTGTGGTGTTAGTTGCTAAAGCCCTATTACCCATCGCCACATTAGAAGAACCTGTAGTATTATCAAATAGTGCATGAAAGCCTTGAGCATCATTATCTACACCTGTGGTGTTGTTACCTAAAGCTCCAACACCAACAGCGTTATTTTCGTCCCCTGTAGTGTTATCTGCTAAAGAAGCATAACCAACTGCTGTGTTATTAGATGCTGTGGTGTTTGCGTCTAAAGCATTTTTACCAACGGCTGTGTTGTTAGCGCCTGTAGTGTTGGTGTCTAAAGCATTAACACCAACGGCTGTGTTGTTACTTGCGGTGGTATTTAAGGCTAAAGCATTTGATCCAAAAGCTGCATTATCTATGCCTGTGGTGTTTACGCCTAAAGAAGCATAACCAACTGCTGTGTTGTTAGATGCTGTTGTATTAGCGTCTAGTGCAAACGCTCCCACCGCTACGTTAGATGCTCCTGTAGTGTTAACGCTTAAAACAGAGCCGCCCACTCCTGTGTTTCCTGCTCCAGTTGTAGTTGCGGTTAAAGAATTTCTACCAACCGCAGTATTATCATTAGCTGTAGTGTTAGCACCAAGGGAACCAGTACCTACTGCGGTGTTTGCCGCACCTGTTGTGTTTGCTTTTAAAGCACTATTACCAACTGCTGTGTTGTTAGAGGCTGTAGTAGAAAGCTGTAATGCTCTAGCACCTACCGCAGTGTTATAGCTACCAGTAGAGCTAGTATCTAAAGCGGCAAAGCCACTTGCATGGTTTTCTATACCTGTAGTGTTGTCAGATAAAGAACTTTTACCAAAAGCTGTGTTGCTGTGGCCTGTGGTGTTTGCTGATAAAGTATTATGTCCAGTTCCTGTGTTATTAGCGCCTGTGGTGGTTGCGCCTAAAGAAGCATGACCGACTGCTGTGTTGTTAGATGCTGTAGTGCTAAAGTCTAAAGCGCCCGCACCCACTGCTACGTTATTAGCGCCTGTGGTGTTTGCTAGTAAAGCCTTATGACCGACTGCTGTGTTGTTAGCTGCGGTAGTGTTAGCACTTAAAGACGCGTATCCTACTGCTGTATTGTTAGATGCTGTTGTTATTGCATCACCTGCAAGACCACCGATCAAGGTGTTTTGAACGCCTGTGGTTATTGCTAGACCTGCTTGATAACCTATGCCTACATTGTAGTTGTCAGTACTGCTTGTAAAGTTTTGAGAGCTTAAAGCGTTCATGCCAATTGCAACGGCTCTATCGCCTAGTGTATCTGCACTTAAAGCAAGGTAGCCTAACGCTACATTTGAATTTCCGCTTGTTAAAGCATCACCTGCCAGACCACCAACGAGGGTGTTAACTGTGCCTGTGGTTATTAATAGACCTGCCCCATAACCAATTCCTATGTTGTAGTTGTCAGTGCTGCTTGTAAAGTTTTGAGAAGCTAAAGCACTCAGCCCTATTGCTACTGCTCTGTCTCCTAAAGTATCAGAGCCTAAAGCGTTGTAACCCATTGCAACATTACTGTTACCCGTGGTGAGTGAAGCTCCAGAGAGATATCCAACTGCTGTATTATTAGCACCTGTAGTGGCTAAACCTAAAGAGGCTTGACCAACTGCTGTGTTGTTAGCACCTGTTGTAATTGAATCACCTGCTGTAGAGCCTAACAAGGTGTTGGAAGCACCTGTTGTAATTGAAGAGCCTGAAAGATAACCAATAGCTGTGTTATTAGATGCAGTTGTAACAGCGTCTAAAGAAAATGAACCAACAGCAGTATTTTGAGTTCCTGTGGTGTTTACGGCTAAAGCACCTCGACCAATAGCAGTGTTGTTAGAGGCGGTTGTGTTTGCTCCTAAAGCCCCAGAACCAACACCTGTATTACTAGCACCAGTAGTATTGACATCCAATACAAAAGCTCCAAGACCTGTATTATTAGATGCGGTAGTGTTTAGCCGTAAGGTATTTACACCCACAGCTAAGTTAGAAGACCCAGAGGTATTATCCCTAAGTGTTGTATAGCCAAAGGCAGTGTTGTTATCCACTGTTGTAGCTGTTGATAAGGATTGATAGCCAACTGCTGTGTTTTCACCACCTGTAGTGTTAGCGTCTAAAGCTAAAGAACCAACTGCTACGTTGTTAGCGCCTGTGGTGTTTGCAAATAAAGAAGCATGACCCACTGCTGTGTTGTTAGCCGCGGTATTGTTAACAAGAGTTTGAGAACCTAAAGAAGTGTTTTGATGTCCACAAGCCGCACTTAAAGCGGCATAACCTAATGATGTGTTGTTATTAGCTGTAGTAATCGCGTCACCTGAGAGGCCACCAATAAGCGTGTTATAAACGCCTGTGGTTACTGCCGTTCCTGCCAAATATCCAACCGCTGTATTGTACATAGCAGTAGCATTAGTGGTGTTTTGACTATTAAGAGCGGCATGTCCTATAGCTGTACTAAAGTTACCTCTTGTGTCAGAGCCTAAAGCACCAA
>Ga0208814_1000714_pt1 | contig 18101 bp, 15 predicted proteins | sample MalvirAntarct_55_FD_184253 | JGI IMG/M metagenome (GOLD analysis project Ga0208814, IMG submission 184253) | Marine viral communities from the Global Malaspina Expedition - Malaspina viral metaG Antarct_55 (SPAdes) (version 2) | ecosystem: Environmental > Aquatic > Marine > Oceanic | place...
TTACGCCAGCAGCCATACCCTTGCCCTTGGCTAGTTGTATTTCTTGCGCTGCTAATCGGTCATTAAGTTTAGCCATTGTTCGCGTAAGGCTTTCAACGTCTTTGTTTAATTGCGTGACTGCGCTGACCAATTGGCCTGCTTCAAAATCTGGCATACCTGACATTTTTCTATCTCACATAATAATAAGTAACGCCAAACATAAAGGCGATTACGACTAACAGCCATGACATTACTTTAATGCCCAAGTTTAAATTTTGTTGCAAAGCTTTTTGACGTTGGTATCTAGCCTTTGCTTTATTCTTCACAGCATCTTTTCTGTCTCTTGCCGCTTTAGCCTGGAAGCTCATCCAATCCTGCCAAAGACCTGGCCTGCCACAATAAATCATAAATTGCTTTAACTCAGCTTCTTGTGCTTTAATTTTTTCAAGTGCTAAGAATTCTTCTAGTTCATTCTTTGGCCCTGTTTTATTTTCGACACGTTTGGCTAGTTCAGCTTTTGAGTCAAAATATTTTATAAGTGAGCTAGAGCAGTCGATCAACTCTCGTCCACTGCCAATAAATTGCTTAATAGTGCCGTATGCCAGGTTACAGGCAGCTAGCTCGGCTAACATCGTGCTACCCAGTGCAGCGTAGACATAGCCCCACGATCCGTATATGCCACCACGCCCGTCACCTTAGTAACGCTATAACGCTCAGTCACTTCGCGCTGAGAAGTCTGCGGTTCAGCCACAAGAGTCTGTCCCACGGGGGCAGCAGTAGGCATAAATACAGGGTAGACCTCAGAAACTGTTGACCACATTTACTTCTTCTTCACCTTCTTAGGCGTTCTAGCTGCTGCTGCTGCTTTTTTACCTGCTGGCGTGTATGCGTATTTTTTACCTTTGACCATTGGCATAATTACTCTCCTTAATTAAACGATAGCTTCTCTTGCTGCTGCCCTAGCTGTAGTCACATCGGCTGGCACTGCTACTGCTGTCTCAGCATGGCGTGTGATGTACCAATCAGTGCTGTCTAGGTAGGCTTGGTGAGTTGCGTTAGTCTCTGCTTGGGTGTTAGCTGCTATCTCTGCATCAGTGAATGGCACTGCTACTTTAGTTATTCCCGTAGCTAATGCACCTAGAGATTCCACAGTTACTTCTTCTCGCACATTGTAAGCAACGCCACGATTGTCTTCAATGTAGGCCCACTCTGAACCAGTTAGAACTACAGCGTAACCTTCCCTTGCACTAAGAGGCGCAGTTGTTGTTGCATTAGCTGGTACTAGGAATTGACCATCTTCCATAGGGTCGGGTGAGGCTGTAGAAGTTCCAACGTATTCACCTGTTTCTCCCACATAGTTATAAATTTCCATGCTCACCTCTTAGTATTTTATGATTATCATTCGGTTAGTATTACGAACTCTAGTTTCTACGCCAGTGCGAGGTGTGCCGTTAGTTCCGTCTGAACTGGGGTCACGGACGTTACTGTGAGCATCCGTACCGCCAGTGCCTCCAGTTGTAGAGGGGTGTTGATTATAGGAATTACCTATTGTGCCACCATAGTTATAAAGTCCAGCATGTCTGTGTCCTTGAATTTGGTCTAGCTGTTTACTACCTACAACGTCACCTGTAGTTCCGTCACCTCGGTTTGTACGAGCCGCCTTGTCAGGGTCATTAGCTGAACCATGCGCCCAACCACGAATAAACTCACCTCTAGCATCTGGCAAGTTAAATGTAGTGCTTGACGCACTGCCGTAAGTAACACCTATGACAGCAAACAAAGCAGCATATGTTGACCTAGATATGGATGCTCCATTCTCTTCAAGCCATCCAGTAGGAGGAGATGATGTAGCCCATGTTGCCTCAGTTCCCGTAGGCACACCTACTACATTATCCAATGCGCTTAATAGCACATCACCATCTGCTTCCAATAAGCTAGCTAAGTTTCTTGCCTTGCTCATCCTGCAATCTCCTGTACTATTAACTTGACACCTGCATAAAAAGAAAGGTTAGGGCCACCATTAGCTACCGCAAACTTATAAGTAACTGTGGAGGTTGATAAAGGTTGGTCAAATACTGTATATGAAATTGGGATGATTTGATTATGGTGGTTTGTGGCTCCATAATTAAGGTAATGTGCGGTATTAGAGGCTTGCGCCCAAGGCTCTTGGTTTGCTGGGGTTGAGTTCCTTAGTATTTTAAACTTAGAATTGGCTGTAGTAGTACCTTCTTTGTAATACACGGCTGCAAATTCAACCATCATTTTGGATGTTGCAGATAGGGGTGTAAAATTGAGAGTTACTATATCAACATAAGTACCGCTAGTAGTAACTGTCGTGTTGCTTGAAGTTTGGGCATACTTAACTTGCAACACTGAGCCAGCAGGTAACTTAGCTGCTGTAATAGCATCATCGGTTATCTGATTGACACCCGTTGCGCCTGTTATAGTTGTAGTCATATCTCACTACTCCTATGTCTTTGGATTGGCTGCTTTCACGGCTGTACGCAAGGCTTGCAAGTCAGTCAGAGTATCACCACCATCAAGCAGTGCATGAATGCAATCTTGAATTGATGGGTACGCTGCTTGGCGACTACGGGCATACGCTAGTGCGTCATGTGCTGCTTGGAGTTCAACAATCTTAGCTGCGATAGCTGAGTCAGTGGGTTGGGTTTGGATGGTGTCTAACCATTCTAATTCATCTCCACGTAGTACCCATTGGGCTGCTGGAGTTAGTGCTTGTAGTGCTGCGACTTTATCGGTCATGTGATGTTATCCTTTGATTTCTAAGATTGTAAACTGACAAGCTACACCCGTCGCATGACTAGCATTTAGGTGGCTTCCGACATGGAAATTGAAATTATTACCAGCGCTTCCAGTAAGCATTTTAACTGTGTAAGTTATAGCTGATGTTGTATTTGGAGAGTCTACACCTTGAGTGGTTTGCGTTGCTGTTCTCCACCCACTACTCCCGTCTTGCCTGTCTCCTCCACCAATAGTAGTTACTGCACTACCTCTGTGGGCAAAGTGAATTCCATAGACAGTATTAGCAGCAGAACTGGTGTTAAGGTGCGGTGCGGATGTGTAGGTTATATAAAACTTTGAACTAGCACTAACTGGAGTTAGAGTTATAGTTAACCCTGTATCTACAAATGATGAGGAGGTAGTCGCTATAGATGTAGATGGTAAACTTTGATGATACACATTAAGTACGCTACCACTAGGCATTTGTGCCGCTGAAAGTAAGGGAACACTCTCAGCCGTCATACCACTCAACTGGTTGGTCAATGCAATCGTGCCACTGCCTGAGACAGTTTCAAGAACATCGGTTTTTAGTTTAGATGTCATACCGCCACCTCTGTAACTTTAAATAAATATGAGGAGCTGGAATGTACTAACCTCACCTCTCCCCCATTATTTGACATGAACCACGGCTCAAATAGGATATTAGTGCCCGCAGCGCCTGCTGTATAAACCATACTGTACGCTGTTGTACCGTAGTGAGCGCCTAGAGCGCCTGACTGATGTAACATTGAATAATTGGTTGAACCTAGTCCAACACCATTCCTATACAACTGTGCCTTTAGATAAGTTCCACTAGCTATATACGTCATTGGAGTAACCCATTCAATGTGTAACTTACTACCTGTTTGCTTAGGTACTATATTTACTTGAACACCAGAAGCTACCAGTGACGTAGATGTTGTTGAGATATTTGAACTGTTGTCAGTTCCAGTGGATACAACCTGCAATATACTACCCGTAGGCATCGTCACTGACCCCTGAGTCTTTAGGTCAAGTGTCTTACCTGCTGCAATCTTGATTACCTGCCCTGCTGGATGGGACAGTTCTTTAACTGTTAGTGTACTCATACTATGCTCCAGTTTCCTGAGTTACCGATGGTAATCGTGTGTCCATCAGCGATAGTGATAGGGCCAGCAGACATACCATTGGTATTGATTGTAATTGACTCGGATATAACGGCAGCATTGGTTCTAATAACAGATGCAGTTCCAAGTGACGGGCCTCCAGAGGATGCTCCGATGGGCTTAAACCTAGCGTCAGAAGCAGTCTTGGTATACACATTAGCTAGTACAAACGTACCAAAGCCTTGAATAAACACTGTGTCGCCAACAGCAGCAGCTACGGCTAATACAACCGCAGTTCCATTGGTCGCTGTGTAGTCTGCTGCGTCTAATCGTATTCCGTTTAAAAATACTTGAAGATAGCCAGCATCATAGGTTGCGGCAAAGCTGGTCTGCCCTGCTGTGGCTGTGTGTTGGACGCTGTTTTCTACACCATTGACTGATGAACCTGCATTAGCCCATGCGGAGCCGTTGTAAACTTTCATCGTGCTTGATGAGGTGTCAAACCATAAGTCACCTGTACTTGGTGAGCTAGGTGCGCCTGATGAGGATACATACTGCCCTGTGAAGGAGGCTAAAGAAGACGCTGCGTTACTTGCACTTGTGCTAGCTTCTGATGCTTTTGTATTTGCTGTGGACGCACTAGAAGCGGCTGCTGTGGCTGAGTTTGCACTTGCTGTTGCAGAGTTTGCACTAGCCGTTGCAGAGTTGCCGCTATTGGTGTTTGACGTTGCTGCCGCGCTTGCTGATGTACTTGCCTCAGACGCTTTAGTGGTCGCTGTAGACGCGCTTGTAGAAGCCTCAGATGCCTTTGTCGTTGCCGTTGACGCAGAAGATGATGCTGCTGTTGCAGAGTTGCCAGAGTTAGTGTTTGACGTTGCTGCTGCTGATGCGCTTGTAGCTGCATTACTTGCAGATGTATTTGCCTCACTCGCCTTAGTAGTTGCGGTAGATGCCTGCGTAGTTGCGGTATTTGCTTTAGTAGTTGCGGTAGATGCTGAGGTTGCAGCTTCACTTGCTTTAGTAGTTGCGGTGCTTGCCTGGTTAGTTGCGGTAGTTGCACTTGCTGCCGCTTCTGATGCCTTGGTAGTGGCTGTGGTGGCTGATGCGGCAACGGCTGAGGCATTGATGACCAAGGCCCACTTGTTAGCAGATACGTCAGATGACAATGTGCCAGAGGTGTGACTAATTAAACATGTGTAGACGTTATTAGTTGCAGCATCAAGTGCCAGATCGCGCACTGCATATGCTCTTGAGCTAGTCCAGTTACCTTGCCAATCACCCAACTCATTTGCTACCGATAGATCCCCGTTAGCATCATAGGCCAATACTTTGCCAGAACGCTCTGCGACTGTGTCAGTGATCTCTACACCGCCAGCATCAGATACTGTGGTATTGAATCGGATCGTCCTGTCAGCCTGCTCTTGAAGCTGCTGAACCATCATTGTCAATTTGTCGTATTGTGATTCAATAACCTCGGCATCAAACTTGCCGTAGTTAATCAGGTCTACACCTTGGGTTAATGCCAGGCTTCGCAGAATAGTGACATTGCCTGTACCAGCAGCAGGGATATTGCCAGTAGTAAACGTGACGTTACCACCGCCAGCAGCGCCCACCCCCGATAGTGTGTAGTGCGTAGAAAGGGTTTTAAGAGTAGTGCCAACGTAAACTTCAACGTCAGCTTCAGCGAAAATCTTAAACGTGTAGGCAAAGACCGATTGACTGCCATTGCCGTTATAGCTTTGTTTGTTGGTTGTACTAGATACAGTCACTGATTATCTCCCGTAATTATAAGATCACAGTAACTGTTGTTTGCTCGGTTATTAGAAGCTAGGTGCGCTATCTCCCTTCTTCCACCAATAATCTTGACCACGCTCAGTCTTAATTTTTCGCTCGTATTTCTTGCGCTTTCTAGCAACCTTTGGATCTGCTAGTAACTCTAGGTCATCCCAAATGTATCGCTCCAGCATTAGCCTTAGAAACCAGACATTATTACCTGGCATATAGCGTTTAGCATTTTTTACAACTTCTTTAGAAAAGCCAGTATCTTCACCTGTAATAGTGCCAACTGTGCTTTTAAACGCGCCTACGCCTAGACCCAATGCATCTTCAAACATTCCTCCGAATGGGCCAGCAAATGTTGCTATAGCACTATTCCCGTATCGGTTCTCATTAGTAACTCCAGAAACTTGAATAAAATCTCCAAAGATACCTAAGCCTCCACCTTGCATCATTGCTGCATACCAGAAAGACCATTGATCCATGTCTCTAGGCTTTCGGCCCTTGGCAATTTCTTTTGACTGAAGAGACATAGCTCCCATTAGCGTTAACATAATTCCTAATCTAATCGCATAAACGCCTACAAATTTTGGGCCACTCCTATTCATATGAGTCATGAACTGAGTCAGGCTAAAAGACTTGTACATCATAAAAGATCGTATTCCTTCTCCTGCCGCAGTGCCTCTTTCCATTCCACCGCCAGTAGTAAACGACCTAACTCTGGCATCAGGAACAGGCGTTGCAAAGTCCATCTCTGTGTTCATAGCTTCAAGGATCTTGGTAGCAAGCTTGTCACTAGCTTCACTAGATAGACCTAGTGCATTAATATTTTGAGGTCGGAAATATTGAACACCATTATGTTCTTCTAAAGGTATTGTCCTCATTACGTCCCAATCTTGATCTGTAATGCCATAACGCCTTATCATCGATTGAAACTTTTTTTCTACAGAAGCTAATGGCTTATCCATCTGGCGACCTAAATGCCATTGAAAATCTAAACCAAACGCATTGCGTTGACCTTGTGTCCAGGAGCTTAACCCCGATCCACGAAAAACAGTTTCAGATATTTTACTTGTCAAGCCTACGCCATCAACATCAGCCCCACTAAACCTGGCCCCAGATAGAGCCTGTGAAGTCCAGCCATCCATGACCATTCCCATATGAGCAGCAAAGGCCCGGTCAGACTCGGACGCTGGATTAAGTTGTTTCATCGTGTGTCCAAAGGACTTCATAATGGGTATGCCATTAAATCCCCTGGTCATCTTGCCATAGATAGGATCACTGACTGCTGATAGTAATGCGCTACCTAATTGAGCCGCCATTAATAAATGCCTGGACGCTGTAAACCTTTTAGCTAACGCTTCACGACTTACATCTACCATGTCAGCAGATCCATTGACTACATTCCAAACAGCTTGCACCCTTTTGAAATCTCTGCCCTTACCTGGGCCATCTGCTTTTGCAACATCCGTTAGGTAGTTAAACGCAAGATGTGGATTCGGGCCTAGAACCTCAAGCATGGCTATTTCACTAGACATACTTCGGATATGACCCACCATGACGTTAAACATATCTGGATTACCAAACTTGTTTTGATATTCAATCCAATTATCTGCATTTTTAAATACCAAGAATCTATGCTCTTGATGTCGATTAGCCATTTTACCTGGGCCTTTAAAGCCTCCAGGCTCTATGTCGTGTATGCCGCCAGTTGATGTGGTTTTGTAAAACTCTTTCATTGCCATTGATAATTCAGCATCAGACATAATCCGACCATCCATACTTAGCATGGCATCGCGGTTTAACATTGGCATTGTGTAGGCTATCCATTCCTGTTCAGTAGCTCTAGCCACTTTAATTTGGTCATGGATCTGTGGCATTCCCCAATCAGCTCGTTTGGCTATAAAGCCGCCTGCCCTGTTATACCGCTGCCTCATGTATTCAGCAGATTCAGCAAAAGCCTTTCCAGCCTTAGCTGCCCTAGCATCTCCAGTGGACTCTCCAAAAATCTCTTTAACTACATTTAATAAAAGTTTACGATCCTGTGACCAACCAAGATTTGTAGTGTGTAAAGCCTCTAGCATATCCGTTGCTAATGCGTGAGCCTGGCCCTCAATTGCTGTTGCTCGGTTATCAATGTTAGACCAAGCAGTGTCACCCTTATGCGCTTTAAGGTCTTTAACAAGCTTGCTCATAACCCCAGCCATTTTAGACTTTGGGTGGGCAGATATGTCAGCCACGTTTTTAGCGTTAGCTTCTAGCTGTAAAACTTTTTGGTATTTATTTCGTAGTGCTATTTGCTGGCGATGCTTTGATGCTGCCTCGACACCTAAAAACTTAGCTTGCTCCGCAGAGTATATTCCCTGGGAATTAAGTTGAGCCTCAAAAACTTCTGCATCTTCACGCAGCAACTTAGCCAGGTTAGGTGCTAATGTTCCAGAAGCAATGGCTTGTTGAACACAATCATTAAAACTACTCATAGCATACATACCCTAATTGATTCTATGCCAGCTAACTCATTATCAACTTCCATGAGAGCCTCACGAATATTTATTGAATTACCATTACTATCAAAAACCAAACCATCTGGAATTGACTCGTCATTTAAGATACGAGAAACCGCTGCGTTAACACCTTCTACAGACATATCCTCATTTGCGTTTTTTAAAGGAATCGCTTGAGTTGCTGGGGTTTCTGGAGTCGCTGCTATTTGAGTATCTGGTGTCCTTGTAATTGCAGCTTGCCTAGCCGTACCAAGGTTATTTTTAAGAGCCGCTTCACTTTTTACTATCAAAGCCTTCATTTCAGATATTGTAATATCCTCTTTAATTAGGCCAATTTTACGCAAAGCTTTTACGATGATGTTCTTTAGGGCTAACCAGGTAGTGTCACTAATTTCCTGACGAGCCATCTTAGAGATGATCTCATCCGCAATCACATCGTCAGCCATTCCTCTATAGGGAGCAGATGTGTTAACGACTGTCTTGGTCTGAGGGTCAACACCAGATAAGTCTATCCACATTTGGCGTAGCTCTGGGTTGGTTGATGCTGAAGATTTAATGTCGTTGATAACACCCTGGAAGTCATTACCAAGTGATTTGCGTAGGCCATAGTGACCTATAACTTCTTCACGCAAAACTTCCATAAGATGAGTTTTATCACGGAATGCTGACGCATTAATGTGTAGCTCACCAGTTGTGGGATCAATGGCGGCCTCGATGGTTTGCCCGTCTTGTGAGTACCTTACTCCTCCGTCTGGATCTGTAGGTGTTCTGGCAGCATCATCTCCAACTCCGCGTCCAGAGGCTGAGTCCAATCCTCTATTTCTGGATAATCCATCCCCAGGTATGTCTCCCTTGTAACTGGAAACCCGTTCTCTATTAGCCATTGCTCCGTTATATCTAACCCAGGCTGGTTCGTTGATTCCTCCTGCTGCATTTAATATCTCCTGTCTTGTTTCATCTATATTAATTTTGCCATCCTTATGGCGATTCCAGATGTCTCTAATTAATTGTACATTTTCCGCAGTCTTCCAGGCTTTAGGAAACAAGCCTCTAGCAGCTTCCCATGTAATAGATTGCATCTGCCTTGGCAGAATACCACGCTCTGCCGCAGCCTGCCTGTATGCCTCTGCGTGTAACCCGTAGGTTCCTTTTGATCCTGTGGTTTTAGATGAAGATGCCTTTGTCCCAAAGTTATGTTCGACTTCTGTACTTTTGCCTGAGAATGGCCCTAACATATCTGCTGCAACAGCATGGGTATCAATAGTCACATGACCATTAACGCTATTAGGAAGCAAAATATTATTAAAAAAGTTACGCACTTTGTGATAGTTGCCTAACTGATCTGATGTGTTTTTTGCAGACCCATCTCGGATAATGCCTACAGCTTTTCCTATTTCAGTAAAAGAGCCCCAACCCGTAACTGCATCTTTACCTTTTTCTGTTAATACCTTTTCTGTGAACTTCCCCTCTGGAGTGACTACTCTGTGGCTTCTATCATTATGAGCCTCATCAAAAGTTCTTATCCAAGCTGCAATCTCACGATTATTATCTAGCTCACTAAGTTGCTTGCCCTTTATATTTTCGTACAACTTAATATTAGTTTCTTTTCTAACAAGAATACCTGCTGGGTATTTTTTGTTCTTCGGGCCAACCAAAGCAGGATCTGTTGCAACAAAATCCATCTCAGGTGACCAGGCTGTGTTTTGATGGTTAGTGTATATGTCCATCACTCGCTCACCAAGACTAGCATTCATAAACCAATCTTTCTGTGGAGACAGTGCAGCCATTACGCCAGCCGATTGCTCATTAGTAAGGCCGTACCTGGTAGCAAACATGGAAGTTATTTGGTTTGCACCATCATACCATTTTTGGCTACGTTCACGAGTTTTGGCAGGGACTTGGTCATGTAGCCAAAGTAGATTATCTTTTAGCTGTGCAATAAAATTAGTAGCGACTTGCTCAGGCGTTTCGTCTATTCCTTTGGGAACGTACCCTTCATACAATTTAATTTTAGCAGTGTTCTTTGCAAGCGTAACTGGATCAGCCAAGTCAGTTTCAGCACCAACTAAAAGGTCTGTTTTTAATCCGTCTTCGGTAGCTTTAACGCCAGCAGGCATTCTTGTTGATACACCGCCATCCGCTAAAGAGAAGCGCATATTAGTAGGAACTGCTGGGGCTACTTCAATCTCATCAAATACAGCAACGACCTTCCCTAGCTGCTTATGGTTAACGTAATAGCCAACATATCCAGCATCGGCTATAGCTCTCTCAGACGAGACAATGTCTATGTTATCCCAAAGACCTTCGGGATTTTTTGCAGGGTTATATAACAACTCTCCATCAATGGTTGTTTCGAGTCTATTATCCCCTAGCCCCAATTCCTTCTTGTAACCATTCTCAGTGGCCTGCTCGATCCCAAAGTAGGTTCTTCCTGGGGCTCCACTAAGCTTTCTGTCTCGTTCTGTTCTGACGTTTCGGCTAAGTCCATCTCCCCATCTATCGGGCTCTGTACGGGATATAGGCTTCCGTGAGTAGTGGATGAGTTTGACCCGTCCTTGCTCATCGATTGCTCCCTCAAACCCTGTTTGATTATTTCGCCTATCTGACTCATATCGTATTTTTCGGTCACTTGCGCTCACCCTATTTTCTTCGGAAACCCAACGAGGTAGAAGACCTATCTTTTGGTCTGCAAAAGTCGTGTTGCCAGTAGTTGCTGTGCGATTAATTGTACCATCTGGGCCATAGTTTACCCAGGAATTTTGACCTCTAGTTTCTGTGGTCATAGCTCTTCGTGCAAGAGGCGTGTACATAGAGGCATGAAACTGCCAGGCATTTTCCTCACCCGTGGCTCTAAAGGTAGTGCCTGTTGATACATGACCAAAGTAATCATGTACTATCCGAAACACATCGTTTGCCAATAGCTTAACGCCATCAATTTCAAACTCAGTTTCTTTAAGCAGTGGGTTATCTACAGGATCAAACTTTTCATTGGAGCCAAAACCATCACGGGTTGAATAAACCCAAATATGATTGTTGTTTTTAATATCATTAATCACATCTGATGGGCCGTTAACATACGGATCATCGCCACGAATAAATTCTATCTTTAAGCCTGTCTGCTGAATAAATCTAAATTGCTCAGTAGTTTCGCTTATCATTGCCTCATAAGCTGCTGCCACTTCTTTATTGCCTGGATCATGCTTCATTCTGATAAATTCTTCAGCTATCAGCCTGCCTCTCTCTGGATTAGCAACAACGTGTTTTGTCGGAGGCGTGTAATCAATACCTTTGCTTTTTGCGTAAGCAGCCGCTACATCCTGTGCAATTTTAAATGGCGTAAATTGAAGAACAGAGTCAGCAGAAACGTCAACATCACCCTCTCTGGAGAGCCTCATCTCAGGGCCAAACTCAGGGTTGCCCTCATGAATTTTTACTTTAATCTCAAGTGCGCCCATTTGGGCTAACATTTGATTGACTTGCTCTTCAATTTCTAACGCTCTAGCTGAGGAAGCTATTTCTTCACCATCTGGCGCAAACATTTGAGCCGCATTAGTGTCTTGCTTTTTTAGCTCTAGTCGCTCAAATCGCTCTAGGTTTATATCATCTAACCTAGCTGTAAAATCTTCTAGTTGAAAATTTAAACTATCCAGCCTGCTTGCTTCTGCATCATTTAGATACTTCCTAGCTTCTGGAGTCATCTCATATTTAAAGCCACCATTAGACTTGTCCACTGACCTGGTTGCTCTTCCATCACTAAAAAGAGCTTTCCATATTTCGGTTGACTGCTCATTAAGGGTTCCACTGGTAATTTTTTTACCAGGGTTAGCTTTGGCTATTGCTATATAAGACTCTAAATTATTTAACGCGCTTAACCCAGTGGTTCTACCCCCATCATAATTAACATCAGAGTCATTGATTTTAAGAGTGCCTTTGCTTTCTGATAGCTTAAATGAACCAACTACTTCCCCGTCTGACAATACAATAGTATCTTTGTCTGCGGTCTGAACTGTTAATCCATCATCATCCAGCTTACCCATTAAGCGATCACGCACTTTATTGATAGCATCAATTTTAGAGCCCGTAGTCTTAAACTCTAACTCAAGATTCTCCATCAATTTGCGATCAACTGCGCCAGCTAAAGCTTCAAAGTCAATAGCCTTGCCAGATTTAACATCTACCATTGCCTGAGTTAAGGCATTTAGATGAATCTCTAACTCGGCTACTGTTTTTGCGCCTGTCTGATCAGAAAAATTTTGCGCCCTTTGTAGTAGTTCAAAAGCTTCATCTAATTCTTTTTGAGCTCGCCTCCTCTCATAGCTATCAGGAATGGCATCATCAAAAACTTTACCTCTGAATTTACCCCACCCTCGACCAATAGAATGGCCTAGCCCATTAAGAAGACCCATGCCAGCACCAGCAGATCCCATAGCAAAAACAGCATCTAAAAGATCGTATGGCGACTCAATTTCTTTTTTGTAATCATAAACAAACGGCTGAATTGCTGCTTCAATGCCAACGCCAATACCGAAATTTCTTCCAACCACAAGGGACAATGACTTCAAAAAACTACCAGTGGCTACTCGACCAGCCCCTAAAGGTAGCGTTGCAATGTTAATGCTGTCATTCATTGCGCCTACTACACCACCCCCCAAAACACCAAAAAATGATTCAAAGGTATCTGCTCTTTCATATATTTTATTAAAAGTATCCCTATACACTTTTGCTTGAGCAGCTATGTCTGCGTCTATCTCATCGCGGTTGCGAATGTTTGCGTCTGGGAATCTTTTCTTTAATTCTTCAAGTTGAGGCTCAATGTACGCTTCCCAATCAGATGCGCGAGAAGCGTCCTGGTTAATAGCCGTCATCTGTTGTGTTTCTTGCATGACCTGGGGGGCATAAGGGTTAATCTCAGTCTCAGACTGTGGGCCAAATATTTCTGGAGCTAATCCTTTTACCTTAACTACCTCTCTCCAAACTTCTTCGTTTATGTTTTGCTCACGAGAATCATGTAAATTCTCATACATAAAGGTATCCATTTGAGCGCCAAAAACATCACCAGTTGTAGGAGATCCACCTAGCTCTTGGAAGCTTTTAACATTACTAGTGTCTAGTTTTGGAGCGTTATATAAAAGCATCTATTTTCCCGAAAGGTCTAATATGAAATGTTCACCAGCTAGGTTTGCAACATAGTCAGTGCTAGTGGCAGTGCCTAAATAAACAAAATACTGCCCTGGCTTATCTCCCTGTCTAAGAGTTGCTTCACCATCTTTAATAAGTTTAAGCGTAGCTTCGGCATCCAATTGTCCTGGGCCTGTGGGGGCTCTAAATCCACCCATTTCTTCAACTTGCTTCTCCGTTAAATTCTCAATAGCGTCTTCAAATTTTTCTAGATCCCAAGACCGATCAGGCAATAATATTTTAGCCCCCTTGTTATACTCAGCAATACTTCCCACAGCCATCGTAATAGCTTGCTTGTATAAATCTTGATCAAGGTCTTGATGTCCAGGTAACATTTGCGCTTCTTTCGCCAACATGATGTAAATCTTATTAGCAACAAGCTGCATAGATTTAGACACCTTTTCGTTTTGAGATGCCTGGTTATAAGCAAAAAGACCTTTAGTCTCATCGTCAAAAATCTGTCGAGCAGTATCTCCATATTGATTAAGCTTATTGCTAATGGCCCAATCTGGATTTTGCTTAACTAAACTAGAGCCTGCCATGTATTGCTCGTAAGACGGGCCACCATCAGCCTGGAGTGCAAGAGAGCCCACTACAGCCATTTCTCCAGCATCTTCCTCATAAAGCAAAGTAAGTAATTTAGCCGCTTCAACTTCGTCATAAGACGTAAGTATTTCATCTAGTCCTGACACGCCAATTTTCTTGATCTGATTAAGCTGGGCTAGACTCATTGGAGCAGTGTCTTCACCAAGCCATGCAGACACCTCTAGCTCATTGGTTTGTAATTGGATTAAAGACTCAGTAAGGTTGTCTTCAGTTATTTCTTCCATTGGCGCACCACCACCAAACATTACCCAGGCCTGATGTGGGTCTTTGGCGATAACCTGTGAAATCGCGCTATACGCACTTCGGGTGCTATCGTTTAAAGTAGCCTCATCAAAAGTATTAGCTTCGCTATAAGTTGTGTTGAGAGCGTTTAATCGATCCTCTTGAGTCATACTCATAAGCCCTTGAATGTTGTGATAGACATCAAAGGATAACTGCATCGACTTTTTTTGATCATCATCGACTAGGACATCGGCAGACGCTTGAATCTGACTTAGCAACTCGTCAGTAATAGGCATACCCTTGTCGAGTAGCCTTTGGCCTTTTTTAGCAAGATTCCAATTCTTAATCTCAAGCTCACTAGCATTTCGTTTAAGTGCGTTTTGAATTCGTAAAGCGTCAGCAGCATCCCCTCTAAGATCAGATTCCATTTTGTCAGCAAGGCGCAACTTTTCACCATCATCGAAAGAGTCAGGGAATTGAAACACTGGGTCACCTTCTTCTGGCTTTGTAACGCCTGTGATCTGGTCAACGTATGCTTGACCACGCCCTAAGTCTCTTTCTGAATTAAACTCAGTTAACATTTGGTTAGTTTGAAATTCATGTTGAAAGGCATCAAAGTCAGTTGCCATTTTACCAGGGGTAATTAAACCCACTTCTAAAGCCGCCTGTTGCGCTTCTGCAAACTCAGACATACCATTAGGGCTTTGCATGAAATCGATCCTAGACTGCTCATATGCGCCTGACAGGTGTGCAATTGTTCTACGTCCCACTTCTCCCCTAACTGCACTGGTATTGCGAGTCAGTGTCTGGTCTGCAAATTGAGTGAATGCCCCTTTGTTTGGGTTAAATTTAACGCGACCACTATAATCTTTGGCGATATTGTCATGAGCAGATTGGTATTGCTCCATCATAGTGCCGTGAGTTGGCGCACCATACTCGTCTACCCTATCCTGATCTTGAATGTCTTGCCAAGCTGCACTTGTGTCGCGTGAGAAGCCATTGGCTAATCGACTGTATTCTTCATCAGTCTCAGCCTTTACAATTTTAGTCTGATAGTCATTGACCACTTTATTTAATGCAGAGTTGGTTTGCATTTTAGCGGAAGCCGCAGATGAGATCGCACCTAAGCTGATTTGCTCTGCCCCTGGAACACCTGATTGATTAATGCCTGGTATTTTCACTCGCCTATTCCCCACCAATTTTTGTCATTGCCTACTTTGCCAACACCACCAATCAAAAGACTCTCTCCCTGGCTCTTCATTGAACTGGCCTGTGCGCTTGCTCCTGCTCGTCTAGCCGATGCTGTGCGTCTTCCCTGCTCTGCTGTAAAGGCCATTTCACGCTCTGCCACGTTAGCTGCCTCAGCCATAACCGCTAAGGTAGACCCACTGGTTAGATCCACTCCTGACTTTGCATAGGCCACTACTCGCTGTCCTTGCTCTTGGTCAAACTTATAACGTGTTCGTTTAAGTTGCTCTTGTGTTTCTAGTTCAGCTAGTTGGGCGTTCTTCTCGCCAGCCTCGCGCATTTCAGAGGCGGCACTACTTGCGTCACTGTACTGCTTGACTGCCCCTGCAATTTGCAGAAATGCCATAAAACTCATAGTTAATCTCCAACGCTCAATGTGCCAAATATAGAAATGATGTGGCAGGCCAATGGCAAGTCTTGCTTAATTTCAATGCGACCATTTAAGTCATAGCCTAAATTTCTAACTTCTATGTCTTCAGATACCGCTGGCTCTTCGTTACCAAAATTAGTGCCAGGGGATCGAACAGATGGGCGCTGTCCATTAATGATTGGTATAGCTGACTGCTCTAACCTTACAAAAATCTTATTCCACCGCTTCATCTTTCCAAGTGGTGTACCAGCGTTTGACGTTGCGCCATATCTAGTAGGTGTAAGATTTGATACATATTTTAATCCGACCTTTATATCAGTCGCTGTATAGTTCAAAGTGATAGCACCGCTAGAAACAACTCTGTCAGGGTGTACAGCGCCATCTGCTGTAATCTGTACAGTTTTACCCTCTAAGTGAGCTAGGCCGCTTACAGAGGCTGTGGCGCTACCAGAGTATGAGATCATTGAGTCTAGGAAAATGTCTGGGGTGTATAGCTCGACATATTGTTTGGCTACTCCACCGATTGTGCGCTTAACAACAAACCAGAACTGATCAGGGCCATCCTCTGAGATCACCGCTAAAGACTTATACTCGCCATCAGTAATGTGCCTGTGCCATCCAATCACCTCTTGGGTTGGTTCATAAGTCAACATTAATAAAACGCCATCTGCCCGTAATCCCATTAGTAAAGAATCAGGAACATGGGAATAACTAAGAGTGGTAAGTCCACCTGTGGTGATGTGTTCAGCCAAGAAAGTAATGTCATCCGATTGAAACGAATCACTTTCCCACTTGTACGCTACGTTACGAACTTGAGTGCCAGAGCGTTGAATAAAGAATACATCTGATCCTACATAAGCTGGTCGGCCTATCTTAGAGCCATAGGAGGTTTGTCGCCTCACATCAACATTAGTCGGTGTAATAGCAGATTCATTGCCACCAGTAATACGAAACTCACCGCCAGATGTGCCAACAATTAACACCCGTTGTGCAGCCATCCACTTAATATTGTTGACTCTGTCTGATGCAATGGCATAACTAAGACCATCTGACGCTTTAGCCCCTAGATCGAAATCTTCATAGATGCCAGTTTTAGATGCCCAGAGAGTTTGTGGCTTATGTGATGTGCCGCCATACCAAAGTCTTTGCTCATAGAACACCACTGCTGAAGGGAAACCTCTGTGCGTACTGAACGCGCCCTCTTGCCACAAGTTTGTAGCATTGGTATCAGTCGGCATATAGCTTAAATCTTTCACTGTGACGTTAGCTACAGTGGCTGATGCTACGCTATTGACGCGAACCCAAACGACTTCGCCAGCCGCGTTACCAGGATTAGTGTCTACCAGCCAATCAGTACCAACATGGCTAGAATCAAAAAGAGAAGCACTGGCAGTGAGATTTTGAGTCGCAGAACTTGTGGAGGCAAACGTGAGAGTAAGTGACTCGTCTTGGTTAACAGGTAAGAATGGGCCTTTTTTAAATACTTCGTCAGCAAGTGTCCATGTCGCATGGGCTAACCTCGTTAGTTTTCTGGGCTTATGACTAGGGTGAACGATCCACATAACATCTGCATTTTGCGCGAACTGTAGTTCATTGACCTGAGAGTGAGTGTAAGTGGTGCTGATCTCATAAGCCGATCCACTAGCTTGGACTTGACCACCATTAGTATAGAAACGGATATAGTTGTTTCCAAACTCTAAGACGTAAGTCTGATCAACACTAAACTCAAAAGGGATTAGCCTGGTTGTATGGGCTGAGTTCTTAACCTCGTTAATAAAGCGAGTACCACCTCGCCTTTTAGCACCACCATGTGGCAGCGCCATAAAGTTCTCCATAACTTCACAGCCAGTGGCATACTTTGGAGAGTCTGTGCGACCATAAAGCCTGGGAGATAATTCACCTGACGCAAAGCTATTAATAATTGGGGTTAGCCTCATGCTCTGGCTACCTCAAAAACTACAGAGTTGATGTCTTCTGAGCCTACTTCTGCCCCATCATAAATTGACGCATCAACCATTGCTGCTGAGGACATCGTCCACATATCGTTTGACAAAGCTCTGTTTTGGGTGAGTGCGTAGGCAACCTCTGCTGCGATTCTACTTGCTAGTGCAAACACTAACGCTGGATCGAACTGAGCAGGGTCTGTAATTCGTGCAACAAATCGAATGGTCGCTGTGTCTGTGTTGCATACGAGTGTGCGCCCCTCGATGCGGTATGTGCTTGTTTCTTTTAGCTCAAGCACTGATAGACAGTGTGGGTCGTTAGGTAGGCTGTATGCTTTTCCATAACCCCAAACTGGTGCTGTTGATAGTTGGGCTAAGGTCGCCCGTTGAATGGCGCATGACCAAGGGT
>Ga0208814_1000716_pt1 | contig 18033 bp, 45 predicted proteins | sample MalvirAntarct_55_FD_184253 | JGI IMG/M metagenome (GOLD analysis project Ga0208814, IMG submission 184253) | Marine viral communities from the Global Malaspina Expedition - Malaspina viral metaG Antarct_55 (SPAdes) (version 2) | ecosystem: Environmental > Aquatic > Marine > Oceanic | place...
GAGGGCGCAAAGGGTCACTCCTATCTCCATGAGACCATCAACAAGAACTTCCTAGCCAAATTAGGCTATACGCCACAGGAGACAAAATGAAACCACCATTTGAAATCGGAGACCTTGTGCGACTATCATTTCGTGGAAAGTTGTCGTTGAGTCTCCTTGATAATGAATGGTTAGTAGGTATCGTAACGCGAACCAATTCCAACCTCTCTATTCAACTTTGCGATGTACAATGGGCAAGTGAGCCCGAACCAATCGAGATGCACTGGGATTTTATTGAAGAAGTAACAAATAAAACTTGACAAACTTTTCAAACGTGTTACGTTATCTAAACAACACAAACAATGGAGATAGAATGTACTATCAAACAGGGGATTTGCTCCTCGGCAAGCATGGAGGAAAAATCTTCATGATTAAAGAAGTCATAGACATTAAACGAGCACTGTATAACGGTGTCTACCTAGAAGATGTAAAGGGCTACAGGATAGCCCCTACAGTCGACCTAGGGTATGGATTCGTCGTATCACACGAAGAACTGTTCGAACGATTTGAGCCTTTCACGATGGATAAGAAATGAACTACGAAATAGGAGACCTTGTCCGTTGTAGAACCGATGGTAAAATAGGCATCATAATTTCAACAGATGTCCCACAAGTTACTGGCGCAGTGAGAGTTAAGTGGACGAGCACCATCGGTCAACGAAACTTTTATAAGGGCGCATTATATCAACTGGAGAGACTATGAACTACGAAATAGGAGACCTTATCTATGCACCCAAATGGGGTGAGTATGCCGTTTATCTAGGCAAAGGCACATGGACTGGATGGATAAACATTTTCAGATTAGAGACAGGATCTCGGGATCAAGTCCACGACTTTGTTTGGGAGAAATTATGAAAATTAGCAAAGGAGACATGGTGGGCTTTAAGTTTAAGGGCGACTATCACCTCGCAATCGTCATTGACGATCTCGGGCAAGGTTACCCCTATGGACGCTACACGGGTCTGTTAATAGGTAGTGATGGCGACTACATCCCACTAAATGAAACGGAACTCACCCTACTATCCACAAAAACACAGGTGGATGGATGGGAAAGACAAAAAAAACTTCAAAAGTTGCTTGACAAAAAGAAACAAACGAGTTAGGTTGTTTAGACTAACAATGGAGCAATGAATGAATTATAATGTAGGAGACTTAGTGGTTCGTCGATGGAAAGGCAAGATCCAATGGGAGATGGTCGGCTTTATCACCTCTATCATTAGCCACGATTGGGGTAGAGAGTGGGATAGCCACACCATCCAGTGGTCGAACCCACGACACAACATCGGTGGTCAAGGTTGGAGACTCGGTGAGTTTGAACTCATAGGGGATGCGGACAAAAAATGTCCGACAAAGTAACATAAAAAACTTGACAACTCATTCCAAACGGGTTACCTTATAGTATAACAAAACAATGGAGAGATTATGAATCATCTTTTAAATTGCCATAATGAATGGGGTATCCTATTCGGCTTACTATCCTCTATGCCTTTCTTAGGCATGTGGATCCAACACAAACTCAATAGATCATCAGGAGATGACCAATGAAAATCTACGAAGATCGAAACAAGACAACAAGACCAATCCAATGTAACTATTGCTATAACGAGGGGCACAACAAACGTAATTGTCCCACGATGAAAGCACATTGGGAGTCAAACAAGCACCTAGACCTAAAGACAATCACGTCCGATGGCCTCATTGGTGTAGACACCACCATGTTCTCAAAATACTACCAAAACCATTTCTGCGATGAAACAGCCCGTCGGCAGTACATTCAACACTTATCCTATATGACTAAGCGATTTGCTCCAAAGTCTGAGGCAAATGCAAAGAAACGTAAGAAAGCATCCTGTGGTTTTTGTGGGTCAAAAACCCACAACCGACGCAATTGTAGCAAGTTGAAGAACTTTGTCTATGTTCTCAACGAGACCAACAAGGTATTCCGCTCACAGTATTACGACAGGTTTATCGAGGGCATGGGACTAGGTGCTGGTGCTTTGATAGAACAACGCATGGGAGATAGGTGGTCTGATTCGAACGAAACGACTGTCTCTATCGTTTCAGCCTTTCCAACAGAAAGCATTATGTTTACAAACATGTTGAGAAGATGGTCTGACTATCACACCACCCACTCTATTACCACCGTACCCAACGGTGTCTCCACGCGAGTGAACGCAACTGATGGGTTCTTTTTCGACAAATACATCTATGAAAACGGAAACAACCATGACCGAAACACCAAACTCTACGGTCGCTTTGCCTATCTGTATTCGGGTTACGGACTGATCCTTAAGGTCGTGTCTCCCGCACCAAACAGACCATCCAAAGAATGGTTCATGGGACAATCACCTTGTTTCGACTTTATAGTCAAAAAGCGTAGCATGTCTCAAATCTTGTCCGAGTGCTACCACCTCATCAAGGCTCTCTATCCTCACAACAACCTACGAACCAAATTAGGAGCAAAGACCTATGACCGATACTACACAAGTTAACTATGCTATAGGCGATCTCATTGTTCGCCCATGTTCTACAACAGGAACGAGCATTGGGATCATCACCCTTATCGACCACGCATGTTCCACACCTTACTTTATCGAGTGGTTGTCGGGCTACATGCAAGGCTACACCCATGCGATTGCTCGATGCCATGTCGATGAGTGGTCAAAAAATGTCCGAAAAAGTAACAAATAAAACTTGACAACTCACTCCAAACGTATTACATTACTAACATAACCACAAATCATGGAGACAATATGATACAAGTCGGAGACCTCGTAAGAATAAAGCAATCGTTCAGTCAAAAACGCATCGGCAAACTTGCACTCGTTCTGATGTGTAGCCCTTATGGTGCTAGGATTAAAATCCTACACAGTGGCGACATTGATGAATGGTCACTCTCAAAACTGGAGAAATTATGATACAAGTCGGAGACCTCGTAAAGAGCACAAACACAGGAAACATCGGCATCGTTGTCGGGTTAGACTACAGTGCCCTACATGACTATTGGTATGTTATGATGCACGACACCACCTACTCAATCCACAAAAGAAGATTAACAAAACTAGGAGAGAAAAAATGAGCAATCAAATTAAACTAAAAATCGAAATCAGCGATGACCTACTGGATCGACTATTAACTGTAATGGCTATCACAAGCCAACAGAACGCTCTACAAGGGGCTATGCCTATGCTTATGGGTGCTATGGGTGGACAAGGCGCACCACCACCAAAGGACGAGGAAAAGCCGTCTATGGGCTTTAACATGGATAAGAAATGATGCTACTACTACTAGCCTGCATGACCCCTAGGCACATAGGCACGATAGACATTATGGAGGGTGGTACTTGTGTCGTTGAGTTTGAAGACCACTTCCACATCTATGATGTAACCGTTTGCACCGACCACAAAGAGGGCGAGACAATAAAACTTAAGTAAATTACTTGACAAACTTTTCAAACGTGTTACATTACAATATAGCCACAAAACATGGAGATAACATGAGTAAATTACACGCATTTATAAACAAGGGTGATCTGATACTGGTGACCCACCGAGACAAAGAGGTATTTGATGGCGTTGTCGGCATGGTAGCCAAACGCGAAATGGCTTGTGAAGCATCACCCATCGGCAATACAGTCGGCAGACCGAATGGTATTGGTGATTGCATCATATTTAATATGGACGACTTTGAGCCGTTGGGGAACTTTTATAGTCTCACAAGCACACCCACGTCATACAATGAGCGCATAGCGATTGTAGGGATGGGTCTTGTTATCCCATCACGTTGTGACTGGATAGTCGAAAACTCCAGCCTTTCTTGGTAAACGGTCAAAAAATGTCCGACAAAGTAACATAAAAAACTTGACAAACAAAACCAAACGAGTTACATTACAGTATAACCAAGCACAAAACATGGAGTTAACATGACGATAGAAGAAATCAACAAGAAAATTAAACAATGCACTGTGGCTAAGAGATTTATTCAGTTACAAATCTTTGGAGCGATTCAAAATAATGACATCAATAAGTTGAAGAATAGAAAAAGAGCACTGGTAGAAACAATTGATGAACTTAATAGGTTGCAAAATCTTAAATAAACTTGACAACTCAATCCAAACGGGTTACATTACAATATAACCACAAAACATGGAGATAGCATGAGCAAATACACGGCAGATGATAACAGATCAATGCAACTGAACGATAATAACGACAGATACTACTCATCACGAGGAATTGAACGAGACAATGATGACGCATTCAGTTATCAGATGCAAATGGTTGAAACCCACCAAAGTCTAGAGCGAGGACGAAGATGGAAACGTCGTGAACACATGAGCCATGCTTGCCCTCATGGATGCTACGAGCAATCCAGTTACTACCCTGACCAATACAGTCAATTCAAGTGTGCCCATCAGAGAGCAAAAGAATCCATTCCTAGATTGCTGAGAAGAGTTAAGTGGGCTGAGGCTCAACTTGAAGAACCATTGCCAGTCAATGAAACCCGCGAAAATCAAAAGTTGGGAATCTACTGGGATAGAGACACTTACAACAGGGCAGTAAAAATGTCAACTGAACCTTGACAAACTTTTCAAACGGGTTACATTACAATATAACCACAAAACATCGGAGGTCAGGATGACCAAGAAACGACAGAAGAAAAAGAATAAGAAGAAAGGCCCACCGAAAGTACGCAATTGGTTAGCCGTCCACGCTCACAACCGAAAGGGCGGAGCACACGTAGATCGCAAGAAACAAGACAACAAGAGCAAGTGTCGCGGAAGACACAAGGATGCAGAATGAGCAACGGAACACTATTAAGAGCCAAGGGGAATCGCATGCCTTTTATCATCATCAGCAAAGTCAAGATCAACAGGCATTTGGTGGACTTTATGGTCGAGATAGATGGCTACAAAGTCGCTAGATGCGACAGGATAAACCATCCATTTGTTGTGGATGAAGAAGACTTTGTCGCAAGGTTCGAGGTGATAGCATAGTCGGACATAATTTGTCCGCCAAAGTAACATAAAAAACTTGACAAACAAACCACAACAGGTTATCTTATAGTATAACCAACGACAACGGAACGGACATGTTATACAAAGGAACTCCCATCGCAAGAATACCGAACGATGAGAAAGCACAATCAATCATCAATGCCCTCAAGGCTCAACACGGTCAACTACGACTACATGGTAGACACAAAGACCGTAAAGGTGCTATGAAAGCCGTTGGTCGCACTCTAAACACTCATGGCGACCTACCATGGCGACTAGGCACAGAGATTGTAATCTATCGTGGAGAGAGTGGGATGACTTTCAAGCAGTTTCAGTCGGTTGGATTGGGAGACCTAGTCAAATCTTCTTCTCCCTACCCAAAACGACTAGGCATCGGCATCATTGTCGGCAAGAGGGGCAAGAACAAACTCAAAGTAGCCATCAATGGCTCGACAGAATGGACTACGAGAAATAAAGTTATTCTTTTTACTTGACAACTCAATCCAAACAGGTTACATTACTAATATAACCAACAAACAACGGAGACAACATGAAAAAAACAACACTCAAACTAGACACAGACGACTTTAGACAACTCGCATCTCAGATTGTAGGAGAACTCGAATGTGCAATGCTCATTCACGACGACGACTATGAACGAGCAGTAGGCAAGGTGATTATCGCACTCACTAGTTTCTTAGACAATCAATAACCAATCACTACTACCCTACCTCCGCCCCCAAGAGTTCGACGTTGTAGCGTAACGGACATTTTTTGTCCTTGACTTTTCTTCTCACCTTGTTACATTACTAACATAACGACGAAACATGGAGACAAAATGAGCCAACCAAACGGTGGAGAATTGTGGAGACACAAAGCAAGTGGTGACCACTACATTATAAAGTCCACCTACATCATCAATCGCATCACCAATCTCGATGACCTCGTCATCGTCATCACCATAAGGTTGCGAGACCAATACAAAATAGAAGAACCATTAGGAATGTTCCTGTGGGAATGGGAACGATTAAACTAGGAGAGATTATGCCTACGCATGGAATGAAAACACCACAGGTCGGTGACCTATTTGTAAGCGAAACACAGGGGAGGATGCACATCCTCATCTCTTATGAGTTTATTTTTAAGGACAGGATCGACCTTTACAGATGCTACAAGGCCAAACTCAAACGGCTCGATGATGGTGCTATAACCAGTTGGACTAAGCCACAACACGAGTTTTACAAGAAGTACAGGCCCCTACGACCCAACCCCCAAGCCTAAACGGACACAATTTGACCGTTAAAGTAACAGAAAGAACTTGACAACTCATCCACAACAGGTTATCTTATAGTATAACCACAAAACATGGAGACAACAATGACTAAGAAGAAACTAACCAAGAAACAAAAAGCCGAGATGCTTTACAATGCAACGATGATAGCCGAGGGTGCGATGGATGAGACAAGCGACATGTCCTACGTTCAAGCATGGCAACATATGCTTAACTCGGGAGAGTGCTGGAAACTTCAAGGCTTCTTTGCACGAAGTGTTACAAGGATGCTCTCAGATGGGACACTACAACCCGCACCAATTACGGATGAACCCCAAGACAACGGAGACGAGGGATGAATGTTGGAGACTTGATAAGGCACAATGGCGAACTATACATAGTGGTTAAGATCCGACCATCAATCCCAAACGCTAGACCCGACCTAGAACAAGTGGTTCTACATAACGCTAAAACACTCAAGAGCCACACCGTTCCAATGAAATGGCTTAAGCCACACTGGAGAAAGCAATGAGTATCGGAGACTTTATCCCATTCGGTCATAATTTGTCCGAAAAAGTAACAGAAAAAACTTGACAAACAATTCATAACAGGTTATCTTATAGTATAACCAATCAACCAACCCTCTCACATCGGAGCATCCAATGAGAGCCTTTAACGAATCACAAAAACCCACCACCGAACGAAGTAGAAACAAAGCATCATGCTCGTATTGTCGCAATGAAGAACATCAAGTCGTTGATTGCCCTCACGTCAAGTCTGACTGGGCTATATTCCAAACCCTTTGCATCCCATCTTCTATCGCATCTAACTGGACTAATAACCCTATAGGCAATTCCAACGGACAACAACATTGGAACACTCAGTCGGCAACGGCAAACTGGTACAAAACCCCAACAGGCTGGTCAAAGTGGTATGCCGAGTGCGAGAAGGCACACATCAAAGTCATCAAGGCAGAAGAACGCAAGGCAAAGTCAACGGATAAGACCAAAAAATCGTCCAAGTGTGGTTTCTGTGAGTCATCCCATCACAACCGACGTGCCTGTCCATCTATGGATGCGTTGAATGAACGCATCATCAAGGCAAATGCTCACTGGCGACGACGTTTCTATGACCGAATTGTCGAGGACTTAGGTCTAGGCAACGGGGCTTTAGTCAAGGTCTTAAGGAAAACTGGAGCATGGAACAGTGGTCAAAGCACCGAATACGTCGGTATCATAACGTCCATCAATTTCGATGAGGTCAACATGTTCTCTTATGCCGAACAGGCTAATAAGAACTGGGGTTCAAGGTTAGACCACAAGTTTCAATCACCCGTCACCATCAAGGCTATCGTGGATGGTGTTGAGGGACAAATGACTCTAGCACCAATCAACCCCCAAGGAAACTATCCATCTTTCAACGACGAACATGGGAGACCTCTTGTCGATGTTTTCGCCAACAATTGGGGAGCATCACATTTTGCGGAGGTCATTTCACCTACAAAACAACCCCTATCTGACGAATGGGTGTCGGGAGGACAAGAAGAATGCGTCCAATTTATCACCAAAAAATACTCACTTGCAAAGTTAAAGAAACAGAATGTTATCGCAACTCTCGAGAACTACGAGAAAAGATTTAATCTTTGTTAATTTACTTGACAACCACCCAGTAGTGTGTTATACTACTATACCATTAAACACAGGAGAAACAATGGAATACGCAGAAGAAAAATCGGTAATTACCGCATTTATGAACCAAACCAAGGCTCAATCACGAGCATTACGAACCGATGGGCAATCCCTTTTCTCATTCGAGAAATTGCGAATCGCAGAACATATACCATGCGAGGATGGTGGCGCTACTACCCTAGTGTACGACTACACCTATGGTGGTGATGCTTATGTATCAGCCGCAACGAGCAATCATGTACGATTGACCAAGAAACAAGTCCCCAAACCAAACTGGGTATCTGTAATAGATGCACGGGATGCAGGGTTGGTTCCACTCGTCACAGAGAGATACCATCATGGTTCACCTCGTCAATCATGATAAGATAGGCACTGGTTATGCCTTACAGGAGACGGATGGTCGATGGGTCGTCCGTTTTCACCACAACTACAACAAACACTTCGTGTTCACAAAGAGCGCGTTCAAACAAGGATACCTCAAGGACTGTGGTATCGTAAAACTCGGAGAAGACAATGGATAATAACTGGAACATCATAATGAAAACGGCTAAGGAATTAGCACAAGAGTATCATAAAGAGGGGTGGACTGGAGACTGTAATGACTTTACACAAGCATCCTCCTCGGTCTCACAGGAACTCACGAACCTAGAAGTCGAGAGACTATGGGACGAGTTTGGGGGTGAGGAATTAATCTCAGACAACGTGACCTTTACATTCCATCGGCAGGGTCGGGACAAAGTCATAACGGTCAATTTATGTCCGAAAAAGTAACAGATAAAACTTGACAACTCATTCATAACAGATTACATTACTAATATAACAACAAAACCTCACAACAAACGGAGACGTTATGTCCGACGACAAAAAAACCCCATTCGACTTGAATGAACACACTTACAGACTACTAGAATCCGAACCTTTCTTCAGTAGTCTCAGTAGAAGGATCAACAAGTCCATCATGAAATCTATCCCAACGGCTGGTGTTCGCATCACCGAACAGGGTCAATTCGAAATGGTATACAATCCCGAGTTCTTCGAGGCTCTAACACAGAAAGAACGCAGTGGTGTCCTCAAGCATGAGTTTTACCACATCATCTTCGAACACGTTACAGGTCGCTTGCCTCCCGAAGGAATGACTAAGATGTGGAACATCGCCACAGACCTTGCTATCAACTCCCACTTGATGGATGAGTTGCCCGAACAAGGTTGTTTCCCTAGTCGCAAGCCCTTTGAGGATTACCCAGTCGGTCAGAGCGCAGAGTTTTACTTTAAGATGCTCCAAGAGGACGAACAGTTTCAGAACGACAAAGGCGATGGCGAGGGACAAGGCGAGGGACAAGGTGATGGAGAGGGTCAAGGTGGCGATGGTTTGCCCGACAGTCTCGACGACCATTCGGGTTGGGGTGGCGAACATCTCGATGAAGAACAACGTCAAGCCCTACGAGATGTAGCACAGGAGCGACTCAAGCAAGCAGTCAAGGACGCAGTTGAAGAAATCAACTCAAACGGTCGTGGTTGGGGCACTATCGGTGCTGATACTCGCAAGGCTATTCAGGACTTTATCAAGCCTAAGGTCAACTGGCGTAAGGTTCTTCGATACTTCATCAAAACATCGCAACGAGCGAACAAACGTAGCACTCCACGTCGTATCAACAAGCGATTCCCATATGTGCATAGTGGAAAGCGTATCAAGAGAACGGCAAAGATAGCAATCTCTATCGACCAATCGGGTTCTGTCTCAGATGCAATGCTTGCCTTGTTCTTCTCGGAACTATCGGGCTTGTCTAAGTATGCCGAGTTTACTGTAATTCCATTCGATACCGACGTTGCCGAGAAAGAAGTGTTTGTTTGGAAGAAAGGCGCAAAGCGAACGTGGGAACGTGTGTCTTGTGGTGGTACAAACTTTGATGCTCCCACCAAATACGTGAATGAACGCAAGTTTGATGGACATTTGATTTTAACCGACATGGAGGCTCCCAAGCCTAAACCTAGCAAGTGCCAACGAATGTGGTGTACAACTCCTCAATATGCAGAAAACCCGTATTTTTCGACCAACGAGAGAATACTTGTGATGGATCAGTAGATGCTCCCCGTAAGCCCCTTTGGGGGCTTGCTCCTACCCTACCCCTATGGAGACCCCAATGAAACGTACGATACTAGCGAGAGCATAAGGGACATAGTTTACAAACGGACATAATTTGTCCGAGAAAGTAAAAGAAAAAACTTGACAACTCAACCCAAACACATTACATTACTAATATAACAACGAAACATGGAGACAAAATGAAACAACCAACAAGGCAACAAACGATTGCTCTACGAGTATGGAGAACTGATGGTTTAAAGGTAATAGAAGACATTGTAGGCTACAACGACTATCCCATAGCAATTCATCGCCCTGTGGCTGAGTGCGAGGAGATCCAACTAGGTCGTCGTAACCGATACAGTGGGATTTGGTGTGTGTCTCACATCCCAACAGGCAAGGGGTTCGGCATTCGATGCCGTGATTGGGACGCAGTCGTTGACTATGTCGACAAGGTCAAAGACCACCCAGTCTTACTCATGATTACGGATGCAACGATGACGGGTCATCCAATGTATAGCGAACTTGTTGACTTGCACTCCAAAGCCAAGTCGGCACTACCGACACTCTAAATCAAACGGACATATTCTGTCCGAGAAAGTAACACAAAAAACTTGACAAAGTATCCTCAACGGATTACATTACTAATATAACGAATAAACAACTCAATCACAAACTAAGGAACAAAATGCGAGATCCTCCGTAGCAACCGAACCAATAAATAAACTTCATCTTTTTACTTGACAACCTTTCGACAACCCGTTACACTAATTACAATAGACACACTGTCTGTTATAAACAATCCCAAAAGGAAAATCAACCATGGCTATTTCATTCAAAGTTTTATTCTCAGTACTCCCATCAATCATTGATGCAAAGTTTCCCGTCTTGATTCGTGGCCGCCACGGTATTGGTAAGTCCACTATCGTCTACCAAATCGCCAAAGAACGTGGCTTGCCTGTCGTCGAACGTCGTGCATCCCAAATGACCGAGGGTGACTTGTTAGGTCTTCCAAAGGTCGAGAACAACGTTACTAAGTGGCTTGCTCCTGAATGGTTGCACAATGCTTGCGACAATGCAGTCGTCCTATTCCTCGATGAAGTCGATAGAGCAACAATGGAAGTCCGTCAAGGTATCTTCGAGTTGTGTGACTCTCGCAAAATTGCAGGCTATACGCTCCATGAAGACACAGTAATCTTTGCTTGTGTCAACGGTGGTGGCGACCATGGAGACCAGTATCAGGTTGGTGAGATGGATCCCGCAGAACTCGACCGTTACACTGTGTTCGACGTAAAGCCAACTGTCGAAGACTGGTTGGAATGGGCAGATGGTAACGTCTCTCAAGCAGTGTGGGACTTTATCAATGATAATCATTCACACCTCGAACACAACGATGACTACGAGCCTAACAAGGTTTACCCATCACGTCGTTCATGGGAACGATTGTCCCAAACTATCGGAGAACAAGACATCAAAGCCCTGTCTAGCACAGGTATCTTGTATCATATCGCAACTGGGTTCGTAGGTTTCGAGGGTGCAGTAGCATTGGTTGACTACATCAAGAATTACAACAAGATCGTCACTGTCGAAGAAATCTTAGAGGGCAAGCATGCTAAAACATCCAAGTTTAGCATCAACGACCACAACGCAATGATTGAGCGTTTCAAGCAGTCAAAAGTGTTTGACCGTGACCTCACTCCAACGGAGTTGTCGAACGTCGCAGAATACTTTGTAACGCTCCCTAGCGAGTTGGGCATGTTGTTCTTCCAAGTTATCTCTAGGGGTTCTTCAGTAGCCCATAACGCTCACGGTATTCACACTGCGACACTGTCTGATGGTCAAACGCCAAAAGATTACCTTATGAGAATACTTGCGCAATAATGGGGACTATAGCAACTTGTTGCTCTTAAGGATGTTTTCTATAGCATCCATCGGTCGCAAGTTGCTGAGACTCCAACACTTAAGAAAGTTAGGGTGATCCAAGGTATCGTAAGGTAGTAGCGACTGAGGATGGATGTGGTCAATGTTCCAAGTCTTTCCTTCAGTCGATGCAACACCCCAATTGTCCCACGTCATCCAATCTTCAAACTGGCTCTCAAGATGCTCTCTAAGAGCCTTTAAGGTATAGGGTAGGTACTCAAAGGTACTATCCCCACCCTTGCTACCATTCGTGCGTTGTAACGCAATGTTCACGCTCCTAGACACATTCTTGCGTAGGCGATAGCATGGATCAGTCTTGCATCTTTCTCTTTCCCACTCGTTCCGAGACTCTCGGTTATTTACATTCCACTTGCGCTTGTAGCCCTTGACTTTATCGTGGTTCTCGGCTCTCCATTTCTCTTGACGCTCTTTGTATTCGTCAGTAGCGTACTTTTCGAGGATCTTATCATGGTTACGATAGTAGTGATCTCTTGCGATCTCTCGCACCTTTTCCCTGTTATCTTCTCGCCACTGTTGGGCTTGTTCGTTTATCTTCTCTCTATTCTTCTCTCGCCACTTTCTATTATTCTCTCTCGTCTTGTCCTTGCGACCCTGTTGATATGCCTTGATACACACCTTGCACTTCCCTTGCAGACCATCCGTTGTGGTCTTATTGGAATGGAAAAACTCGGTGGTGGCGATCTTCTCTACCCCACACCCCTTACACGTTTTACTTGCACTCATGCTAGAACCTCCATAATTTCTATCTGTTATCATTACTAAGTAGTCTATTCTTAGACTATTTGATAAAAATAACAGATAAAACTTGACAACTCATTCAGAACGGGTTATCTTATAGTATAACCAATTAACCCATCCTACCTCCCCACCCCCCAAAGGGGTGGGCAACCCACACACACAGGAGCATGTATGAACGCAAACGTAGGTGATATATACACCCACAAGGACATAGGCGATACATACCTAGTCACCGACTTAACCTCACGATACGGTTGTATCGGGTGTATCAACCTCGACAAAGGTAGAGACTGTTGGATTGGTGAACACCTTTGGAAAGTATTCTACAGACCCCTCACACACACACAGGACTACCCATGACTTACCCACAGACAGGCGACCTCTATCGACGCAACAACGACCCCAAAGAGATAATCTTGATTATCCGAATGACCGAGTCCAATAGGCTCGTAAAGACACAACACATCACCGATCCCACAAGAAATGGATGGCGTGGCTTAGAAGACCTCAGGCACAACTGGGAACTCTTAACAAAGGACAACAAATGAAAACATTCTATGAACTCGGCACGATGCCAAAGGTTGGAGACCTCATCATGAGAAACCCCCCAACCGAACTTGACGACAACGTCTACATGATAACCTCCATCGTTGGAGACACTTATCACATATCAAAGACAGGTCACTGTCTACACTCAAGACACCTCACGTCTTACTACTCACCCCTAGGACAGGACACACAATGAACACACTATACTTACTAGTCGCAAGCGACTTACTATTCGCCATGTTTATCTATTGGGCTTATAGAGACCACAACATGAAGATGAAAGCACTCTATGAGAAGTACGACAAGGAAACCACTGATGAAAAACCAGTCGATAGAGACAGGCAATTACTCTAAGTCGGTCAAATTATGTCCGCCAAAGTAACAGAAAGAACTTGACAACTCAGCCCAAACACATTACATTACTAACATAACCACAAACAATGGAGACAACATGAAATACTTAGACGACAACGAAATGATGGTAGTTTGCGTTACTGTCGTAACAATGTGCCTTTTGGCTCTCACCCTATTCGCTCAACCTATCGCATCTTGCGTAGCAGAAAAAGATAAACAAGCAATCAACGATTACAGACAACACTTAACAAACCAATCCAAGGAAACAAAATGAACAAGAAGAAAACCACTATCTACGACCGTATCAAGATTACATTCTCAAACGGCACAATCCTACAATTACCTAAGCCAACGGACTTAACCCCGAAAGACTTAGAGAAATCAATCGCTCAACTCGAAAAGAACAAACTCGTTACATCAGTAGAGTCCATCTAAACACCCCACATCACTGGAGACCTCATGCAAGGTTCATTCAAATCAATTTCTCAATTTCGTCAACTCAACTATCAAAAAGGTCATCACTGGTTCGACAAATCGACCATGAAGTTTTTCGGTACTAGGCTACATACCGACCTCTACGGGGGGTGCGTGTTCGTCACAAGCGATAAGCAATATAACGGAGAGAGAATGTATTCCGTTCGTGTCGCAATGGAATGTGGAACTATCAACTCTTATGCCTTTGTCGAATACGACACAAGAGCAGAGGCTCACAAGGAGGCCAAATGGTTGGGCGATGCTCTCACTAGTGGCGACGCTATCTACGACACAAACCAACACAAGTTTGTTCGCACCGACCTTTTCACACCATCCAAGTAACGGAGACCAAATGATACTACAACCCGAAAGTTTCAGCATCAGTGGAACGCACAACATCGACCACCTCTTAACCAATCACACTCAATCTTTGCTATTGCCCGATGGTCGCTTTGCTTTGTTCAAAAGCATTCAACTCAATGTCTGTGACGAGAAACTCGGAGACCCAACAGTCTCAATCTATGATGATTACGATGGCTACGGAAACGAATGGTATTTCAAAGCACCATCAGGCAACACCGTGGCTATAGGCTTTCGTTGGAACAACCCACGCTTACGGGGCGATAGCAGAACAACCGTTGACGACGTTGTCGACTTTGTTGATTATCTCAAGTCGCAAATTGGGGAGACATAGAAAGAACGGTCAAATTATGTCCACCAAAGTAACAGAAAGAACTTGACAACTCATGCAGAACGTAATACATTAATAGAGAACGAGGAAGAACCTCACAACGTCGGGAGACAATATGTGGACTAAACACTTAAGCAAAGAAGACACTCGCCAACAACTCGAATTGGAACTGGGCTTTGACTACGATGGGATCACATCAGCCAACGTCTCAATTGTATCGGTACGTTGGTGGGACTGTCGGTTCAATGGAACTGTCTGTGACGTGGTGTTGTCGGCATGGGGCGAGGATGAGACATTCAGCGCACGATGGGATACAATCACTGGATGGGCTTTTGAGGGTGATGAAATGCCCGAGTTTATCGACTGAGTAGGTTGAACGGACAATTTCTGTCCGAGAAAGCAACAGAAAGAACTTGACAACTCATTCAGAACGTGATACATTATTAGAGAACGGGGAGAAACCCCAAACGTCGGGAGACACCATGGACATTCTATCTACACCAAAAGGAACTTTGTTTCGCTTGTTCCGAGAAACTTTTGTTACAACATCTGAGCCTTATTATTGCACACACCACAAAATCCACAAGGTCAAGACGCACAACATCACATTGGGCACTGATGTGACGATAGGTCATGTTGCGATGTTCGGAGCGCATCCACTGAAACAGGAGACCAAATGACCCGACAACAAGAAGAAAACATGTTAGGATGGTGGCTCATCATTTTGGGCATCCTGTCCATCGTAGGCATCATCAACGCAACACCAACACCATCAACACAGGATGCACCATGCAATCACTCGCACTAATTATCGTTAACCTCATGGCCATGGCGATTTACATTCCCTATTTACTGGACAAGGAAAGGAGATATGCCAATGAAACCGACACTACATCCAAGCCCATTCGCACTGGACATTTTCATCAAGCCACCACATCCGAATAGCCCATTGTCCCGAGACCATAAAAAAAATAAAGTCGACAAGAAGAAAGTCATCCCAAAGGAACGGAAGAAATGAATACACTAAACGCAATACCACAACAACATTCTACGGTATATCATGTAGAGTACGGTAAAGGAACAATAGTATCAATTCAGTATAGAATAGATGGAGGATTAGCAATGTGTTACTTTCCTAAGGTGAAGGAGCATGAATGGATTACAGTATCTCAATTGTCCTTAGGTACAGGAGATGTAACAATGCGACCTTTACCAACTAATAAAACTCCAAAGTCGTCTGATGACTTACAGAGTGCGTTAGAGAACCTTTTCTTGAACCCTAGGAAATAGGGCTTTGGTTCCACACCTCAGAATGTATACAGTATTAAGTTATCGTGGAACCTCCAGTATGTATGTGAATGTGCGAAAGAGGGGCTAGAATAGAGTGTAGCAGACCCCCTTTTAAGATACAACAAGGCACCCACAACGCATCCTAGCACATACACCCATACCAACACCGCTCCAAACACCTAGGCGAACGTACAGACCCATCCTTGCCCCTCTAAGGGTACAACTATTTCCCCACATACTCTAAACCGCTACCATACTACCCTACCCCCCGACAACCCCACCTCTACCGAGAGAATAGCACATGACCACACAAATAGGCACATTATTCCTACATAGGTTCCTAGACATGGGCTTATTCATAGTCGTATACGACATAGGCAAGCGTCTAGGTCTCAGATCCATAGACACGGGAGACATTCGCTACATCACCTCCAGTCACCTGTCTACCCAATACACGCCCTTACACAGGAGAGACAACTGATTGGGTCTCGCACACATGAGGGCGTATCATGCTACATCCACAGCATTAACGGGCAATTATTGCGATCACAGCATACATACGGCACGTCACACGAGTTGTCACATACACACATGTTGCACACACAGCACGATTGACGCACATACAGCAATCCCGCACATGACGCAAACGCAGCAACAAAGTTGCTCTCCCATGTGGGCGTACCTACATAAACCTACGGTTTGGGGCCACCATTCATTAAGTTGGTCTATTGCATCTACAGCAATTTACTTAACATAACTATGATCTTGCGCGTGTAGCATAATAAACTTTACATAACTATGATTCTAAGGTCTTAAATGCTATGTTGCATAAGCAACATTCACTTACTTTACATAACTATAAGAGGTGTTTTCCCCACATAAGAATGGATTTTCTTCTCCCTCTACAAGCTGCCAGCTCTCGGAGACATAGGAGAATTACCCACGATAACACAAAAAAAGTGACCCTTTCGCCTTGACGAATAAACGGTAACGGGATACATTGATAGAGAACAGAGAGAAACCATCCAACAAGGATTTGAAATGAAACTTAAAATTATCTATAAAGACTCCACAAGTGAGACAGTTATCATGAGAACAAGTTGTTCAACAGAGGAACTTATCACTCAAATCGAGAACTACGAATACAACCCTCTAGTTTTAAGAGTAGAGACAACCAACCTTGAAGAGGTCACTGGACTCGAGAGTCTTTGAGTCTTAAACCCAACCCAACCATCCAAACCACCAACAAGGATTCAACATGACTTGCCACCCAACAGTAAACTCAACCACAGGACAGACCATGACTAACGAAGAACAACTCACCGAACTCAATGCTCTCTTCTCTTACCTTGAGAGATGTAGAATGGCCGCAGAAACCTTTACAGAGCACGTAATTGCGATGACGACAGAAGAAAGATTAAGAGACCAAGAGATTTGGGCTGGACTTGTCGCTAGTGGTTGGCAAGTCGAACTGGTCGACATGCTAGCCGAAACAAACCCAAGCGGTCAGAAAATGACCGTTTAAGTAACAGAAAAGACTCGACAACATATCCAAAACAGATTACATTAATTACAAGAGAGCAATTCTGTTCTCGAAAACCCCAAGTTCCTAGGAGAACTACCATGGCCACATTCGACCACAACGTAAAATTCCAGTCAATGCTTTATTCAGTCCGTAACAGTGGACTCACCATCGGTACCAAGAAAGCAACGGTTGAAGACTTAGTCCCTCAAATGGTGAGAGCCGTTGACCAACTACAAGAGAGTATTATGGGTTACAACACAGATTGTCCTTACCAACGGGGTTATCAACAACGTGATGTTGCTGATTATACAACTCTCCTATTCACCATCCGTGAATTGGGGATGCTTAGAAAGTTGCATGCAGAGCAAGCCCGACAAGCCCGTAAGTAAGGGTAAC
>Ga0208814_1000722_pt1 | contig 17974 bp, 14 predicted proteins | sample MalvirAntarct_55_FD_184253 | JGI IMG/M metagenome (GOLD analysis project Ga0208814, IMG submission 184253) | Marine viral communities from the Global Malaspina Expedition - Malaspina viral metaG Antarct_55 (SPAdes) (version 2) | ecosystem: Environmental > Aquatic > Marine > Oceanic | place...
AATGACTTTTTTAATTTTAAAATGCGACCAAGGGATAGTAATTTGCACCTAAGGCCCTCGTATTAAATGTAAATTAGTGTTGTATTTTCACATACTAATAAAAGTTAATTGCCAATAGACACGCAATGGCTAACTGAGATTGCCTATATTTTCACATTGAAATTATTTAAATGTGTCACGTAAACACACCAGCCAAAGCCCTGATGAAGAAGTAATAATGTTATTTATCATTACGACCATAATGAGTTTGCAAATTTTGCTCATGTTCAAGACTAAAAGGCACTGAGGGGTCGAAGGTGGGTGCATCTTTCACTTGCTGCTGCGTCATATCTACATAAATTTTAGAGGTAGGCCAACTCACCTCTTTAATCCACTTGGGCGCAACCAAAACTAGATGACCCAACCACCAATTACTGGTGTTAATAATCAAATAACGAATAGCCCAAGTGTCGGTATCTATCAACATACCTTGTAAGTGACCCAATTCACCGTCTATCGCATCAAGGTGATAATCCGTCACGGCCTCACTACTGCGCAGATGATGATCATCATCCCGTGATAATGCAGCATCGACGTCTGCGGACATTTCTGAGTTATCTATGTTATCTGGTTTTGGCGCGACACTATAATAACCAGGAGACATCATATTAGGACTGGGCTCACTTCCCCAAATACCTGTGTTGCCCCAGTAATGTTGGTAACCATAATATTCCATATGATCGACCTCATGCTGCCTAGAGACGGGTTTTTCGCTATCGATGTCAGGGCTATTTTTTACCTGCTCTCTTGAGATTGTGACAGTAAGCGTCTTCTGCTGCTGATTAAACTCTTTGATTGATATGGGTGAAAGCAATATTTTTTTGCTTGATAACCAAGATCCCGTTTCCACCACCAAGTATCGGATGACCCAATGCTTGTCATCAAAATAAAAATCTTTAGTTAATCCAATATCGCCATCAGAGGCGTGAATAGCTAAACTTTTTAAATCATTCAGTGTATATAACATGATGTATTTGCTCCAGATTAAAGATGGCAAACAATAAGTCATTGCTTTGCTAATAGAGTGAATAACTATCAGCTTGCACCAAATTTCCTATTCAATCTGTTCGGTGTCGCACTGAAGAAGCACGAATACTAGCCTAATCTAAATCTATCTATACATTTTTAAGGTGAACTAGCATGACTGACATAGAAAAATTAGAGTTAGCGGCCCATCGCAGCGATATCATCGATGACGTCAACAATTTGATTGAGAAATATCGCGCTATTTTTGGATGGGATGTGCCCGATATCGATGAAGACTTGGCAAACAGACTAATTTTGAATGAAGTTCGTCAGGCACTTGATGATATTCAAAATAAATAAATGGCAAATATCAGCCAAAACACCTCAACATGTGAGTTATAAGTAGATGAAAAAGTCAGGTGCTAAGTGCACCTTGCATCAGACTGCACCTAAACTTAAAGCACATAAACTTAACTAACTCCGGCGGTGAGGCCGACTGTCTAGCCGCTATAAAATGGCTCTTGCCATCACTTTGCTGCTCAGCCTTTTTATGCCATTCATCTTCACAAAATAGCAACCTTAGTCGCTGACTTTCTGCCTCAAAGTAATCGCTGTAGGCTGTTGTTTAGTCTCTTTCCTATGAGCGAAACGCAGCTTTGCAAAGACCTTTTTTACTATCTGCCCTCACTAAATTTCCTGTCGAAATGCATAAATACCACCCAAGATGCAATAGCTTTTACACGGAAAATAATGGCTCCACTGCCTGCAGTGATAGCTAATGACGCTAATGACGCTAATGACGCTAATGACGCTGAGCAATGCACTTTACCCTACTCGATTCAACAAACTCTGTTATATTGATAATGAGATTACTTAAGCATTATGCAATCTTGAATAAAAGCAATAACATAGGAAATTTCATAGCTAGTGGTGAATGATTCACTTTAATATAAAAAGGTTATCAATGATTGACCCAAATGAGAACGCATTACTTAAAGCATTACCTGAAGAGACAAAAAAGCGCTTATTTCCGCAGTTAAAGATAATAAAACTGCCCTTAGGTAAAGTTATTTATGAAGCTGGTCAAAACCTTGAAAATGTCTATTTCCCCATCGACAGTATTGTCTCTTTACTGAACGTTCTCGAAGACGGGGCATCGGCAGAAATATCTGTTGTCGGCAATGAAGGTTTAGTGGGCATTGCGGTGTTTATGGGGGGAGAAAGCACCATAAATCGCGCCATAGTGCAAAGTGCAGGCCGAGCCTATAAATTGTCCGCATCAGTATTGTTCGATGAATTTAACGACAATCAAAACCTTCGCGAATTGTTATTACGTTACACCCAAGCACTGATGGCCCAAATGGCACAGACGGCAATATGTAATAGACACCATTCTATCGATCAGCAACTTTGTCGTTGGCTGCTGCTATCACTTGATAGACTGGCTAGCAACAATCTCACTATGACCCAAGAGTTGATCGCCAACATGTTAGGCGTCAGACGAGAAGGCGTAACTGAAGCCGCCGGTAAACTGCAAAAACTTGGGGTAATCAACTATAAGCGCGGCCAAATTACCGTGACCAACAGACAAAAACTCGAAACCCTGTGCTGCGAATGTTATGCCGTGGTAAAAACTGAAACCGATAGACTAGAAACTTATTAACTAAAATATCTATGCTAAGTTTCACTCATTGGCGTCTTGACAGATAAGCGACTATCTTGTGATTTAACATAAATCACCCCAGCCTTATAGAATATCGTCATGCCGTTTCGATATCCGCCAAGCAAGGTTAATCGGCTTCACAACTAGACGCTTAAGATGAAATGAAATGAAATGAATTGATTTCATTTCATTCAAACCCAGTGTTGTGAAGCCATGATATTTTGAAACCATAGCATTATGAAATCATAGCATTGTGAAACCATAGCCACCTACCCCATTGATTTACTTGAGACCTCAATAGTGATGTCGCTATCTTAAGTGACTATGCGCGTTCGCCATGTTATGCCGTTGCCATATAGGGTATTGCTTGTGAAATATTAATATTTTCATTTTGCTAACCCTTAGATGTGCAACCGTTACACCGGTGCTGCCATCGAAATGGTGCGAACCAACTTCTTATTAACGAACTGCTGAATGCCCATTTCGCCGAGTTCGCGGCCATAACCGGAATCTTTGACGCCGCCGAACGGCAGCGCGGCATCGGTCCAATCAATATTGTTGATGAACATCATGCCGGTATCAATCTGACTGGCGACGCGTTTGCCACGAGCTGCATCTTCGGTAAACACCGACCCACCAAGTCCGAAGTCTGAGTCGTTGGCAAGCGCGATGGCCGCAGCCTCGTCCTTGACCCGAAAAATTAACGCGACTGGGCCGAAGAACTCAGTGCGATAAGCAGGATTGCCTGGCGCAATGTTGGTCAGTATCGTGGTCTGCATGAACGATCCCGGGCAGTCGATACGCTTGCCACCCATTAACACCTTAGCCCCATGGGCTACAGCATCATCGACCTGCTTCAAAATATTAACCAGAGCGGCTTCTTGCGACATCGGCCCCTTGGTGGTTTTTTCGTCCATCGGATCGCCAGGTTGCTGAAGTTCAAGCGCAGTTTGAAACTTGTCGATGAATTTATCAGCAATCGAATCGAGCACAATAAAGCGTTTCGCAGCACAGCAGGTTTGTCCCTGGTTGTACATACGTCCCCAAACTGCCCAAGGAATAGTGTTGTCGAGATCTGCGTCATCAAGAACGATAAAGGCATCACTGCCACCGAGCTCCATTGACGAGGGTTTGAGGTTCTGCCCTGCTCGGGCGGCAACGCTTCTGCCAGCGGCAAAACCACCCGTCAGTGCCACGCCCTTGACGCGCGGGTCGTCGATAACCTGGTTAGACTGTTGGTGCGAAACCAGCAGGTTGGTGTACAGGCCTTCTGGGGCGCCTGCATCAATCAGCAACTGCTCAAAGGCAATTGCACACTGGGGCACATTACTGGCATGTTTCACCACCAAAACATTGCCCGCCATCAGTTGCGGGCCAGCGACACGAGCAAGTTGATAAAAAGGAAAGTTCCACGGCTCGACGCAGAAGATCACGCCTATCGGGCTGCTTTCCATATGGGCTTCACCATGTTCCGGGTCAAGTTTCTCTGGAGCTAAAAACGCTTCCGCGTGCTCTGCATAATAGCTGAGGATTTTGCCACTGAAATTCACTTCGCCACGGGCTTCATCAATTCGCTTGCCCATCTCCAGTGTTGCCAGTTTGGCATAGTCATCAGTATGCGCATGCAGAAGTTCAGCAGCCTTGGTCATAATAGCGGCGCGTTGCTTATAGCTGGTGTTTTTCCATGTTTGGTAACAGGCGTGCGCAGCGGCAAGCTTGATCTCAAGCTGTTCATCACTGATTTCATCAAAGGTCTTCAAGATTGTTCCGTTATTGGGATTAATGCTTTTGTAGGTCATAGTGAAATCCTGTTTTAATTTGGTCTTATGGGCGCCGCAAGCTTGTGTTGAATTTGTGCGGCCTCGGCGATGACTTTTGGCGTTAACGTTCTTGTGACGTCGCCAGAGTGGGATAGTCGGTGTAGCCCTTGGCGCCAGGTACGTAAAAAGTCGCTTCGTCTGGAGTGTTGAGCTCGGCACCTTGGCGCATCCGAGCGACGAGATCAGGGTTAGCCAAAAACGGGCGGCCAAAGGCGACCAGATCGCCATGTTTATCGCGTAACGCCTGTTCAGCACTTTGATGATCGAACCCTCCTGAGAGAATAAACAAGCCATCGAAACCAGCGCGCAGCTTGAGCTTGAAGTCGGCAGGTACAGTTGGCGCACCCATAGATGAATGATCAACCAAGTGGATATAGAGAAGTCCCTGCGAGGAAAGCGCCTTGGTCAATGCCAGGTACTGCGTCTCTATGTCGGGGAATGCACCGGTGCCATTGAACACACCATAAGGCGAGAGTCGGATGCCGACCCGGTCGCTACCGATGGCTGCCACTGTCGCAGCCACAATTTCCAGCGCGAGTCGGTTGCGGCCTTCAATGCTCTCGCCATAACCGTCAGTGCGTAGGTTGATTAGCGGATTCAAAAACTGCTCAATCAGGTAGCCGTTGGCGCCATGTATTTCGACACCGTCAAAACCGGCTTGCAGCGCGAGTTTTGCCGACGTCACATACTCTTTTACCACATGAGCGATGTCGGCCTCGGTCATTTTGCGCGGCGTACTGTGGGGTTGCATGCCTAGGGTGTCGGTATACATCTCGCCGGGACATGCCGCGGCATCAGGCCCGAGTATTTCGGCACCTGCCGGCAAGTTGTCGACATGCGCAACTCGACCGCAGTGCATCAACTGTAAGAAGATTTTACCGCCTTGGGCGTGTACCGCTGAAGTGCTTGCCTGCCATGCATTCATCTGAGCGCTATCGAAAAGACCGGGAATGCGTGGGTAACCCAGTCCGTTGGGGCTGGGCGAAGTGCCCTCGGTAATAATCAGTCCCGCCGTTGCACGTTGGCCGTAGTAAGTTGCCATCAGCGCGTTCGGCATGTGCTCAGGCGTAGCCCGACTGCGTGTCAACGGCGCCATTACCATGCGATTGGCTAGCTGTAGCGAGCGGTTAGAAAACGTTTCGAAAAGCATAAGCTAGATATCCTGTTATGTATGATGAGGATGAAACCTGCCGAGCCCGAGGAAAAGATCATTGCGGCAAGTCCTGATAATTACAGCTTGCGCGCTGGCATTTGGCTGGTCTGTTCGATAGAACACATACCCACAAATGGCGTCTGCAAATCTAATAGGGTCATTGGCTGGCAGAAAGTTCGCTAGCGAACAGATGAAATGTCATCAATAGCATATTGTATATGTGATGCTTACTCGTCAGACATGAGAGCAAAGATGATTTAACAAGGAGTTTCACTGAATGCTGCGACTTCTGTATTTGGATCTGGCTTGGCCTGCTTGTTCGCACCCCTACTACTGAGCGGAGGAATACTATGCTATCCAGACCAATGATACCGACAACACTTTGGGGCTCAACATCCCGACGCGTTACTGAGCTGACCCTACTTGCGATACTAACCCTTTGTGGGCCGACCGCTGTCGCAGGCGATGGACCATGGCCGTCATTTACAGCGACGGCGCTTAGCGGCGAAAAAGTTGACAGTAACAAACTGATAGGTCAACCGACACTGCTGATACTTACGCCGTCTCGCAATGCCGCAATATCCACTCGGGAGTGGGTTAACACATTGCGTTCAGAGATAGATCATAGTAAATATCGGGTTCGCGACGTACTGGCTGTCAATTTACCCTTCTTTATGTCGGAAGAAGATGTCATTGGCCGCGCCAAAGAACAAGTGCCGCAGCGCTATCACGATCAAACCTGGATTCTCAACTCACAGATCATGGAAAGCGCCTTGGGTGTGCCGTCCGATAGCGAAGAGGCGGTCATTGTTGTTTTGGATAAGAACGGTAATCTGATCTCGCAGGTTCATGGTAAAGTCACGGCGGCGCGGATGAGTGAGATCACCAATGCTTTGCAGAGCCTCGCGAGTGACTAATAGTCTCCGTCACTGACAATTGTTGTGCGTAATATCACCTGCCAATAGTATATTGGCAGGCGTGGACCCTTCTTCTGTTATAACGATACGGCGATTGGAGCGGCATGATCCATAAAAATCAGCGGGCTTTTACCACTTCAGCATAGGAAAGCCAGTGCTTATCCACCTTCCTGTAAATTAAATTTTGATTCATTTCTTCAAGTGAATGACAACCCGAAGCGGCCATTAGTTGCAAAAAATCGTCCAACATATGTTGGTGATAATTCCTGACCCTTTGCCATTTTTCTGCAACCACCAAGCCTCGCACTAATTTGGGGTTATTTGTGGTGACACCTGTAGGACATTCATTGGTGTTGCATTTCAAGGACTGAACACAACCCAAAGCCAGCATCATGCCCCGCGCGGAGTTACACACATCAGCCCCGATACAAAGGGCTTTAAACAAATCAAAAGCGGTAAATATCTTAGTCGCCGTAATCACTTTTATGTCTTGTTTGAGCGTGTAGGTATTGAGCGTATCCACGACAAAAAGCAGTGCATCTTCCCAAGGCATACCAACATAGTTTGAGAAATCGATAGGTGCCGCGCCCGTTCCCCCTTCAGCGCCATCCACAGTGATGAAATCGGGTTTGATGCCTGTTTCGAGCATTTTTTCACATATTTCAATAAACTCTTGTTTACTGCCTATAGCAAGTTTGAAGCCGACAGGTTTTCCGTTGGATAACACTCTTAATTGCTCAACAAACTGCAATAACCCTGCTGCATTGCTAAAAGCGGAATGGCCGGGAGGAGAAAGCACATCGGTATGGGGTTGAACGCCTCTTATGTCAGCAATTTCCTGATTATTTTTGGCTGCGGGAAGTACTCCTCCATGGCCGGGTTTGGCACCTTGTGAGAGTTTAATTTCAATCATCTTCACCTGCGCCCAATTGGCTTTTTGTTTAAATTTTTCCGCATCAAAACAGCCATTTTCGGTGCGACAACCAAAATACCCTGTACCGATTTCCCACACTAAATCGCCACCTTGTAAATGATATTCGGATATACCGCCCTCGCCGGTATCGTGAAAAAAATCACCGGCTTTAGCGCCCAAATTTAAGGCTTGAATGGCATTTTTGCTCAAAGCACCAAAACTCATGGCTGAGATATTAAATAGACTAGCACTGTAAGGTTGTTGGCAATCTTTGCCACCAATCACAACCCGTGGCGGTGTGTCCATTTTCTTAGCGGGATAGATGCTGTGCTGCATCCATTTATAATTATCATCATATACATTGAGCTCAGTGCCAAAGGGGGATGTTTGATTTTGCTCTTTGGCTCGCTCATAGATGTACCTGCGATGATTCTTATTAATCGGTTTCCCATCAGTATCCGACTCCACGAAATATTGATGCAGCTCTGGACCTATCATTTCTAATAGGTAACGAATATGACCAATAACAGGAAAGTTTCTCAGTATCGAGTGTTTTGTTTGAAATAAATCATACAATCCAAGCAGCACGAGCAAGGCTACAAGAACAATAAGACCCGCTAAAGGCCAGAGTATAATGCCAATAATGACGACAAAAATAACTAGGACGATTGTGGTGAACCTAATAGCTTGCTTCATAATGTTTTATCATAATTCCCGTAAGTATTTTAAATCGTTCTTAGTGGTATCGACTATTTCGGCAAATTTTCCATTGACCATTAATTTTGTCATCGATGCCGCAAAGCCTTTTACTTGCTCAAAGTTTAAGGTAGGTGGCATTGCCAACGCATTGGGATCAGTAAAAATATTGATTATCGCAGGTCCCTTATGCTTGAATCCGTTTGCCAGTGCAAGCTCCACATCTTTGGACTCCGTCGCCTCCCATGCAGCAATGTTCATCGCCTCTGCCAATTTTATAAAATCAGGATTAACCATATCCGTCTGCCACTCCATATAACCTTCTACCCGCATTTCAAGCTTCACCATAGCTAACGAACGGTTATTAAAGATGATGATTTTGACAGGAATTTGATATTGGCTAATGGTCATTAAATCGCCGAGCAGCATTGAAATACCGCCATCACCACAAAATGCAATCACTTGTCTGTCTGGTTGTGATAAACCTGCCCCCATCGCCATAGGCATGGCATTCGCCATCGAGCCATGATTAAAGGAACCGGTCAGATAACGATTGGCTCCCGCCTTTAAATAACGCGCGGCCCACACGGCGCTCATGCCCGTATCAACGGTAAATATCGCATCGTCATCGGCAAGTTTATCCACCAAATGAGCGACATATTCTGGATGAATGTTTTTTTCCGATCCCTTTTCTTCCACATAGCTCTCATAGATAGCTTCAATTTTTTGATGCAGTGAACGGGTTTTGTCGAGAAAATCCGTGGACGTTTTGACATCAATTAACGGCATAAGATCTTCAAGGGTTGATTTAATATCACCACAATAGCCCAAGTCAACTTTAGCTCTGCGGCCTAATTTTTCGGGTTTAGTATCGATTTGAATAATTTTGCATTTTTCGGGAAGGAACTCACTATATGGAAAATCCGTGCCCAGCATCAACAGGACATCGGCTTGATGCATGGCTTCAAAACCGGATTTATTGCCTAACAGCCCATTTAATCCAACGGCATAAGGATTTTCTTTACGTTCAAAAAATATTTTGCCTCGAAAGCTATATCCCAATGGGGCATTAAGCCTTTTGGCCAATGCCATCACTTCTTCAACGGCATAGCGACAACCATGGCCGCAAAACAGCATTACTTTTTCATGTTCGTTAATGACGTTTGCCAGTTCTAGAAGCTGTTCATGGCTTGGGGTTATTCTGGGTTGGGTATAGAAGTTTTTATTCGCCGTATGCACAGATTCCAGACTTGCTGAAGCCACATCACCGGGAAGCCCGAGCACAGCGACCCCTTTCTTGCTGATGGCATGCTGAATCGCGGTTTGCAAACCATTGACAGCTTGTTTAGGGGTATTGGCGAGAAATACATATTTTGAACAATCTTGAAATAACGCTTCGGGTCTTGTCTCTTGAAAGTTGTCCAGGCCCATTTTTTCAGTATGAATAGTTGAAGCAATCGCAATAACCGGATTTTCAGCTCTATTGGCATCATAGAGTCCATTGACTAAATGAACATGCCCAGGACCACTGCTGCCCATGCAACAACCGATACCATTTAGCTCAGCTTCCATAGATGCCGCATAGGCGCCAGCTTCCTCGTGCCTAACATGGATCCATTGCAGCCTACCATCCCTTCGCACAGCATCGTTGACCGGATTAAGGCTATCGCCAGTCACGGCATAAACTCGCTTAACACCGGCTTCTACCAGCATTTCGACTAAATGATCTGATACGTTTTTTGACATAATTAGCTCCAACGTTTACATAAAAAATATTCGATATAATGACCAAGCTAACCTGCAGCAGAGAAGCACAGCGAAATGTCCATCTGCTGCAGCTACTATTTACTTTATCCGTGTTTGTGGTCTTTTGATTCGATAGGGTGATGCCTTAAAAACAGCACCTCGACAAGCAGAATAGCCAGCATGACCACACCAGCGACACCGACCACCAATGGATCACTGTTTATCTTGACCCAGACAAAACCACCCAGAACAATCAGATCAAGGATAATGGCGGTGATCAAAATACTGAGTTTTGCACCTATGTCATGGCGCAAATGTCGCAAGATCCCCCAATGTACCGCGATATCCATAATCAGATAAAAGATGATGCCCATAGCCGCAATCCGCGTCAGGTCAAAAAATATGGTCAACAGCAAACCTAAAATGACGGTATAAACCAGGGTGTGCTTTTGGATGCTACCGGGCATGCCAAAATGGCTATGGGGAACGAGTTTCATATCGGTCAGCATTGCTAACATCCGCGAAACCGCAAATATGCTGGCGATAACACCGCCTGCTGTTGCCAACATGGCCAGAACAACCGTAAACCAGACGGCATATTCGCCCAGTGCAGGCCTTGCAGCGGCGGCCAACGAGTAATTTCTTGTTTCGATGATTTGCTGAAGTGACAGGTTACTGGCAACGGAATAGCCCACCAGCGTATAAATCACCACACACAAAGCAATAGCAATCATAATGGCTCGGCCTACATTTCGGTGAGGATCGATAAGCTCTGAGCCACTATTGGTAATGGTGGTAAAGCCCTTAAAGGCCAAAATACCCAGCGCGGTTGCACCAATAAAACCAGCGATTGTTGCACCAGAAGTTGAAGCGTCTGGACTGACTGTTGAGAAATCGACTTCTACCGAGCCAGCCACCATTACGCCAACGATACCGAACAAAACGATACCGCCAATCTTAATAAAGCCGAGCACCGACGCGACACCTTCGATCATCTTGTTGGCGGACAAATTGATCAGAAACGCCACCAGCAATAATCCGGCACCCAATGTCGGCACCAACAAGCTAGTATCATCGATACCAAACAGCTGCAATGTATAAGTACCAAAGGTACGCGCCAGAAAACTCTGAGCTATCACCATTGAAAAATACATCAGTAGGGAATGAAAAGCGGTTGTCACAGTGCTGCCGTAGGCTTTTTTCAGGTACATGGCTATGCCACCGGCGGAAGGATAGGCATTGGACATTTTGACGTAAGAGTATGCACTAAATATGACAACCACCGCAGCCGAAAGAAATGCCAGCGGGAAAAGGCTTCCGGTCATCTGGGCCATCTGGCCCGTCAAGGCAAATATACCAGCGCCAATCATAACGCCAGTGCCAAGCGCAACAGCACCGACCAATGTCAGGCTATCTTTTTGATAATGCGACTTTTTATCCTCATGGTCATGCATAAGTCCTCCGCTATTTGTGTTTTATATAAGCTACTCTTTATCCGGCAAGCCCAAAGGCGATTAGACTTATTGATAACATAACCATGACGATTAAACCAACATCCAACACGTTTGGAAGTTTGCAGTAATAAAGCACATCGTCTATTTTCCCAAGGACGTTCAACACCAGAAAGTTCGACTGTGGAATGACCTTAAGTTGCGGCTCAAAAACCTTTACCGCCAGCTTGCCACTCTCAACCGCGGCCTCAATGCTCCACACATCTGCGGTCGTTTGGGTGTGAGCTCCGGCAAGAACAAGGTTGGATATTGTCGTCTTTTGCTGTGGCATATATTGCTGGGTATTGGTCGAATTCACCCATTTGGGTTGCGCCGATGTTATTCCTTCAGGAGAAAACGTCCATTCATGCCAAACTGTGATTTTTACAATGGAAAAATCTTGCCAGCTTTTGCCGCCGTTAGCCTTTTTCACCAGTTCATCTAGGGCATGACTCTGTTTTAATTGAAATAACACTTCATCAAGAAATTGTTCCTCAGTGCATTGTTCCAAACAAAGACCATAAACCGGGCCTGGGACTTTTGAAACGCAAGCGGTGACAGTCCACAGAGATTGAATATCGTCCCCCAGAGAACTCGACTCTCCCCACGCTTGTTCCTGAGAAAAAAGCGTCAGGTTAAAGGCTGAGTCTGAAATAACCAGCGCGCATCTTTGTCGCAGCCAAGACATTTTTTCTTTGAAGCCAATTCTAAAAGACACTTGGGTGTGAGGCCCCTGTTGTACCAAGGATTTAAAAAGATTAAGTTGCGGTTTATTTTCAAGCACAGGGGTTCTTGCCAAGATATCTGCCGCAGAAAAAGGATTCAGTGCCAGGACATAGATATCGGCTTGAACGGTTTCGCCATTGGCGAGCTCTGCCGCTGTGATGCTGTTATTCTCAAAACTCAAACGATAAAGTGGGGTCTGCCAATGAAACTCGACCTGCTTTTGCTTCAGATCATCGACCCACTTATCAAACCAAACCTCACTGCTGGGCCCGTTCAGAAGCAGCCAACCGTCGCGCGCCGTGTGATCCCACGGGCCGCCTTCACTGTCTCCTGAATGATGATACGAATACTTGGTGACTAATTGTTTACGAAAAAAATGCGCCACATGATGGAAAGAAACATGACACCAGTCGGAACCCACCCAAGGGCCAAAAGTGGAACTCCAGGTGCTCAGCGTCGAAGGAGCTAAATAGGGGCGCCAAGCTTCTTTAGCATTGATGTTGCTGTACTTTTGGCTGCTCCTATTATTTGAACACCATGCTTTTCCCATCAGCCAACACCAAAGCCATTTTTCTTTGGTCGTCATACTAAACAGGTTTTCCAAATCTACATTTTTGGAATTAGAATCACCAAAATGCGCCGTGCCTGAATTGGGCGCCAAGCCGAATACGACTGGCCTTGAAAGGATGTTGTCATAAAGACTGGAGTGTTCATCAAAGGGGATTTCCTTGATGAGTTCGAAAAAATTGTTATACCAAGGGCCCATTCCATGCCAGGAGTATTCAGAAGGCATATCTTGATCTTCTTTTCTCCTAGCACTTCTAAAAAAACCACCGGCATCAGGATTGGCTTCGAACACTTTGACTTTATAGCCAAGTTTTACAAATTCATGCGCTGCCGTTAGTCCGGCAATACCGCCACCAAAAACAGCAACCGTTTTCGCTTGTGTGGCTGATTCTGTGGACGTAGACATAGATTCGGCTACCATTTATCACCTCTTAACATTATCGTCGCTCTTGCCTAACGTGCTTGTAGGGGGGATTTTAGAGTTCATGTTTCTCTTTATGTATCGAATGGTCCAAAATCCCTTCATCGCTAAGCAGGCATCTGATCGATGTCACTATCGATAGCATCAATGAGCGAGTCGCGCTCATTTCAGCACCAGCTTGCCTCATCTGTTGGATGCTTTAAAAGCTCTTCAACATTGGCAAGAATTACGCGAAAACCTACGTCGCCGTACAATATTTGTCGCCCACCATCAAGCACAAAAGACGGGCTACCGTTAATGTTTTGTTGCTTTGATTTTTGATAGTCACCCATTAAAGACGCCATAGCAGAACCATCACGAATACTGGTATCGATGGCATTTAGGTCAAGTCCATTGGCGTTAGCTAAATCATAGAGCACGTCAAGATTGCCAATATCCAAGCCATCGACAAAAAATGCACTTCGAAACGTTAGCGCCATATCGATACTTTTCTTTTTATCATAAGTAATCTCTATCGCTTTAAGCATCAAATGCGCATTGGCTGAAGTCGTGGGTCTAACTTGCGTCCATACTTTCGGGTTTACATGAGCGTATTCAAAGGCAGATACAGACTGTTGTATGTGCTCGGCAAAGCCAATAAAACCGCCTTTTGATTGCCATTGGGTGTTTATTTTTGTCGGTACATCACCAAAAACATCAACGTAGTAACATTGAAGTTCGATGCTGTTTGCCAATTTTTTATTAAGTTCATCGACACGTTTTTGAGCAATCCAAGCCCAAACACAAAGAATGTCAGTGTAATAATCTATGACTAAGGTTTTATTCATTTGGCATGTCACTCCTGCATCTGAGGCGGTTTAATGACACTATGGGATAAGGTCAGAACTTCAAATGATGCCATCAGTCGATCACACTGTCTGTGCGACTGCGTACATACACTTATCTACAGACACCTCAGCACCATTACCTGTCAACAAGCGTGCAAATGAATGGCACGATTTCGTAATCTCTTGAGCCTTAGTCAATAGCTGACCTAGTGCAGAAAAAGAATTTCTGTTCTAGGTAAAGTGCTGACAATTAGGTTTGATTGTGATCAGTAACTTCAGGTGTGAGTTTGCCCTTAACACTGATCGACCATTTTATTGAAAGCGATTAGACTGAATCGGTTTAGATCACAACATTTTGGCAAATTGATAACCCAACGACACCCTTTCGCGCTGAGAAAAAGTGATGGGCCAAGCGCTTTTAGCTGAACGATCAGCGAAAGGCTTAGTTAAGATTGACCTTGGGCTTGGCGCACCGTTGAGCGTTGGCGGCCAATATGTCGCCGTCAAGTCTCTGTGGAAACTATGAGGATTACCGCGTAACAAATAGGTGACCATTTTACATGCCACTCATTTGCTCAAATCTAGATCACAGTATTGATTTCGCCATTAATAATCGACGCTATGATGGGCAGTAAAAGGCCGTCTTAAGTGCTGTTTTAAGGACGTTTACTCTTTGGCTATGCTCAACGACATCTTTACATCATGTGTATGTTAACGATGTATTTACGTTGGCGTTAAAAAAACGGGATTGGCGTGTAGACGCCAATCCCGTTCTGTATTACTAAGTGCTTTGGCTTAGTGCTTATTAACTAAGCTCTGGCGTGCGCGCAGGTATCATGCGCTTGCTACCAGTTGCCTCAAATGCACCAGCAAACCTCAGCAGATTACTGTCGTCATAAGCACGGCCTGCGAACGTCAAACCGACTGGCATGCCAATATCGGCCATAACCCCCATAGGCACTGTCACCGTTGGTACACCTAGGTGGCGAATCGCCAGGTTGCCGTTAGCGACCCAAATACCATTACTCCAGGCAATGTCAGCGGAAGCTGGATTAACATGCGCATCCGCCGGCCCCACGTCTGCCATGGTTGGGAACAGCACGGCATCAAGTTTTAACTCGTCCATCCAATCTTCGAGATCCAGCTTGCGCGTCTTCTCTAAGCCACGCAGACCATCCGGTATGCTGTCGATTTGGTTATACGACTTGAGACCTCGTTTGGCCATGTTGACATACTCATCCATACCAGCGGCAAGATCGCCCTCACGATTTGGCAAGGTGCCAAGGTCGTGCGGGAAAATCAAATGGCCGTTGACGTCAGCCAGTTTGTTGAGTTTAGGATCATTATTGGCACGCAAGAATTCATCAAATGCCCAGCCCGATAGTGCCCACAGCTCATCATCGAGAAATTCAGGCGTAACGATGCCGCGATTAAACACAGTCGGCGCGCCTGGGCGGTCACCTTCGCAATTTGACACCAGCGGGAAGTCAACTTCAATCACTTCGGCTCCGGCAGCTTCCAGCGCTGTGCGTGCAGCTTGCCAAAGGTCGATCACTGATGCACGCGTATTGATACGCTGACCGGTCGGGCCGCCGATACCAGGGGTTTCGCTGGTGCCAGCTAATTCATCCTTATTAATATACATGCGCGGCACCCCGAAACGCTTACCTTTGAGCGTATCGGCTTGAGCGGCAAGCGCCACATAAGATGCAGGACGGACGCTTGATGCTTTGGGAATTTCGACCCAAGGTTGCAGACGCCATAGATCGCCACGGGTGATCGGGTCGTCAGCAACGATAACATCCAGCACTTCGAGCATGTCTGCCATAGTGCGAGTGTAAGGCACCACTACATCCATGGTCGGTGTCAACGGCCAGTTGCCGCGCACAGAAATCACGCCCCGAGAAGGGGTATAGGCGCACAGACCGTTATTTGATGCCGGCCCACGCCCGCTCGACCATGTCTCTTCGGCTAGGCCAAAAGCAGAATAGCTTGCTGCCGTGCCAGTACCCGCGCCGTTAGAAGAACCCGAGGCAAAAGGTGCGGTGAGGTAGCTAGCGTTGTATGGACTTTCGGCGCGACCGTAGTGACCGCGTTGCATACCACCATTGGCCATAGGTGGCATGTTGGTTTTACCTAAACAGATAGCACCCGCGGCGCGCAAGCGCTCAACGGCAAAGGCATCGTATTGGGCAACCAAGTCCTTAAACGCTGGGCTTCCAGAAGCTGCCGTCAGCCCCTTAACCAAGTAGCTGTCCTTGGCGGTATAGGGAATACCGTCAAGTGGGCTAAGTGTTTCACCATTAGCTCGGCGTGCATCTGAAGCCTCAGCTTCCTTGATCGCATCAGGATTGCGGACTACTAATGCATTCAGCTTAGTCTGTGTCGCTGGGCCGTCGTAAGCATCAATCCGTGCAAGATAAGACTGCACCAGTTCAACCGCAGTAGTACGACCGGATTCGAGGGCGGCACGTAGCTCGGCAATAGAAACTTCAGTTACTTCAAACATGCGACACACTCCTAATGAAAGCCAATTGTGTTGCAACAACAGTGACATATATGGTCATTGTGTTCTCCTTGGGTTCACTTATTTTCCAGAGGGGATCTGTTGGGTAATACAATGGATATTGCCACCACCTAATAAGATCTCGCGAGCAGGCACACCGACAATCTCATACTCAGGGAAAATCTCCTGCAATTTTTGGGCTGCGATATCGTCGGTTGCAGGATCGAGTAGCGGGAAAACGATACGCTGATTGGTGATTAAAAAGTTCGCATATGAACCCGCTAAACGCTCACCCGCAGTGCGAGGCACACCAGTTCCTTCCATTACGCCTTGAGATTCCTCTTCGGTACAATACAAAGGACCCGGTTGTGGCAATAGATGGATTTTTAACTTACGCCCCTTTGCATCCACAGTACTTTGCAAAATATCCAACGCGGCTTTTGAACGAGGATACTGGGGATCGGTTTGATCATCAGTCCAGTGTAAAACCACTTCACCAGGGCGAACAAAACAGCACATATTGTCAATATGTCCGTCGGTCTCATCCATGTACACGCCTTCTGGCAACCAGATAAACTGCTGCACATTTAAATAATCGCCCAGTAATGCTTCTATCTGTTCACGACTCAGATCTGGGTTGCGGTTGCTGTTGAGCAAACATTCGGCTGTCGTTATGCAGGTGCCTTCACCATCGACATGAATTGAACCACCTTCGAGGATCAGCGGCGCGACATAACGTTCAAAATCATGCTGTGTCAGCATCTTTTGTGCAACTTGCTCGTCCTTATCCCATGGAGAGTACAAGCCACCATTGTGACCTCCCCAGGCATTAAAGCTCCAATCAACACCACGGCGTTCGCCCTTGGCATTCATTACTACAGTAGGCCCAGTATCGCGAGCCCAACAATCGTTGCTCTCTATTTCGACCAAAGTGACATGGGAAGGCATCACTGTCTTAGCTTGAACTAAAAATTCTTTAGGTACCCCCATATAAACGGGTGTAACTGCACCAATGGCATCGGCCACTTTTGCAAACGTCGCCTGAGCATAAGCCCCTGCAGAGCGCCAGTTATCAGGACGATACGGCCAAATCATCCACACCGCTTGTTGCGCAGCCCATTCAGCGGGCATGTAAAAACCATCTTGTGATGGCTTAGTCGTTAACTGCGTGGCATCCACTGTCACGTTTGTCATGAGTTTTGTCTCCAGTAATGCTGAAAATCTATAAGGGTGTGCGTCCTAACATAGGACGACAGAATAAAAATACACCTAACGTTAATCAAATCAATAAATCGAATTACCGCATTCATCAGGCGATAGTTAGGCCAAAATTGCCACGTCTTCACTCGGTGAGTTTCAGCTTGGTTGAAATATTACTGTGTATCTTATCATTTAAGACTGCTTGCGTTGGATAGTTGTATGCAGGGCATAGATAATAATTTGTAAGGTAAGAAGGTTGCAAGCTTAATGCACTCTTGATGAGTGCAATCACGCAATGGGATACATAATTTACGCCTTAAGGCA
>Ga0208814_1000724_pt1 | contig 17962 bp, 32 predicted proteins | sample MalvirAntarct_55_FD_184253 | JGI IMG/M metagenome (GOLD analysis project Ga0208814, IMG submission 184253) | Marine viral communities from the Global Malaspina Expedition - Malaspina viral metaG Antarct_55 (SPAdes) (version 2) | ecosystem: Environmental > Aquatic > Marine > Oceanic | place...
CGTTTAGGTTTAAATCCAACGCTTATTTTAAAGCAGATGACTTCATTTGTTACATATGGTAATGATATAGGGTATATTAATTGGGTAAAAAATGCTGCTATGAGTACGGTTAAAGCACGTACATTAATAAAAGAAGTTTTAGATAACTCTGTGGTTCTTCAAGATAGGTACGGTCAAAGTATTACCAGAACTGTAGAAAACTATAGTGACGATAAGTTTGAAAGAATGAATGGTGGCTTACTTCAACGATTTGGTTTAACCAACGAAAAGCAAGACCAAATTAGTAAAATACTAATGTGGACTACAATGGCTGGTGATAAGGGAGCTATTTTAGTTGGTGGTGTGCCTAATTATTTATATTATAAAAATAAATTTAAAAAAGCAAATCCTAACGCTACAGAACAAGAAGCAATTGATCATGCAATTATAAAATTTGAAGCTGACACTTTAAGAACTCAGCAATCATATGATTTGCAAGACAAAGATTATTTTCAAACTAAAGGAGCAATTGTAAGAGCCTTTAATATGTTTTTAACTACTCCAAAACAGTATTTCCGTAGAGAAATTATTGCAGCCAGAAATATGTATCGTATTGTAAAAAGCGGTGGTAAGCAAGGTAAGGGAGTTTTAAAAGATAATGGAGAATTAGATTATTGGAGAAGCTTAGGTAAATCTGCAAGAAGTTTAGCAGTGTACCATGTGGTTATGCCAGTTATTTTTCAGTGGGTGTCTCAAGGTCTTCCAGGGCTTTTAAGAGGGGCTGATGATGAGGACAAAGCAGACCTGGTAAGAGCAGGTATTTTAGGTAACTTAAATGCTTTATTTATTCTTGGTAAAGTTGCAGAGTCAATAATTGAAGCATCAGCTGGAAAACCATGGGTAGGAACTCCATCTACAATACCAGTCTTAGGGCAAACAGCTTTATTAGCTAAATTATATACTGATATCGGTAAGATTACAGATCCTGTTAAAAGACAAGAAAAAGTGAATAAGTTTATGTCTGAGGCAATTGCTTTAACAGGTATACCAGCAGGACAGCTTCGTAAAATGATGAGTAATTTTAGCACAATTGGTGAATCAAAAGATTTGGGATCGTTTATATTAAAGTTATTTAATTTTTCTAAATATGCTCAAGGAGACAAGGGTGGAAAAACAGAAAGAGGATTGTTTGATTTGACACAAGCCGAAATGAAAAAATATAATCCAGAGATGTATAAGAGACAACAAGAGCTTAAAGAAAGAATGCCTAAACCAAGAGATATTCAAAAAGAAATAAAAGCAGAAATTAGAAAAAAATTACTTGATGAAATATATGATTAAAACTAAAAGTTTTTAGAGTAGTTTTTACGTTCTGCTTCTAATTTATAATACAAGAAAGCTTGAAATCCATTAACATGAGAGTCGGTTGGGAAAAAGTATTTCCAACCCTTTGACCTTCCTTTATTAATGTAATAGAAAAAAGCAACAGCAACTTTGCCGCCAGTTTTTACGAAGTTTACGCAAGCTGTATGGTCTGAAGTTGGTATAATTTCTTCAACTGTAAATGTTTCGTTGTTTACGTTTCCAACTCTTGCTATATTAGAGTATCGTTCAGCAATTGTATTGCAAAAAGCTTGTAGTTCTGTAGCGATTCCTTTATTCATAGTAGTTGTTGAAGTTTTTGTATTCGTAATAGTACTTTAGCTGATTGAAGTAATTTTTTAAGTCTTAGTATTTCTTTTATTATTTCTTTTTGAGAGTCGTTAGATTTCATCAGATAAAGATTTAATTAATTCATTCATGGTATTTACAATATTTTTAGCTTTTTTCTTAACAGACTCATGATCTCTATCCATTAAATCTTCATAAAGATTATCTGTCAATGAATGTAAATTATTAGTTACATAATTTATATGATTAATAGCTTGAACATCATCAGCAGAAACAGGTTTTGTCATTGTTTTTTTATATTATAATCCATTAAGAAATGTATTTACTTTTCGTTCAAAAACTGAAAACTTATCACCTAATCTATGATCAGCATCTGCGACTAATTTATAAAATTTTTCGTACTTACCAGTGTAGTGTTTTAAACTCTTATTTAAAGCCTCTACTTCCAAAGTTAAGTTTTTATTTTCATTTATTAATTGCGTAATTCTTTTTTTTACCTCTGAATCATTTACTGGCACAAAGTTTTCAACATTTCCAAGCCACTTAAAAACAATATTATTGTATGAATGTTTTGCCTCAGAATCATATTTTATAGTATATGGAAGCTGCTTTAGGCCATGTATTACAGTAGCATGATTGTTGTTAAAAACTTTTGAAATATCAATAAGAGTCATTCGTAAATGTTTCCGTAATAATTCGTATACAATAGATCTTGCAAAAACATACACTTGTACTCGTGATGTATTATTAGCCATTAAATCAATATTTAATTCCTCATTTACATTTAATATAATTGTTTTAATCGTTTTTTGTCTTGGTGATATACCCATTTTTTTATCCTTTATACACTTCGGTTTTAAAGCCATGCTTTTCTAATTCTTTTAGTCTATATTTTTGTAGTTCTGAAACTACCCCCTTTGGTGTTTTAACTTCTGAAAATAAAACATCACAATCTTTTGGTAGCGCAATTAAATCTGGAATACCATTTTTGTTTGTTTTAATTAATTTTATCACATAGTAGCCTTTGGCCTCTAACTCTTTAATCCTTTTGTTTTGTATCTGTTGTTCTGTCATGTCCGTTTTTTTTCCAATCAATCCAAAAACCCACACCTACAATAACGTGCAAAAAAATAGATAAAGAGTATTCGTATAGATTATGCCAAGAGGTAAAGTGTAAGTGTACGTGTCCTATTATCCAAAAAGGTATAGCCATTTGTTGACTGTACCAAATTAAAAAAAATTTCACAAACCTCATTTGTTATCTCTTTTAAAATGTCTCAATGTATAATCTTTCTTTTTGGTAACAGCTTTGTATATATCTTTTTCAATACCACCTTTAGCAAATATCCAATATACATCACTCTCTAATCTTTCTTTAGTTGTCATTCTATCTCTTGACTGCCAATAGCTTGTAGCTGAAAAATCTATATTGTAATACACCAAAGCTTCAGCGTTTTTTAAACTGATCCCTTCACGACCACTTACTATCTGTAGAGCGATGCTTTTTTTTGTGGTATTGAATTCCTCCAACTCTGTACACAATTGATCTCCATAAACTTTTTTTAATGCGTTAAGCTCTTGCTTAAATTTATAAAAAATTCCAACCTTTACATCTCCAAAGTTGTCGTTAATAAACTCAGCTTTGCTTAAATCCAATATCATAGAGTTACCAGACTCAAATTTTACCGTTCCAGAATACATTTGATGTAGCTTCATCATTAGTTTTACTGCTGTATCAGCCAATATAACGTCATCAGTACCCTCTACAACTAAATCTTTTTTTAATTTGTTAGCTAATTGGTATGTGATAGGATTCATTTCAACCTCTAACACATGTTCTTTGGTCTCTACCTTAAAACCAGCTTCTTTTTGAGTATAGGATAGTGTATATGGTTGCATTTTTCGTATAATTTCTTCTGAACCATCACTATAATCTCTGATACTGAATCCACCAATAGGTCTTATTTTTATTTTAACGTAGTCCTCACAGAATCTGTAAAAACTTTTGTATCCGTTAAAAGGATTTTGAGGTATTGCGTAGACTTGATGATACATTTGACTGTAAGACTCAGGTGTTGGTGTTCCTGATAATAGTATTACATAGCATTTGTTTTTAGCTATAAGACTTTTTACTTGCTTGGCTCTCTTACTTGGTTTTGGAAATGCTCCCATACAATGAGCTTCATCCAAGACAATCATATCCCATCCCTTTTGATCTATCTTGTGTAATGACTCGTAGTTTATTACAGTAATTTTGTAAGAAGGATTTAATAGTTTGTAATCGTCTTCTATACTGCTTATTGCTTTCTTTTTAGTGATAAATAAAAGGTTTGATACTGGCAAAAGCTCACTTACACCCAAGCTCGTGAGAGTTTTACCAGTACGCACCTCCATTGCAAGATACACAAATTTGTGTACCTCCAATAAAGGTAATGCCTTGTTTATCATTTCTAATTGATAGGTTCTAAATTCCATATTAAAAATCAAAGTTACCGTTAGTTTCTAATTCATGCTTTGTTCTGAATCGCAACCATCTACCATGCTGGTCTCTATCAGCTTCAGGTTTACACTCATATTTAAACAAAGAGTATGCTTCAAGCCACTTGTTAAACTTAGTTCTTGAAACAGTCATTTTTGATTTAGGTGCAAAATCAGGATTATCTTCAACAAAGTCTAAATACAAATCGTTCTTATAAACCTTTCGACCTTTAACTAATTTATCATTAACATTGTTACTTCCAATTAATCCACACCACTCCAAAAACTCATGACATGTTCCAGCGGATAGCTGTCGTATTTTTAGGTTTACAAACTTAGACTTAATTAATCCATGCATCATGTATTCTTGTAGGCAACCAATCATGTAGTTGTCAAACTCACACCACTCATCATCATCCCACTCGCCAAACATAAGTTTGCCAAACTCCTTCAAAGGGGTTAAGTCTTTAGTGTAATGCTGTGCTAATTCCAATTCCCATTTTCTTCTTGCAAATGACGAACCTTGTCCTTTGATTGCGTAATTTGTAGTTATAGCAATTTTTGGAGATTTGCTAAATGGAATCTTAATAGCATCCTTATTTTTTTTCTCCAATACCAACCCCTCTGTTATAACACTAAATAGTCTCTCAAAATCAAAATGTTTTTTAACATCATCAAAACATAAAATCTGAGTATCTACACTTACAGTTTGATAAGCAAAACTTTTCTCAAAATTAAATGACTTACCATCTATAAATACTAACTTCTTCATATGACTTAAAGCGTTCATAAATAAGCCCTTTCCTGTTCCACCTTCAGGATTGTCAGAGATAACCTCATCATTTAAAATTACCGCTGGACAATAGGAAAGATTTTTCCATTGGTGTAATAGATATCCTATTGTAGACTTCATAGATTTTATTCTACTATCATCCTGACCACATATGTTAGTTATAAACTGCTGGTAGTCACATCCATCTCCATCACATAACCGAAAGTTTCGGTCAATTACATGGTCTTTCCAAACGTATCCACCTAAATCTAAATAATCAATTTTTACAACTGAATCATGTTTTACTTTAACAGCTCCATTCTTGTAGTAAAGATATGCAGTGTCTTTGTTGTCCTCAATAAAATAAACATCTATAGAAGATAGTAAAGTTAAAAACTCTTCTCTAAAATAGCGAGTATGCTCTGCGAAATAATTATACACTGACAAGTCATCTACCTCCAGTAAATAATTTAAAATAAAGTCTTTAATTTCTTTTTCTGATGTATGGTCAATAAGGTTGTTTGTTACTTTTACAAACACATAATTCTTACTGCCTTCAGGATTAAACTTAAAAAATCCACTCTCTTCTAAAAATTGTTTAAACAGTATGTGTACTATTTTTATAACTCCTTTGTCGTTCTTGGTCCAAAACTGGTTATTAGCATTTTCTTGATCAAGTCTTGATATTACATTCTCTATTGTCGTAGGCTCTACATCAGAGTTCTCAAGCTCAACTCTGATATCTTTTTTTGACACACCACGCTTTAGCTTCATTCTGACGTTGTTTACCTTGTCCTCGTCTTCGTAGTACTTAGTTCCAAAGTTATGCTTCTGTGCGTAAGCGCTTTCAATAGTTCTTTTTATCTCGGACTGTGTAAATGTTTTTGTTCTGTAGTTCATTAAAACAGATTCTGCTAAAGATTGATACACACCAAAGTCATTAAAAGCCGCAGCTAAAACATAAGCATTGTTATTTCTCTCTCCTTCATTCATTGGGAACTTTTTATTCCACCACTTCACGAGAATATCTACTATCTTATTTTCATCTGTAACTGGTATTGTAGGAATGTCTGAGTGCTTATTAACTTCTATGTATTCTTGCTCTTCAATTTTATCCCACAAACTTGACTGAGCATTTATGTGAATTAGGGGATCATAAGACTCATAGCACACTCGTGAGATGTTTTTACATGTCTTATCAAAGTATTCGCTGTCGTAATAATTTTGAAGGCTTAGAAAGTAGCTTTTGTGATTATCTGCTATTGGTGGTATTTTTACTAATGCTTTTAATCCATTTCCACTTGGAGATATAAATACACAATAAATGTACTTGTCTTTAGATAGCCTTTCTTTTTCTTGTAATAAATCTCTATTAGACTTGTAACCATCAAAATCTAAACAAATATATCCACTGTGTTTTTTCAAAGCGTTATCTGCTCTCTTTGAGAACTCCCCACTAAAGCATATTGCTGGTAGCTTTTGTTTTAGTATGTTTCTGTTCTCTTTGTCTTTTTCTGCACGTATCTTTTTTACTATGTCTTTTGAAGCCCCCTCTTGTATCCTTGTAAGTACTAAATTTATGTTTCTGTAAAAAGGTCGTGATGTCTGTTTAATGTCTTTAAATAACGTAATGTCCATATTATGTCGATTTTATGTCGTTTTTTAATTATCTAAATTCTTGTATTCTAACTACTTATATTCTTTAATGTTAGTAATGCTAATAATAATATAAAAAGTATAGATAATAATAGTTGATTAATAATTTTTACTATAGAGTTCAGTAAAACCCTTTAAAAGTGACATTTGTCACAGTTTATCGCCAAGAAAAGGGGCAAAAGCCCCCTTTGTCTTAGTGATGTGTAGTTGTTTAGAAGGGGTTATCCTCTTCAGTTTTTTTCTCTTCAGTTTTTGCTTCAGGCTTAAATGTGTCGATAGCCACGTAATGTGTTTTTCCGTACTGGTCTACCTCTCTTTTTTTCTGAACAATTAATTTAACGTACTCTTTGTTGTTGTACTCGAACTTCCAGTCTTTCGGAAGATCTGATAAACACACAGATATTGCTACTTGGTCTCCTTCAAACTTTGATTTTCCACTTCCTACATAAATTTTCTCAATTGAATCACTCATCTTATTTAATTTTAATTGTTTGCTCCATGTGGTTTAATGTAGATAACATAATATTATTTTTATGTTCTACGCTGTTACAAGACATTGGAACTTCTATCCACATAACAGATTTTTTTGGTGTAAATTTCAGTAGCTTATAATATTTGCTTATGAATGTACGAATGTATATCTTCAGTTGCTTCATTGCTAAAATATTTTTGATAAACCTCAACAGCTTGTTCTACTTTTTCTTGCCCTCCTCTTAAAAAAGAATCAGAACATTCAAAAATACCTAATCTTGCTGTACGCTTATCTATTACTAAAAAAATTAATGGCTTACCAAAGAGTCTTTGGTATACGTAGGCTTGACTATCATAGTTATAAGTCTTGGCGCTATACATAAATTTATCTATGTCTCCACTGGTTTTTATGTCCACTAACAAACCCTTGTTATGGTTTACAATATCAGCTTTACCCTTCCAGTCTAAAGACATAATCTTTTGTATCTCTGGAACTTCAAACTCATTTCCATCATCATAAATATAATCAAACATCTCCATGTTAGAGGTCATCTTAGTGCATAAAAAATCAAGGTGTTCCCTTTCTTTTGATAGTAACAACATCTCCCCAAGTGAGTTCTCTAATGCTTCTTTGTACTTAACAGAGTTTCTTGATGTAACATCAACCTCAATAAAATTGTCTATTTTTTGTGGCTCTAATATTTTAGTGTGAAAATATCTTCCTTCCAACATTGGCTTGGTCATCTCCTGATTAACTCTAAACTGCGTTGGATTTTTTAACAGCTTTCCTATGTCGGAATTCGATAAGTACTGCTTACCGAACTCCCCATAGTATTTAGAGTCATCTTCAAGGTGTTTTAAGATCTCTGATTTATCCATTTTTTATAGCTTTAGCAAGTTCCTTTTTTACAACAGCTTTCATGTTGTACTTAGTTTCTAATCTTTTAGCAATCTCCTCAAGACCTAAAGATTTATTTTTAGCAACAAAAGAAAGAACCTTTACCCAGTTTGTATCTCCAATATCTAAGGTAATAAGAGTTTTAACTTTCTCTGCTTTAGGAGGTGTTGCAGTCACGTTTGTAGTCTCTACTAAATCCTCTCCAGCATACAAGCTTAATCCAAGTCCATGCATTGCAATAGCTTTTGCAGTTGCTCTTTGGATTGCTGTGTTTACATCCATGGATGTGATTTTATCTACAGTAATTGATTTCTGTCTGAAATCTTTAATTGGAAGATAATCAATATGCTCAATATTGTTTACTATAATACCAACCTTTACATAACCAGTTACACCATCAGTGAACCAGTTTAGTCCAGTCTCAGGAGATTCGTAAACATTTCTTTGTGCATCTGAATGCTCTAATTTTAGGTATGCCCATGCATTAGCCCATGATAGGTAATCGAGATTACCTTTTTTCTCAATTTTGCTTTTTACGTTTATCGCAACCAGCTTTTCAAAATAACTTTTCTCTGTACTCATTTGATTTGATTTTAATTAATAATTGATTTTAACTTTAACTGAAGCTCTGCGTATTTATGCAAGGCTTGTTCTCTTTTGTTTTTTAGATTTTGAATGTGTTTGTCGTTTTTACGAGTATTAACTTCATTCTTGATTTTATTTTCTATAAGCTCCAGCTTATGTAAGCAATTTGATATTCCTAATTTTATACAGCCCACGTTCCATCCACTTTCTTTAAAAAAAGAATACTCTATTTGAGTACACTCAGTGTAGTAATCCCCACCTTTAGTTGTATTCATTATTCTAATTTCATCACTGAATTTATGAATCTTAACACCCATCTTCATTACATTAAATCCTATAGGCTGGTCACTAAAAACTGGCTCATTTTGATTCATTGCCTGATGTAAGATTTCTTTTAACGTGTACATACTAATTGTGTAAAATTTCAGTAATAAGATTCTTGTAGTCTGAATCTCCATCTATTAATTCTTTAGCTTTCTTATAGCTGTAAATAATATTAGAATGCGTCACTTTGTGACCATTCTCTTCCATGAATCTCTTTATATATGAAACTCTAATTGGTCTTTCCATACACAGATAATAAAGCATCTGTCTTGCATCTACAATGTCTCTTCTTCTGTTCTTTTCAAACATCTCATCTAAAGTGATGTGAAATTTCTTAGCTATTGCTTTAGCGTAAACATCAAATATATCTCTTTTCATTTATTTGGTTTTTAGTTTGATTAATTCAAACTGCAAGTGATCAATTGCTTTCTGAATATCTTCATTAGGATTCTCGTGTTTATTATATGCTCTTAGTATGTAAGTACATGCAGTTCCTAAATTGTAATTTAGATTAAAATTTGTCACTACCTCGATGGCAGTGTAGTTGTTGTCTCCATCGTAATAAGAGGGTGTATCAACTTTTACTTCTTCTAATGTATTGGTGCTTGTCCAATGTTGTCTGTCTATTGCCATTACGTTATGTTTTGTACCACAAAAACCCCCACATTTCTGTGGAGGCGATTGTTTAAATCAACTACAATTCAAACTGGTTAGATACCTAAAGGGACTTCATCCTCTTCAATCTCTGTAAATTCTGTGTACTCAATTTCTTCTGTTTTCAATTCTTGCTTGTCCTTGTTAGGATTAAATGATAGGAAAAGCTCTCTTAATTCAATATAGTTTTTTGTCATGATTTTATTAAACTTTAGTTATACTTGGTTTGTAAAGATACTATAAATACATAGTAACTAAGCTATGTTTTTTAAAAAAGATACGACAACGTACCCAAGAAGATATGATGTCGTACCCAAAAATACTTGTTATTGCCCATCTATGAATTGCTTTCCAGCACCATGTTTACAAATTCGTCCACATGTATTTTGTGTGCGTAATCATGCTCTTCTTTCATAGCATGTTCTAACTCCTCTCTATCGGTTTCTTCTTCAAAATTGTAATAGAGATTTTCCATCCATGAGCCAACATCATCCACGTATCTACTCTCGTGATAGGTCATTTCTTTGTGGTCTACAATTCCTTTTTCATTAAATTGAACTATACCAGCAAAATCGCAACCACACTCATCATACTCCATATTAGCAGTCAGGTTGTAGTAAATACAAATCTGCTCAACTAAGCTTATTGGTGGACTCCAAGCACTATCTCCAGCAATCGTAAAGTCATCAGCATCATCATAATTGTAACTCTTTAAGCAAAATTCCCACCATTTTGTTCCATAGGTGTAACACATTTGATAACGCTCTATATTCACATGTCTTTCCTCCAAAACCTCAAGGCTATCTCCAACCTTACCCTTGTCTAAAACAAAGTCTCCAAACTCTGTAAAGTAGTTTGTTTTGTCATACTCCTTGAACTTGTTTTTTAATTTTTTAAGCTGTGTAGCATCTCCATTAAACACTACGTGATTCCAACAATTGTTTGCCATTTTATTTAATTTTAATTATTTGACTTATGTCGTGAATAGGGGAGAATCGAACTCCCCAAGCACCATGCTATTCTATTGTTATTATTAGTAGCTTGATTCAACTACAACCACATTGTCTTTCACAATAATTTGACCAGTATCTTCCCACTCATCTCCTCTCCACTCAAAACTGCCATTTAGTTTTAATCCCCAGCCTTTAAAGACGTATTTAATAACGTACTCAAGCCACTCTATATAATTGTAGAATTTTTCGCATTCATCCCATATTAGAAAGTATTTACCATTCTCTTCTGTAATCTCCCACTGCAACCATATTGATGGCTTACCATTAGGCTTATAGCCATCCTCGTGTCTCGTGTTAGCAAACTTGTTGTAAGTGTCAACCATGTCTTTTGTAAGTGTCTTGTCGAACTCTAATTCTCCTCTAAAAATTGTGCTATATCCCATATCGTTTTATTTATTGTTTTTATAATGTTACGTTCTCGGTTTGATTATTCCATATCCAAGAGTTGTCTCCTCCGAAAGGAATAGTCTTGTCGTGATTAGCAGATACTCTTCTTGCTTCTTGTAAAGAGTAACCACTCCATAGGTTTTGTACTTGTCCGTTGATTTTAGCTTTGATTGTGTAAAATATCATAATGTTATTTTTAGTTGTTGTTATTATTTTCAATCCAAAATACTATCGCTTTGTGGAATTCCTCAATACCTTCTAAGCCATCTTGATTATCCCAAGCATCTTTGTAGTAGTACTCAGCTAACATTTCTATAGTAGAACTTAAAGTATGAAAGTAGTCGATGCCTATCTTCTCAATTATAGGCATCAGCCAATCCCAAGAGGTGTGGTACTCCAAATCATCAACATCACAAAGTTCTGTATCTGATATTTCAATGAAGCCATTTGAATTAGGTCTATATAAGACTTCAAGCCCCATAAACTCTGCTATTAGTTTATTTTCTTTCATTATTAGTAGATTCTTCATTTTATTTTATTTTTATTAATGATTTGTTAATGCGTAATACGAATTGCTGTAGCTCGTAAATTTCATCACTACCAATTCTGTCGCTCCAACCCAGCATTTCTTTTATCTGAGTTCTTAAATCTATCATGTCCAATTTCATGGTCTTGATTGTTTTTTGAGATTCCATGTAGTCTCCCATTAGAGATGTTATTTTGTTAAAATCTCTGTCTTTTTGTGTTTCCTTGTAGCTCATCTTATAATTGATTTTTATTTTGGCTTAATTGCCTTTACCACCAAAAACCCACTCCGTTTTGGAAGTGGGTTTGGCTTATTAAGGGATCTGTTTAATCGTTCTTATTTTCTTGTACATATTCATACAGCTGAGTTGATATCTGTGTCTCTAAAAAATCATAGTAGAAAGTTGTAATATCCTCTCCATTTAAGAACACTTTAGTAACCTCTAACTCATCCTCTGGAGGCGATTCATAATCTCCATCATCCCAGTAGTAATCGTAATGGATTTCTAACTCATATGCGAACGCTTCTGTAATCTCGTAAACTCCTTGTATCTTCATATCTCAAAGTCTTTAGTGAATGTCCAATCGTAGCATCCATATCCATGATTAGTTGTGTAGATGTATCCAAGTGATACAAGTTTAGATACAATCTTATTTGCGTGTGCTTGAATTACATTGTCGTAAACTCCACCACTATTGTCTCCCAAATAACCACTACTTACTTTTGCATAGTTATCCTTTTCTAATGTCTCGATGCATCTCGATGCATAGTCTTTTACTTTTTGAATATCTTCTGTTGTCATAATTTATCTATTTACTGTGTTATAATTTCCAGCCCTTGTGGAGCAACCTCTATTGCTACCACATGACATTAAATTAATTAAAATTAATATGGCAAATGATATTGCCATTACTCTACTAAATACTTTAAATGATTTCTTCATATTATAATTGGAATTGGTTTAGTTTTTGCTTGTTATTACCCAGTGGTTTATGACCTTCCAAATCAGCAATAATATCGATATTTTCAAATATATCTTGATTGATATTGTCTCCAGTCATGACCTCTTCTAAGACATATAAGGCTTCTTCATCACTTACATCGTAGCTTTGTTTAACGTCATCTACGTGCCATAAATTTGCTGTAAAATAACCTTGAGATTCAAGGTATTTTTTTGCTGTGTCAATCTTTGATAATCTAAATTCTTCTGTAAGTTTTGCCATTATAATTGATTTAATTTATTAATACTATCACTGAAATCTACTCCAGCAATCACATTGGATTCTGATTCTTTACATCCTTCCATTTCTACCCATTGGTCGTGAGTTCTGTAGGTGGTTCGGACATAAATAATAGACTCTAATGACTCTATGCTTCTGCCATTGATATTGCAGACTAATCGCATTTCTTCTTCGGTTGCGATGGTAGTTACATCGTCCCATACTTGATTGAATTTTGATGTTTGATACATGATTATATAGTTGATTAAAATAAAGGCTTAATTGCCTTAGATACTGGAGCAGGAATCGAACCTACTTTACAACCATTCCAGCTGGACAGCATGTGCTATAATTTACTGCTGTAGTTCAAAGTTATCCACTCACACAGCTTTGCTTGATTACCTCCATCTAACTCCATGTAAAGCTTAAAGAAATTCAATGTGCCTCCATAGGAATTACGCTGGTTTAAATTAGCCCATTTGGATGCGATGTGATTACACATGCTGGTGTTATCTGACCATACTTGCTGTATCCAGTTGTGAGGGAAATTGTTAGCAAAATACATGAACTCAGTTATCTGCTCCACACCACTTTCGATAGGAGCTGTAGAGAACTCGTTTTTTATGCTTCTGATTCCATTTGATTTTTGCTCTCCTTTATTAAAATCTTCAATGGTTTTATATTCCGTTTCAAACATATTGTTATGCTCGTAAATAAGTTCCATAATTTCTGCTTTAGTTAGAAACTGCGTAGCATCTTTATCATCAGATTCACGATATACATACTGGTGTGTTATTGTGCATCCGTCACTGCTGTGTGTGTTTCCTTCTTCGTCCATGTCTTGATACCATTCTGTCCATAAGTACAGCTCTTGCTCGTGCGCATCTGATAGGATAAAGTCATCTGAATAAAACCCCTCTTTACCACCTATTCTCAGGTATTCATTTTTGTGGTTTTTCTTTAGCCATAGTAATAGACTTGACTCTCTATTAATGGTTTCTCCAGTATGCAAAAGGTATCCTTCATACATTCCTTCTCCAGTAATAATACATGTTCTTGGTGCTTTGTTTGAATTACTCATAATTGTAGTTTAATTTTAAATTAAGTTAATACGCTTCACAGCGTTTCATCGTTACCGAATCATCAGTTAACTGGGTTATATTCTTGGAACAAAATGTTCATCTTCATACATCAATCCAATGAAATCGTGAAGGATATCTTCATGCGAGAATTGTGATTCCTCATTGAATAATCTACCAGCCCATTCTTTATTGTACATCATAAATACTGCACAAACACCAGTCTTGTTTAACCTCTGCTGGTCGGCATAATGCTCAAGTATATTGTTTGGTATTAAGTCTTGTAATTGTTGTGTTCTTTCACACATTTCTGTGGCTCTAAATCCAGTAACAACTTTACCATTTACTGATTTTGTAGTTGTTCCATCTTTCCAGTTAATTTCCATAATTATTGTTTTTAATTGATTATAAATTCTTTTTGATAATACTGCCATGCCTCTTCTATTGTATGCATTCTGTTGCGATACATTGCATCTTGAGATGACCAGTAACTGGTAGCATCTGTTTCTGTCTTAATCACGTTATCAGATTCAATCCATTTCTCGAATCTGATTCTGTGTAATTTCCATGTAATTTCCATAGTCATTTGATTTAATATAATTCTGATTTCTCGATTTGTTTTACCTCTCTTGCTGGTAGCTCACTGGTATAATCTAAGTATCTGTTGTAAGTCTTTTCACATTTTCTATCCCAAGCTCTATAGTTCTTTTCATTACCAGCACTATCAGAAATGTTACGTTGTCTGTCAGCCTCATTGTGTTGTGTTAACCAGTAAATTGCCTTGTTTACTTTTGCTTGATGTTTCTTGTTTAATGCTATCATGATTAAATTGGATTAGATGTTACGAAATAGCTTAGTGCTATTACATTCTTTTTTACTTGTTCTAATTCGTACAGCTTCTGTGCTGTCTTGATTAATGCACAATCGATGCGCACGTACTTGATTACTGATTTTGGTTTACTCATTGTAGTTGAATTTAATAATTAGTCATCGGCATAGGTTTTGCTCCTACATTTTTAGTATGATATCCTCATAGGATAATACCGATAATTTGGTGTAGATTTCACTCTCAAGACTCGCACGTTAACTCCATCGACAGATGGTTAAGATATGGTTAGATATATCACAGAATTCCCAGTTAAGGAATAGCCAATTTTTTATCCTTGAAATCATTTCTACTTTTATGTAATCCCTATGAACACCTTAGTGCTAACTACTTCGCTTGATAGATATGGATAGAGAGATAATCTTAACGGAATCGTTAAATGATTGATTATCAGCAGTATGCAGAAGGCATAGTTAAAGTAACACTTTAGATAACGTGTTGTAACTGCTTGATTCTCAGTAGTTTAGGTCAGAATGTCAATGAACATGAGGATTTCCTCTCGACAAATATAATCTTTTATATCTTAATACTACTATAACTTGTCAATAAAATGTCAATAAAGATTGTCTATTAGCTGATACACTGCCCTCACTACTTTATACAAAAGATATAATCCTGCTGTAAGCGTAATACTTACCAGCTACTTAAAAGATGTTGACTATGTTTTGTTTGGGACATACAGCCATCGTGCTGGTGTTAAGGGAAGGCTCTCTCCTTCTCCTTTCTTTTGTTCTTGTCGCAGCACAGCAGCAGCAGCTTAGTCTTTACTGGGCGAGATGCATGTAATGACCAGCGATACAGCACAGATACTGGTACTGGTACTGGGCTGACTGGACAGCACTGGCGCTGATAGGAGGGTTTTCTGAAACAATCCCACAAAAAAGTCTGAAAAAGTCTGTTTAGCTGTAGAATTTTTGACTTTCTTTAAGCGAAGTGCGCGTGTATAAGCTACTATAGCCCTAAACCTATAGATGTGTAAACCGAAAAAAAAATTTCACTATATTTGTACGGTAACTTTTAAAAAATATATTATGGACAAGAGGGATTTTATAAACGGATTGTATGTTGAGGGTGGTAGATTAATTAATGACCGTCCTGATGGCATGTCTGGGATTGCAAAGGCAGCTTCTATTAAGAGGTCGGTAAAGAATGATCGTAAGATTAATCAGATCGCTGAAGGAATTCAGTTAGCAGAAGGCAGAAAAAACTTTAAAGGGTTAAATTTTTAAAATATTTTCGTTTTATCATTAGTTTTAAAAAAGGGGAATCATGTATTTCTCTTTTTTTTTATCTTTACACGTAGATAACCGACATTTTTATGACAGTTATTGTGTCAATTTTTTTTCATTAACTAACTGACTCTTAATACTATATTCTTTAAATGTCGATAATGTCGATAATAAATAGAATAATAATAAATAAAAAAAGAAGAAGAGTAGTAAATATATATAAAGAGTAAATGAAGAACTTTGCCTGACATTCGACACATCTTATTTATGTTTAATGTTTAAATATATTTTAGTATATTTGCTTAAATTAAATTTAATACAATGAGCAATTATATTCCAAAGAACCTTGAGTTTGATCAACCTGGTCGTGACAAATTAATTCAAGGAATTACAAAAATTTCTAAAGCAGTAAAAAGCACGTTAGGCCCACGCGGAAAAACGGTTCTTATAGAATCCCCTGAACATATTGGTGGGATGACTATTACTAAGGATGGTGTGACTGTAGCTAATTCTATTTTTTTAGAAAACCCTATAGAGAATCTTGCGGTGCAGATGTTAAAAGATGCTGCACGTAGAACAGCAAACTCTGCTGGGGATGGAACGACTACTGCAATTGTATTAACTGAGGCTATTATAAAAGCTGGAGAAAGTAATTTAACAAAAGAAAATAATATTACTGAGGTTGTAAAAGCAATAAATGTTTTCAGCAAAATTGTTTTAAAAGAACTAAAAAAGAATTCACGTAAGATTACTAAAGCAAGGCTATTAGATGTTGCTACTATTTCAGCAAACAACGATAAGACTTTAGGAAAAATAATTTCTGACGCTTATAACAAGGTTGGAAATAACGGTATTGTAACTGTAGAGCGTTCTCAAAACCATGAGACATATGCTACAGTGACTAACGGAATAAAAATTGATCGTGGATATACTTCCAATTTATTTATTACAAACCAGAAAAACGATGAGAGTGTTTTAGAAGATACTTTAGTTTTAGTTTGTGACCAGGAGATAAGTAATATACTTCAAATAGAAAATGTATTAAAACCAATCATACAGCTAAACAAAAAACTTCTCATCATTGGACCATGCTCAGTCAATGTTGTGAATACTCTGGCGGCCAACGTAGTGCGAAATGGCTTAAAGTTGTGTAATATTATGCCACCTCAATTTGGTTATAAGCAGCACGAACTTATGCAAGACATTGCGTTGTCGGTAGGGGCTAAATACTTTTCAGAAAAGACTGGAGATGATTTAAGTCTTTTGGAAATGTCTGACCTTGGTCATGCTGATAAGATTATATCTGGTAAAAGTCAAACGGTTATTATTAAAAATAATCAAATGACTGAAGAAATAAAAAATCGAATCTCTGATTTAAAAGAACAACAAGAAAATACAGAGATTGTTTCGGACAGAGAATTTATAAACGAGCGTATTGCAAGTTTATCTGGATCTATAGGTGCTATTTATGTTGGAGGTAATTCTGATATAGAGCAAAAAGAAAAATATGACAGGGTAGAAGATGCTGTTTGTGCTGTTCGTAGTGCTTTGGAAGAGGGTATTGTAAAAGGTGGAGGAATGGCGCTTATGAATTGTCAGAAAAAAATACACGAAGTATTCTTGACTAAAGTAAACGATGATGAAAAAACAGCATTTCTAATTTTATCAGATGCTATTGAAGCACCATGTATGCAGATTTTAGAGAATGCTGGTAAAAAATATGGAGACATCTATCCTCAGAAGACCATAAAAATAAATGAGGACTACAACGTAAAGACTGAAAAGTATGGAGACTTTTTTAAGATGGGTGTTATAGATCCTTTAAAAGTAACTAAGACCGCATTTGAAAATGCAGTTAGTGTAGCAACGACTATTTTAACAACCAATGCAATAATTACTCACGCAAGAGCGATAGAATAATAAACCATACATATGAAACCAGTAGGGAAATATATTGTAATAAAAACCATAGAAGAGGAAGTTAAAACCTCATCAGGAATATTATTGTCAGCAACAGATGTTGATGAATTTAGATATCGAAAAGGTTCTGTAGTTAAACCAGGAACAGATGTAAGTGTAGTTAAACCAAAAGATTTAATATACTATGACAAAAACTCTGGATTTACTATGTTAA